>Ga0233424_10001250_pt1 | contig 23868 bp, 15 predicted proteins | sample Watercolumn_Towu_FD_181011 | JGI IMG/M metagenome (GOLD analysis project Ga0233424, IMG submission 181011) | Freshwater microbial communities from Lake Towuti, South Sulawesi, Indonesia - Watercolumn_Towuti2014_125_MG | ecosystem: Environmental > Aquatic > Freshwater > Lake | place: Indonesia... | reverse complement strand
AACATCACAGTTCATTGCATCGGATGATTCGCAGAATATCCTCGGAAGTGTGGTCAATGGGGCATTCACCATTGTTCCCCCCAATGCTGCTCCAGTGATCACCATTCCAGCAGGGCCACACATCGCAACAGTAGGACAACCCTTCTCTGTCGCTATCAGCGCCGATGACACCGATGGGCCAGCCCTTACTCTCATCATGCTCAATGGGCCAGCTGGCGCTACATTTGCAGCACTCTTCTTCGGATCCCTCCTTCTTATAGGGAGTCTCGGAGGAGTGAAGTGGAGCAGGAGACAGATGATCTTCCTCGCCGGCATTGTCGTTCTGATCATTCTTCTCCTGAGTATAGATTCTCCTGCTCTGCGAAAATTCCGTGGACAGGTTGCAGGGAGCACGCTTACAAAGACCTTCACCTGGACTCCACAGACATCGGATGTGGGGACGAAGCAGGTGACATTTGAGGCAAGTGATTCGCTCGCAACGGTGCAGGGAACACTCGATATCACGGTGAATGCGGCGCCTCCAGTCAATCAGGCCCCAAGCGTAGATGCAGGGGTGGATCAGACGATCACCCTTCCCGCTTCCGCATCTCTCGATGGGACAGTAACGGATGATGGGTTACCGCAGGGAAGCACTGTCACAAAGACGTGGAGTATGATCTCGGGTCCTGGAACAGTGACGTTCGGTGATCCAACACAAGAAGACACAACAGCCAGTTTCTCCCTTGATGGAACATACGTCCTTCGACTCGAAGCAAATGACAGTCTCCTGTCTACACAGGATGAGATGACCGTCACCGTTGTCGCAGCAAGTGCCCCGCCTGCGCTCATCATCAACACCCCGCAGAATGGCGCAGATATTGCCGGGACCACGGTTGATGTGTCCTACACTCCTTCAGGCAACCTTTCAGGGGTAGATCACGTACACTTCGGTCTGGATAATCCAGGAGCTCCGAACCGAGATCTCAATTTAGATGGCAATTACCAATTCACAGGAGTCGCTGCAGGCGCCCACATACTCTACGGTTACCTGGCACGCGCAGATCATTCGCAGGTCGGTGCGACTGTCACCATTTCCTTTAGCACACACATTCCTCCGGCAAATCAGGCACCGAATGTAAATGCAGGGTCAGATCAAACGATTACCCTTCCAAGTTTTGCGAATCTGGATGGAACAGTGACGGATGATGGACTGCCACAGGGAAACACTGTCACAACGACGTGGAGCATGGTTTCGGGTCCTGGGACGGTGAACTTCGGTGATGCAAGTATCACGGATACGACAGCAACGTTCTCTCTTGCAGGAACATACGTTCTTCGCCTCACCGCAGATGACAGTGCACTCACGACGAGTGACGACATTTCCATCACCGTGAATCCTGCGCCTGTCGTGAATCAAGGACCACAAGTCAACGCAGGCGCAGATCAAACAATCACGCTTCCTGCTTCTGCCAGTCTCGATGGAACAGTGAGTGATGATGGGCTTCCCACTCCTCCCGGAGCGGTCACGCAGACCTGGAGCATGGTCTCGGGACCGGGGACGGTGTCCTTTACTGATGCAAATGCTATCGATACCATCGCAAGTTTCTCTGTTGCAGGAACATACGTTCTTCGCCTCACCGCAGATGACAGTGCACTCTCTGGAAGTGATGATCTCACAGTCACTGTACGCGCTGCCGCCCCCTTGAATCAGGCACCGACAGTGAATGCCGGACCGGACATCAGCGTTCCCTTTGGCACAATCGTGAGTCTCGATGGAACGATTGCGGATGATGGACTGCCTGCAGGGAGCCTCGTCACGCTCTGGACGGTTGTCTCAGGCCCCGGGACAGTGACATTTGGCGATGCTGCCCAAGTGGATACAACGGCAACATTCTCGGTCGACGGAGTTTACATCGTTCGTCTGAGTGCAAGTGACTCTGATCTTGTGACGAATGACGATTCGACAATCACGATCAATCCTGTCCACGGAAGTGCACCACTCTGCGCTCTGCCTGATACAAACCTCGCAGTGTTCATTCCTGATGCAGATCCGCTCACGAGCACCGATCCCCTCCTCCCTGATTCCGACAATGGTGGTGCCTTCGATGGAGAAGAGGATATCAATAGGAATGGGCGCATCGATGCGGGCGAAACCGATCCCGATGAATCTCAGGACGACGCATCGGCCCCGGGGAGACCCATCTGCGGCAATGGAGTGCTGGAACGCACTGAGCAGTGTGACGATGGGAATACCGCGCGCGGAGACGCCTGTCTACCGGATTGCACTATCCTCGGCTGCGGCGACGGTATCGTCAACGGAACCGAGGAATGCGACGACGGGAATACGAGCAACCTGGATGCCTGTCTCTTCAGTTGTAAAAACGCATCCTGCGGCGACGGGTACGTGCGGACGGGGGTCGAGGAGTGTGACGACGGGAATACCATCAATACCGATAATTGCTCGAATGCATGTACGACGCCCCGCTGTGGAGACGCTATTCTCCAGGCGGGGGAGGGATGTGACGACGGGAACCTGAATGGAACCGATGCCTGCAGCGCGGTGTGTCAACCGACAACCTGCGGTGACGGCATTAGACAGAGTCCGAACGGAGCAGGAGTCCAGGAATCCTGTGATGATGGTGCAGAGAACGGAAAACCGCTTCGCTGCAGCGCAGACTGCAGAGGAACGACAGGCGCAACCTGCGGGAACGGCATCATCGAGGCGGGAGAGGTCTGTGATGATGGAAATGCCAGTAACACTGATGCATGCCTCACCACGTGCATGGCCGCTTCTTGCGGTGACGGGTACGTGCGGACGGGGGTGGAAGCCTGCGACGATGGGAATACGAGCAACACGGATGGTTGTCTCAATAGTTGCGCGCTGCCCCTCTGCGGGGACGGCTTCGTGAGAACGGGCGTGGAGCAGTGCGACGATGCGAACACCAGTAACACTGATGCCTGCTTGAATTCCTGTCGGAATGCCTCGTGCGGAGATGGATTTGTCCAGGCAGGAGTCGAAGCCTGTGACGATGCGAACACCAGTAATACCGACGGCTGCCTGAATTCGTGCCAGTTAGCATCCTGTGGAGACGGATTCGTGCAGGCAGGTGTGGAGCAGTGCGACGATACGAACACCAGTAACACTGATGCTTGCTTGAATTCCTGTCGGAATGCCTCGTGCGGAGACGGATTCGTGCAGGCAGGTGTGGAGCAGTGCGACGACGGGAATACGAGCAACGCGGATGCATGTCTTGCAAGCTGCGTTCCGGCGGTCTGCGGTGACGGCTTTGTGAGAACGGGCGTGGAGGAGTGCGACGATGGGAATACGGTGGACGGCGACGGGTGCGACAGCACCTGCCAGGGGGAAGTAGGCGTCCTCACGGTCGCGCTCACGGGCCCGCCCGCGGGACAAATTGCCTCTCCCGGAAACGGCGTGAAGCTCGCGGACATCGATCTGATCGAAGCTGCCGCTGCGGGCACTATACGCATCGATGAAATATTCATCGCGGTCATAGCCCGCGACAGAGGCGCGAGCCTCTGCGGAGGCAGCACAACAAACGACCAGGTGCCGGAGGTCCTCACGAACGTGCGCCTGTCGAACGCCGCACTCGGGCAGTCCGTGCCCGGCACGGCGGTGTTCACCTCGGCGTGTCCCGGTATTGCGGGAGACCCCTCTTCCGCGGTCTATCGCTTCACAAATATTGATGTGAGCGACCTCGATGCATGGGATGTACTCGTGGATCTCCCGGAGAATGGATTTACGAATCATCCGCGTGATGGAGACAGTTTCCACGCAGAAATCTGCACCTCACAGGCAGGAACATCCGCGACTTGTGACTTTAGTCCTCTCGCCATCGCCGCAGGAACAACCTATAACCTCGCTGCAACGGATATCACCGCCGCAGAACCTGCACTCGTGATGCCGGGAGGGCTCCTCAACGGCACAACACAGAGTATCCGCCGCCCAACATTGGAAATTGCTCAGGCCGCAGGCACAGCATCACCCATCCTCCTCTTAGGGGCACCCACAAATGCATCTCTCCTCAAATTCTCCGCTACCGCACGAGGGTCTGACTCACTCCATATCAATGGATTCACCTTCGCGGCGCTCCAGGGGAACCTCACAGACATCACCAATTACACACTCGCTGTCGATGAAGACGGAAACGGCTCCTATGAGCGCGTGCTCATGAATGGGGTGAGCCCGTCAGCAGGTGTCCTCACCTTCAACCTCGGAAGCACACCGTACACCATTCTTCCGAATCAACCGATTGCCTTCGAGGTTCGGGGTGACGTTGTTACCTCTACCTTAAGCGGAGATCCCTACCAGCTTGGCTTTGCGACCGCTCTCGGCAACTACGTCCGGGCCCAAACAGCGGACAGTGCGATCACCCTCACAGGGATCGCCACAAACAGCACCTGCGCTGCTGCCCCATGCCACATCTCTGTCACGACTGCCACTGCACAGGTCTTTACGGTCGTCCATCAGGGGAATCTCTTCGTGACGAAGAGCGTGACGAATATTCTGAGCAGACAATTGCTTGGCGGTGAACTGGGTGCAGAAATACTCCGCCTGGATCTTAAGGCAGAGCATGAAAATATCGATGTCACGAAACTCGTCTTCCAGGACATCAGTAATCAACTTCGCCAGTCACTCACCTCTCTGGAACTCTCCTTCTTAGGTTCTGCAACACCATTTGCGACCGCAACGACGGCAAACTGTAACGCATCTCCTCCGACTGGGTACTGCGCGACATTTGCAAGCCAGGAACTCACCATTCCCTCTGGCCAAACAACGACGATCCTCATTCGCCCGCGCCTGAGGAATGATGTGAGTGGCGCAATTAGCGGTGAAGTCATTCAACTTGTTCTCTCTGCCTCCCTCCAGGCGCGCGGAATGACAACCTCCAATAGCATCGCTGCAAACGACGGAGACACCCGTGCAGAAGGAGAGATATTCGTCGGAGTTGCGACAGCAGGACCCAACGTTGCTCTGACAGGGAACGCGAACGACGTCGTTCTCGCGAAGTTCGCCGATGTGAGTGTCGCCGATCCCAATGCAGGTCTGGGTCTGAATGCGGGACCGAACATCCCTCTTGCAGCCTTCAGCTTCTCTGCACACAGTAACACCAATACTCTCAACGGACTGAATAGTGCGAAGATCAACGGCATCATCTTCAACATCGTTTCCACGAACATCCTTTTCAGTAATAACTTCAATCTCTACAACAGTAGTGACGCGACGCAGAAAATCCATTGCACATCGAATGGGACACAGGGAAACTTTGCAATCACCTGTCTCGGCTCCCCGGCACTCGATACCACTCTCGATTCCGGAGAGTCCATCACGCTGATCCTCGAAGGAGATATCGCAGATCTCAAGATCAATGATAACGTCGCTGCAAGCGTTCAGATCTCTCTCATCAACTTCACCAGCCGCACACGGACAACCTTTAGTATCAGTAACTCCCACATCGATTGGGCTGATAGCGACAGTGTCGTTAATCGTGTCTTCCGCTGGATTGATCACACGGGAGGATTGGGCCTCTTTTATCAGATCGATTAGCACTCGTGGGAGGGAAACCTATAGGTTTCCCTCCCACGACCCACCCTTCCAAGAAGAAGCGCTCAGGATTGGGGCCCACGAGACCCAATCCTTCGCGCGATTTTTTGATACTGTTACTTTTTGAGTCTCGAGACCGTAGTATTAGAGTAGGTAGTATCTCTTTCCTTTTTACTCCCATGTCTCCCCGGCACATCTCTGCCTTCTTTGCCCTCGTTGCCCTCACAATCTCAAGCCCCCTCCTGCTCTCCGCTCAGGGATTTTCTGATGTAGGAACAAGCACGCCGTATAAGGAGGCCATTGAGTCCTTACAGGATCGCGGAGTGGTTGAAGGATATGCGGGGAATATGTTTAAAGCCGGAAATACCATTCAGCGGGATGAATTTTTGAAGATCGTCATGGAGGGCCGTGAAGAGGATTTCTCCTTTACCGGAAGTGATTGCTTCCCCGATATCTCCGCAGACGATTGGTCGAGCAAGTATATCTGTAAGGCCAAAGCAGAAGGGATCGTAAGTGGATACCCACAGGACGGACTCTTTCACCCCGAGAGGCCAATCAACTTCGTAGAAGCGGGTAAAATCCTCTCTCTCGCTTTCGGACAAAACATCAATCAATACTCGCCCGACTGGTACGAGCCCTATGCCCGGGCTCTCGAGTCTTCCAAAGCCATTCCCCCTTCTATCGAAACTCTCGATGCCCCTATTACACGTGGAGAAATGGCAGAGATGATTTGGCGGCTTACCGAGAATATCACCGATGAAGAAGCGAAGGGTTACCTCAACGTGAAGTATCCCGATGTGTCGATTAACCTTGCCACAAACACGTTACAAACCGCAAAGACCTGTGCAGATCTTCGTGCATTTACGGAGGAAGCGGGACGATCTGGCGGAGGGGGCATCATGCCCATGATGCGGGGAGCAGTCGAAGATGTGGCGATGCCCATAATGGCACCGAGTGTTGCCTCAGGAGAGAGGAGCGCAGGAGGAGCAAAGGGGTATTCCCAAACGAACGTCCAGGTCGAAGGCGTGGATGAAGCAGACATTGTGAAGACAGACGGCACATACCTCTATGTTGTCCAAAACCAAAACGTGAGAATTATCCAGGCACATCCTGCATCGTCCATGAAGCTCATGAGCACGATCGATCTTGCTGACGCCTCCTTCTCTCCGCAGGATCTCTACATTGACAGATACCGCCTCATTGTCATTGGAAGCAAGTGGGAGAGTGGTCCTGTCATTATGGAAAATGAAAAGAGGCTCATGGCGCCAGGCACAATGATTTGGCCGGGGCCCTACTATCCGCCCAAAGCAGAGGTGCGCATCTTCGATGTATCGGATCGCTCGAATCCGACTCTGGAGCGAAAGGTCGGACTAGAAGGCTCCATGGTCTCGACGCGCAAAATTCGGGATCGCCTGTACCTCGTTGTGAATCAACCCTACCGCTTCGACCTCCCGATGCCCCTCCTCAAAAATGCAACTGAAGAAGATCTTCTGCCGCGCTTTGAAGACTCGAAGAAGGGCACCGAGATGATGCCAGTTTCCCGGTGTGCTGACGTCATAATCATGCCCAGAGTCCCCTCTCCCCAATATCTCACTGTTGCCGTACTGGAGACGGATAACCCCAATGCAGATGTGAAGCGTGAAGTAGTCCTCGGGAATGCTACCAATGTCTACGCATCTCTCGAAAATCTCTACATCGCTTCAACCGAGTGGATCTACCACTGGGAAAAAGTTGGGGAGGAGTCGGAGGAGAAGACCAATCTCTACCGTTTCGCCTTCATGGGAGATGGCATTGATCTTGAGGCGCAAGGGTCTGTCCCCGGTCACATCCTCAATCAATTCTCTATGGACGAGAATGGCACGACGTTCCGCATCGCAACGACCACAACTCCTCTGCGCAACAATCTCTTCATCCTCAATAAGAACCTGGAGCGCGTCGGAGCGATCGAAGATATAGCCCCGGGAGAAATGATCTACTCTGTCCGCTTCTTAGGCGATAGAGCCTACATGGTGACCTTCCGTACGATCGATCCTCTCTTCGTCATTGATACATCTGATCCGAGAAACCCGACGATCTTAGGAAAACTCAAAATCCCCGGCTACAGCGATTACCTCCACCCATACGACGAGAATCACATTCTCGGCTTTGGGAAAGAAGCGGTGGAATCCAAAGACGGAAACTTTGCCTGGTATCAGGGCATGAAGATCGCACTCTTCGATGTCTCCGATGTCGAACGCCCACTTGAGCTCCACAAGACGATGATTGGTGATCGTGGGACAGATAGTCCTCTCCTCTATAACCACAAGGCGCTCCTCTTTGACAAAGAGAGGAATCTCCTCGCCTTCCCGGTCACCGTCGCACAAATCTCCGATGCACAAAAAGAGGGTGAACCAGGTTCCGCGTGGGGAACCACTGTGTTCCAGGGAGTATACGTCTACGATCTCACTCTCAAAGATGGGTTTGGTCTCCGCGGGAAAATCACGCACTACGATGAGGACACGCTTCAGAAAACAGGAGACGCGTGGTATGGGTATGGGAAAAACATTGAGCGCGTCCTTCGGATCGACAATTCTCTCCTTGCAATTTCCTCTGCGTCTATCACAAACTCGGCTCTTCAGACTCTTCTCCTTCAGAAGAGACTTGATCTTCCGCAGGAGTAGATTCCGCTGCTCTCTGAGTAGGAGCTTTGTATTCCAGCGCACAGGTCGCCGAACATCCATCCCCAGCCTCTACGTTGCTATCGTCACAACTTTCGGTCCCGGTGATGAAGCCATCTCCACAGACTGATATACGCTTGCAGGGAAGAGTGGAGCAGACCCATCCTGCTTCAGGCTTACACGTTGCAGAACACCCGTCTCCGTCGGTGGCATTCCCATCATCACACTGTTCACCTTCTGCTTGCACACTGTCACCACACACAGGAAGAGACACAGGAGGTGTCGTTGGGACTTCGGGGACTTCCTCAGGAGCCTTCCCGGGAAGGAGATTCACAGGGAGTGGCAGCGAGCCCTGCATTGCAAGGTATGCACCTCCGGAGACGAGAGCGACGAGAAGGACTGCAACCCCTGGGATAAGCATCTTCCACTTGAGCCTGGGGGGACGCTCTTTCTTCTCCCATGGACGCTGGGCGCGGAGACGCTCTGCGGTCGAGAGTTCTCGCTCCTCGGAGGAGGAAGATGGGGAAGAAGAGTTTTCCATATCTGATCCTGGAGATGACTTTATGGTGCAGCGACCTCGCAAAAGCTACGTTCGTTCACCCCTGGAGTTTTATCCGGTACAAGGCGACAAGCAAATCCATCCTCCTTTGTACAATTATTTCTGCACCCATCACCGGCTGAATTTGGAGGAATCTGAGCTGGATTGAAATGATTGGCACATGTTACACCAATCGGTTGTGATCCACAATCTGCAGTCGTCGTGCACCACCGACGATCTCCAATGGGATTACTATTCGCATCAAGACCCATGCAGGTTTGCCCATCATCACATTGTTCGACACCGATGTTGACGAAACCATCACCGCAAGCGGCGAGGATACAACCATTAAGACAAGCATCCGTATTGCTCGTATTCCCGTCATCACATTGCTCTCCTGCCTGAACGAAGCCATCTCCACACCGAGCCAGTGTACAGGTATTTGTACAGCTATCCGTATTGCTCGTATTCCCATCATCACATTGCTCAACACCTGTACGCACTATGCCATCACCACAACGTGCATTAGCACACGTATTTGTACATGCATCGGTATTGACGGCGTTCCCATCATCACATTGCTCTCCTGCCTGAACGAAGCCATCTCCACACCGAGCCAGTGTACAGGTATTTGTACATGCGTCGGTATTGATGGTGTTGCCATCATCACATTGCTCACCGGCATCCAGAACACTATTTCCACATCGCTCGAGTTGGCACACGATGTTACACCCATCGCCAGCAACCGTATTCCCGTCATCACATTGCTCTCCTGTCTGAACGATGCCATCACCACAGCGCGGAGTGGCACAGGCGCTTGTACAGAGATCATTTTCCACTGTATTCCCATCATCACATTGCTCTCCTGGATCAACGAATCCATTGCCGCAAGCTATGGCAACAGCACATCTTACTTTATCGTATTGCCCAGCGGGAGGACGCGCTGAGGCAACATAACGACCAGGTCCAAGAACATAATTTGGATTGACGAAGGAAAAGCCCGTCGCCCTTCCGCCAAACTTATTGCCTGCTCCCCCATTCTTGTCTGGGAAAACAAGATCCGGGTGATCCGAATGAGTTGCTGGTTTGCCGGCAGCTTCCCAATTCTGCAAACGCGTGCCTTCATCGCCACTTGCACCATTGGGACCCGTTGAACCAAGATAGGGGCCCCAGAGCCATTGATCCTCTCCAGTTGGGAAGCGAGAGAACACATCCGATGCCTTGATGGAAGTTCCCGGAGGACAATGGAAAACAATAATATCCAGAGCTTGCGAATCAGTCTGCGATGACCCGATTCTGATATTCGTCTCATTTGGATGATAGAAGGTTAGTTTTACTCCTGGACGATCAAAGACAGGAAGATTCATACTTGCTAGGAGAGATGGCTGCTGCGCAAACTCTCCACCGATAGAACCATCGGATTGCAGGACAGGAACAGCAACAGGTTCTATTTTCGGCGAGCCGAGCCATACCGCAATTCCGACAAGCAAGGCTCCTCCAAAGGCGATCGTGAGGTACTTACCTTTCATGGGTTTGGACTCTACCCCATACCTATTCCTTGACACAAATCAATTTTCTCGCACGTCAGAAACTCGCTGTCTTCTGTGATGCACGAGTCCATCGCCTTTTTAAGAGTCCGAGAGTTGTGATACTGGTAAGGACAATGCCCCACTCCCCCACCCCCGTCCGCGGGAGGGGTGCCGCTCCGTGCACAGGGAGATTTCCATACGTTGGAATTGTCTGAGCAGCAGAGGGAATCACTTGAGTTGCAGGCGGAGGAACGTATGCGGGAATATCTAAAACAGGGAGAGGAGCCGGAGTGGTGACAGGAGGTGTAGAAGGTGTGTAGGAAGGTATTGAAGGTGGAGGAGGTGTGTAGGAAGGTATTGAAGGTGTAGAAGGTGTGGAAGATGTGGAAGGTGATGTTGAGCTTACTGATCCTCCTTCCGGCGGACAGGCAACACCCAGCGCCTGACACGGATTAAGGTACGCATGTGCCTCCCCCGCTCCTGCGATGAAGAGGAGAGCTCCAAATGCCGCACTAAGGGCTATGCGAATGGTAAACATGGGTGTTTATATCATCGTGCTATTATACCATAAGTTATAGCTAAAAAGCAAGTGGTGTGCTATACTGAAGGGGAAGAAACACCCATATCCCATGATCTCCTCAAAGCGCGTTCTGTGGCTCCTCTGTGGGGCATCCCTGATCCCGGTTTCCGTCTTTGCCCACGCATTCATCGATTTCGGCACCCGGGTGCAATCTGTGGATCGGAAAATCGTCGAAGGGGTACGGGTCGTGCAATCCAAACCTTACGCACTCGAGGAACTATCAGAAGCGCCAAGCATCGTGCAGATTAAGTTCACTGGACACGTTGATCCTGTCGCAAGCGCCATCACGGTGTATGACCCAAGGGGTGCAATCGTGAGCAAAGGCAAGGCATTCATTGATGCAGAGAATGCGCGTATCTATAGCATCGCGACGAGCGATGCAGGAAAAGGACAGTACATGGTCTCCTGGCATGTGATTTCCGCAGACGACGGACATGTCACCGAAGGGTCCTTCAGTTTTTCTGTGGGGGAGGAAGGGGGCGCCATGCATAGCTCGGCTGGAAACGTGCTTGCGGAGTATAGTTACAGTTCAGGGGTCATTGAGGGTATCAGCTTGTGGCTAGAACTCCTGGGGGAAGGATGTCTCCTCGGTGCACTCGTCGGTCTTGCGGGCATTTTCCGGCCCACGGTGTGGAAATTCCCGGAGGAAGCAACAAAGATGGGGGAAATCGTCCCGGCCCTCTATACCTTCTTTCTCAGCGGCACCAGCCTGATCTTGAGCAGTGTCCTCTTCTTCTTCGGCTTCAAGGCCTGGGAACTTGACTCGTGGAAGAGCGCCGGATTTTTCCCGGCGCTCCTCACCTTGGCACAGACGGTTGCGGGGCGGGGGGGCGCTCCTACGCGTCATCCTCACCTTCTTCTGTCTCTTCATCTTCTCTCTGGAGCGAAAGAGAATTTCGCGAAGACAACCCTCCCCCGCTCTCGAGACGGTTCTCTTCTTCCTCGTTCTCCTGAGCATTCTGTCACGGGCATCGATCAGTCACGCGGCGGCAACAACATTCCATTCGAACATTTCTATCGGCATCGCCTTTGTCCACCTCGCATCGAAACTCCTCCTTGTCGGTCTCGCAGCGGCAATGACCTGGGTCTATCTCCCCGCTCTCGCGAAGACAAAAAGTTATCCCCTGCTCCTTTCTGCGCTTGCGCGCTTTAGCCGCTACGCCAGCGTGCTCGTCGCTCTCGGCACAATGACAGGTCTCTACATTCTCTGGATACTTCTCAAGAGCCCCGTGCACCTTCTCACAACCGATTGGGGTATTCGCTCTTTCTTTCTGCTCACCACAGCAACCGCACTCCTCATCATGCGTCTGGGGCACTTCTTCCTGATTCGCCGTACCATGCACCGCGTGCAGGGGCGAACCATCTCTGACGACGAAGCGCGCAGCACCCTGGTATCTTCACTCTCCTGGGAAACAGGAATCGGAGTTCTTCTCGTGCTCTCTGTGGGAATACTCATCGCAACAGCAACTCCACCCGGGCATGCGGGCGATGGAGGCCTCTTCTTCACCATGGGTCTCGTTGCGATGATCTTCCCGATCCTTCTCATAGGATCTCTCCTTTTCTTCTTGAGCAGGAAGATCGAAACGTTCATCCCGCGATCCCCCTAGAGGTCGTACACTTTCCCGCGTTCGGGGAGAACAACCTCGATATCTCCGTCTGCAACGGCTGTGCGCTCCGCGAGCGCGAACATGCCGCGCTCTTCTCCGTGGACGAGGAAAAGGCGCTTGAGGTGCGGAATGGAGGCAATATACTCGTCGAGATCCGTCTTATCAGCATGGCCGGAATAGGCATTGATGTACACAACTTCCGCGCGCTTCTTATACATCCGATCGAAGATCCGCACAGAAGGAATATCGGGCTCAATGATGCGACGACCGAGTGTATTGTCCGCCATGTACCCGACCGCAACGACGGCATTCCGCGAATCCTCGATCCCATGCCGAAGATGGTGCCGGATGCGTCCCGCTTCGCACATGCCGGAACCCGCCATGATGACCGCAGGACCGTGGAGTCCATTTAAGGCTTTGCTCTCTTCAACAGAAGAGGTGTATTTCACGAGCGAGAATTGGAAGGGACTATGCCCTTTCCCGAGGAACCGCTCGTACATATCCGCGTTATAACACTCCGGATGCTTCATGAAGATCTCCGTCACTTTCGATGCCAACGGGGAATCGATGTAGATGGGGATTCCCGGAATTTTCTTTTCGTCCCAGAGGACGTGCAAGTCGTAGACAATTTCCTGTGTGCGCTCGAGGGAGAATGCGGGGATGAGAATTTTTCCGCCGCGTGCGGCAGTGCGGATGATGACATCTGCCAGGTGATTTTTGGCTGTCGCGACATCTTCATGCTCACGATTGCCATACGTACTCTCACAGATCAGGATATCGACCGGAGGCATTTTGGCTGGATCGCGAATGATGGGGAGCATGCTGCGGCCGAGATCGCCGGAAAAACCGATACGGATGACCTCTCGATTCGCTCCTCGCTCCCCCGCTCTCCTCGAGTGAGGCTCCTGCCGTGCAGGAGCCGAATCGAGAGGCAGCTCGGAGCTCACTCGAGGAGAGCGCACTTCCAGCACAACCATAGCAGCACCCAGGATGTGTCCTGCCTCCAGAAACTGCGCTCTTACCCCTTCGCACACGGGAAACCAGGACTCATAATTCTGTCCGCGGAAAAGCTCCATGCAGGAAGCTGCATCCTCCTGGGTATAGAGCGGGCCATCACACTGCATCATGGTCTTTTGGAGATGTGCACAGAAGTATTCTTCGTCTTTCTCCTGGATGTATCCGCTATCCGCAAGCATGACTGCTGCAAGATCCTGTGTCGGATACGTGCAATGCACGGGTTTCCGGTACCCATGTTTCCAGAGGAGAGGGATACGACCGACGTGGTCCATATGTGCATGACTTAAGATCAGCGCATCGATATCGTTCGCAGGATCGAAGGGAAACATGGAATTCTTCGCCGCAGCTTCCTTGCGCTTTCCCTGGAAGAGACCGCAATCGAGGAGCATGCGCTTTCCACCAATGTGCAATTCGTGACAAGAGCCAGTCACTTCACGCGCGGCGCCATGACAGATGAGTTTCACGCCCGACAGCATAGCGTATACACTGTGCCGTGATGACCGCGAAGACTGACAAGCTCTGGACACCGCTCACAGCGCTCTGCCTTGGGTTCATTTTTCTCCTTTCGTACTTCACGTACTTCCACCGTTTCGCGGAACCCGCGGGGTTTTTCTGGGATGAGAATTACCACATTACGAGTGCAGAGAAGTATCTGAATGGGACATTCTTCATGCAGTACCACCCCCCCTTGGGGAAGCTGCTTATCGCGCTAGGAGAGAAATTCATGGACGCCAATGCGGAGGATAATCAATTTCTTGCGATCGATTATGCAACAACCCTTCCGGATGGCTTTTCCTTTGTGGGATACCGGCTTTTTCCGACACTCCTGGCGTGGCTGACCGCTCCTCTCCTCTTCTTTGTTTTCCTCTTCATTTTCCGCAAGCCCATCAACGCAACACTGATGAGTTTCCTCTATGTTTTCGATAACGCACTCATTGTGCATTCACGGGGTGCCATGCTCGAATCCCCGCTCGTGTTTTTCACGACTCTCACGATTCTCTCATTTTTCCTGCTCCTGGAATGGCAGAAATCTCCGAAACGTTTTCTCCTCGCATCGATCTTCTTTGGCATGTCTCTCGGGCTCAGTGTCACAACGAAAGTCGTGGGACTCATTCTTATCCTCCTTGTTCCTGCAGTGCTCTATGCCCTCTTCCCCCAGTGGAAGAAGATGCTGCTTTTCCTCGGGCTGACCTTCAGTGCTTTCCTCCTGACATTTGTTGCCGTGTGGCAAATACATTTCTCACTCGCAACAACCATCAACCCCCTTGCAGAGAATAACGGCTGGTATCAAACCTCTCCGGAATACCGGGAGATTCTCACCGGGAAGAAGCAGAATTCGCTCTTCTCTTTCCCAGTCATGCTTCGGGATTCGCTGAAATACGTCGGCCATGTGGACAGAGGCGTTCCCAAACTCGATCTCTGCAAAGTCGGTGAAAATGGCAGCCCTTTTTTCTTCTGGCCCTTTGGAGCGCGCGCGATTAACTACCGGTGGGCTTCCGTCGATGCGGAGACCTATCGCTATCTCTATCTCCAGTCAAACCCGGCCGCATGGGCTCTTGGGCTTCTCGGAGTCTTGCTGGCTGTAACATTCCTCCTCTCCGCACTCTTCTTTCGTCAGAAGCTTTCTCATACCTTCCTCCTCTCCACTTTTTTGGCCCTCTACATCTCTTATATGATCGCGATCTCCCAACTTGATCGGGTGATGTACCTCTACCACTACTTCCTGCCCCTCCTCTTCAGCTTCATTCTCTTTGGCATCGTCTCGGCAGAGGTAAAACATATCGGACGGTTCTCGCTTTCGGAGGCGCGCAAAACTATGCTCCTGATGTTCCTCGCTGCCTGTATCTTCCTCTCCTACCAGATCTATCGACCTCTCACCTACTACGAACCCATCACGAATGAACAGTTGCAGAAACGCGCATTTTTCCCGCTCTGGGAGCTCTCCTGCGTCACCTGTGAACGAGGGAGCGTCCTCGGCTCCCCGAAACAGTAACCATGAAACGGACACACTCAGAGAAAGGCCTTCCTCTCTCCGGCACCCTCATACAGGGAACAGCCTTCGAGCGTTTCTTAGATCTCCTCAAGAGGATTCCCATAGATTTCGGACAGGGGTTCCAACGCTATACGACAAAGGGGAAAGTCATTGCTCTCTCGCTTGTGCCGGATGGGCACGGGAAAAAAGCCCTCGATGTCGGGTGTGAAGAAGGGGTACAGACAAAATGGCTGGAAGGAAAAGGATATGCGGTAACGAGTATCGATCATCTGCCCCATTTCGAGGGAGCGATGATGGTCGATGTGAATCTCCGCCTCCCCTTTCCTGACGAAAGTTTCGATCTCATCTGGTGCAGTGAAGTCATTGAACATCTGGAAAGTCCTGAAAGAACCATTCAGGAATTTCGCCGTGTCCTCAAACCCGGAGGCACGATGGTCCTCACGACTCCCAATTCCCACTTTTGGTTCTTCCGACTGGCGGGGCTTTTCGGACTCTCTCCCAGGAGATTGCAGAATGTCGATCACAAGCATTTCTTCCATCTCCGGGATATTCGCGCGCTTTTTCCCGATGCCCGCCTCTACGGCTATTTTCCGTATATCCTCTTCAAGTGCACAATTCGCCGATACCTCTCCCTCCTCACACCGACATTTGTCATTGAAGAGCAGAAGATGTCCCGCGTGTGAATTTATGGAATTCCTGGGCGCTTCCAAGGGCCAGCATAAAGGGGAGAGAAAACGGTAATTGTCTCTGCCGTACAAGCGGCATGTCCATGAGCTGCCGCATTCGCCGAGGAGTGAATGCATTGACGTGATCCGGAACTTTGATGGGCCTTCTCCCAAGAAAAAAACGAGCCACTGTCCAAAGAGATTCGTGGGGAAAGGTGATGATAAAAGATCCTCCATTCTTCAGTACTCTCTTACACTCTCGCAGAACGTCTTCATATTCAAAAATATGTTCCAGCACCTCGGTGATAATAACAACGTCGAACGTCGCATCGCTCCAGGAAAGCTGTGTGAGATCCATGCTACGAATATCTGCAAAGGGACAGCGTTCCTTTGCTTTTTGAAGAGCAATGTCTGTGATATCGATTCCTGTATACGTGTGCTCGGGATAGCGCTCATGCAACTTCTGAAGGAGATGTCCTTCACCGCAACCAGCATCGAGGATGCGCAGATTTTTCCCTGCGGGGATCATTCTGGAAATGGCATCCAACCTCTGCCTATGCACAAAGCGCACAAGTGGATTCGGGGCATTGTACAGAGTATCCATGTGGTCCTCCGGCATGAACAGGTGTTCTGTTCTTGTCATGAAGCAACTATAGCACCTCACGGGAGGAAACGCTGAAGGTAGAGTCGAAGCAATTGATAGAACATTTCCATGCCATCACGAAAAATGCGCACCTTGGATTTCGCAATCGCGTTCCACTGCACGGGCACTTCGACGAGGGAGTATCCGCATTTTTTCGCCAGGGAAAGCACTTCCAAATCAAAGGCAAAGCGATCGATTTTTTGCAGGGAGAAGAGGTGTCGTGCGACGTCCTGTTGGAAGAGCTTGCATCCACATGCCGCATCCTGAATCTCCGGTACGAGAAGCATGCAGAGTCGGTAATAGAGATCACTGAGAATGCGACGATGCCACTGCATCGCGCGCACGGAGGGCTTCTCTCCCGCTCTCCGTGAGCCGACAGCAATATCAGCGTGTTTCTCCCTGAGAGCAGCAAGGAGCTCCCGCACCTCTCCAATGGGTGTTGCCCCGTCTGCATCGTAGGAAAGCACGTATTCGCCATGGGAAGCCAGAACACCTTCCCTCACAGCAGCGCCCTTTCCGCAATTTTTGGACAACCGAATGCACCTGATGGGGAGATGTTCCCGCCATTCATGGACAAGAGCAGCTGTGCGATCAGTGCTGCCATCATCGACAACAAGAATCTCCTTGAGCGAACATGGGGGATATTTTGTATTGAAGAATTGCACGATATGCTCAAGAGTTTTTGGCAGACGTAACTCTTCGTTGTATGCAGGGATAACAATCGAGAGCGTCATCTAATACACAGGAACAAGGTGATTGAACATCATGAAGAGCACGACGAAACTGATGAGGGCATTCTGAAAAGCAGATTGAATGCGTTTCGTGCGCGGGCAGCGAAGAAGCACAGAGGCAACGAGTCCTCCGCAGTACGGAATCCAGAGCAACGCAGGCGCAATGTGCTTCGCCTTGAAAGGGGCCCAATCCCAGACGGGGTACTGGTATCCAAAAGCAAGCAGCGCAACGCTGTTGAGAAGCGTAACACCGATGAGCAGACATCCCACGTCAAAAAACTCCGATGGGCGTATGGGCCGGAACAGGAAAAATGCCACGCTCCCCAGCACGAGAACCACGGCAAACATTTCAGAGTAGACAGCACTGAAGAAACTGGAGAGTGCAGAGGGCGCCCCCAGATGCACTTCGCGCTTCCATGTCTGAAACCAGACGGAATCTATGAGGGAATCCCGCAGAGGAGTGCTGCTCGTGCGTACGGTCTGCTCCGGGAACCGGAGCGCATGCGCAAAGAAGAGAAAAGGATCCTCATCGTGTATGGCATGCCCATACTGCACGTCCGCCGCGCGAGCCCACTTCATCGTATTGGGAAAGAATTCCCCCTCCGTACGGTAGTAGCGGAAGTAGTAGAACGGCCCAACACTCATCAAACTAAAGATGCACATTGCTGCTGCAAGCGCACTCTTCTTCCCCATCTCCCATCCCCTCTGTCGAATCGCAATGACAAGGAAGGGAAGAGCAACATTGAGGAGACCCGTGAACTTCGTGAGGAGGGATGCCGCAAGCGTCAACGTGAGAAGGATCAGGAAGATGCCCTCTCTCCAGTGAAATTTGCGAATCATGACCCTCTTCCAGAAAAGGCGTACCGAGAGATGGAGCGTGAGCATCGTCCAGAAGAATGCCAGCGCGCTATTGCCTGTTTCCGTCGTGAGGTAGATGAAGAGCGGAAGAGAAGACGTGAGGTACAGGAGGCACATCCCCGCAACACTGGAGAGGATACCGATGTGCTTGAGGCTGCCCCTGAGGAAGACCATGCCCCCGGTCACTGAGAGAAACGAAAGAACCTGGCTGCTCTTAATCGCATCGGGAAAAAACACCGAGAGCATGCTCTGCAGATTGTAAGCGAGCGGAGGGTGATAGCCGTAGAAGAAGTCGCGTATGTTGGGCAGCGGCCGGAACCACTGCACCTCCCGAAACATCTCAAGGTATCCCCATGCATCGAACCCCTGAACGAGTCCCCAGTGGCTCCAGAGAAGATGCAGCTGCAACAGGAGGAAGAGCACGAACAGGAGTCGCTCGTACTGCCAAAGAAGACGGGAGATACTCATGCTCTGTTGCATCGTAGTCTTGCAAAGTGCACACCCGTGCTCACGACCAGAAGGAGGGGCAGGAGACTCCACCAGCCGTGCAGTCCCAGCATCGTTCCGAGGTTGTGTGCGATCTCCCCATGGAGCAGACGCGGGAAGTAGAAATCCACGAGGGGTTGCTGGAGATATTCCGGTGTTTGCGCCGATATGAGCGTTGCAGTGCCGGTCAAGAGGATTGAAAGGAGGACGAAGGCATTCCCAAGAGAGGGGAACTGGCGGTACACGAGGGCAGCAGGAACGGCAAGGAAAGGGATGATGGGAGAGAGGTAACGCGGTCCGAGTGCCCATCCGCCATGGTACTCGGCGAAACCCGATATCATGAGTACATGCGCCAGAGAGACCAGAATCCCCACGATGGATCCTACCCGTGATATGCGGTGCCACATGGGCCAACCAACAAAAACCAAAAGGAAAATCGGTGACCAGAAGAAGAGGCCACGTGCAGAGCCGATGAGCAGATCAAGCACATGCGAAAATTGCGGGGGAAAGGTAATGCCGTGAAATCCCACATTCACATGAGGATACTCCAGAGGATCAAGGAAGTTGTACCCCGTGACAAAGGGCGAATCGAAAGACAGAATGTTGTACAGGGGAATAAGCAAGACGACTGGAAGAGCAGCCGAGAGGAAATGCATTGTCCGCCGGAATCCCAAAGATGCCTGCAGGAGAAAGATGCCACCAGCAGCAAACACAATGAGATAATCGCTGGCAACCGCCAAACCCGCGCACCCTCCCGCGATAAGATCCCGCTGCAGAGAAGAAATCCCCTTATGTTCGGGACCGATGACCATCCACAGCGCAATGCTGAGGAGTCCAATCACTGCCCCATGGGAGAAGAGCACCGTGGCATACGAAAACGGAAGCGAGCCAAGGAAGATTGCGAGAGTGACCAGCAACGCTTCCCGCGGACGCAGAAAGCGATGGAGGAGCGAGAATATCGCTACTCCTCCGAGAGCGGTGATTAACCCGACACTTCCCGCTGTCGCCATCCAATCGGAGATATGCCATCCAAGAGGAGAATCCAGGGGAATGGAGAATGCAGAGAGAAGAAGCACAGCGACGCTGAAGGCTGGAAGAGCGAGCACAGCAATCCCTGGCGCTTTTTCGCTGTAGTAGTGACCATTGTAAAACGCCTTATCGCCTGTATTTGTGTGATAGGCATCAATAGTGAAAGTACGATGCACAAAGAGCGCATGCAGCAAATTGAGACGGGAGCTTTGGTTATAGCCCCATCCCTGATGCACATACGCATAGATCGAGAAGAGGAGAAGGAAGAGCGCCACGCATTGGTGACTTTTTTTCACCGGCACAGCGTATAGGCGCAGTGTCTTTATTTCAATTGTATGAGAACCCTTGGTCCCGGCACCGGCCTACTCTCGCGTGGCGCGGGCCACACTACCATCGGTGCTGAGAGGCTTAACTGCCGTGTTCGGAATGGGAACGGGTGTTGCCCTCTCGCGAAGGCACCAGGACCAAAAGTTCATGGGGGAAACCGTAGGTTTCCCCCATGAGCCCCCTTCCCTACGAAGTGGTCGCTCCAGCGCAGCAAAGCTGCGCTTCGCGACATTGAGTTTCATACCGTAAGAAAGTGAGACTCACGTGGATATCTTTCTAAAAAATATAAAAATAATTGTGCGAAGAAGTGGGTCTCGTGGGCCCCACTTCTGAGCACATCCTCTGGGAGAGAGGGGTCCATGGGGAGAGAACCTATAGGTTCTCTCCCCATGAGAGTGTCCACGTACTGCTTGCTTATGTACCCCGCGAAGTCTCGTCCGCCGAAGGCGGACGGACGTAGTGGGGTTGGTGGCACAGAAACAGCGCCACATCCGATTGAAAGAAACGTTCAATTGCCCGTTCGTACTCCTAGGCTAAATGCCTTGCGGCACGTACACCGGGAGCCGATTGAGCTTGTAGTCTTCAAGCGGGCTTATGGGGAAAACTTATCTTAGGAACGGCTTCCCACTTAGATGCTTTCAGCGGTTATCCAGACCGAACATAGCTACCCTGCACTGCCCCTGACAGGACAACAGGTACACCAGAGGTTCGTTCGCTCCGGTCCTCTCGTACTAGGAGCAAATTCCTTCAGTTTTCCAAACGATAACGGAGGGTAGAGGCCAAACTGTCTCACGACGTTCTGAACCCAGCTCGCGTACCACTTTAATTGGCGAACAGCCAAACCCTTGGAAGCTTCTCCACCTCCAGGATGTGATGAGCCGACATCGTACATGTATCCACGCCTTTCGCGTGGTGCAGACTATATCTTTATCCTGCGATCGATCGTAGGCGGTGCCACGTTTTACGTGGTTCCACCGTAATCTGATCTTGAGGAAGCAGGAATCGGCGTCTTACCAGCCCCACTTTTATCGAGAGATCTGAGTCTTACTCTCTACAAAAGTGGAGCTGGTCTCCCCTTTCGGGTCAGTCGTTACGGGGTTATCAGCGCACTTGTACTGGAAGTAGGGCAAGACATAGGGTTTGATGATTTCCTTGAATGTCTTTGTACTTTCAGTGGTAATGCGAATGCGATGATAGTGGCGATCGCTATTGAGACTGCTTTCAATGCTAAATGTCTCTTGAAGTAATTCTTGAAGCAATCGCTGCTCAGAAAGAGAAAACTGCTGAGTATTGAGATACAAAGCAGACCGACTCTTTGAGCCATCATCCATAAACCACACCGCAAGGATCAGTGGATTGAGAACAAGATCCTTGGGAATGTGTTTTCTTCCGTTCACATAGAATTTCTCATAGTACTGTGTGAATACGGGAAGACTTCGCGTTGTAAATCGATAGGCAACACGCATGCCATTTCCTCGACGAGATTTTGGTGGAGTGAGAACAAACTCGCGGAAACATTCATATTTCCAGTCAACGTACTCTTTGAAGGCCAGACAATGATTGACCTCGAAGAGAGCATGTGTGCGTGTCCCCTGTCTTCTCAGCGTTCCATCGCCGAGAAGTGATCCCATCAGGATCGCATGTTGTAGTGCACTTAAACTTCCCACGGTATTGCCGGGTAGCATGTGTACGATTGTACACCTCTTTTCCACAGAATGCTACTGACGGTTTCACCGTTATAAGCCGAATTTTTGGTGCAGCATTGCTGCTGCAGCACCCCAATGAGGTGCCAAACCACGCCGTCGCTGTGGGCGCTTGGGCGTGATCAGCCTGTTATCCCTAGCGTAACTTTTATCCGTTGAGCGACAACCCACCCACGTGGTCAGCGTCATAGTAAAACGACGCAGGTTGCCGGATCACTTTCACCGCGTTTCCGCCCTGCTCGACTTGTAAGTCTCACAGTCAGGCCCGCTTGTGCGAATACACAACCACTCCGATTTCCATCCGGAGCTAGCGGACCATTGCGCGCCTCCGTTACTCTTTAGGAGGCAACCGCCCCAGTTAAACTACCCAGTAAGCACTGTCTCCCGGTACGTGTCGTACTCGGAGTGAGTATCGTCAGAACACAAGGGTGGTATCTCAACGGCGACTCCACCCCAACCGAAGTTAGGGCTTCGAAGTCTCCCACCTATCCTGCGCAAGTAAACCAACGACACAATGCCAACGTATAGTAAAGCTGCATAGGGTCTTTTCGCCCTTCCGTTATATGCACGGCATTTTCACCGTGTTTGCAATTTCACCGGGCCTCGCGTCGAGACAGTGGCCAGACCGTGGTACCATTCGTGCGGGTCGGAACTTCAATAGTTCCTTTCGTTGGTGAGACGAAAACTCTGTCTAAGCAGAGCGCACGGAACCGGACGAGTTGGTAGTTGGTAGTTTGTAGTTGGTAGAACGAATCTACTCACTACGCACTACTCGCTACTCACTACATCACGTGTGTTTTTTATCGAACGCACGATTCTGCGTTCCCCCTATGTCGCCACAGGGATCGGACCATATCATCATCTTCAGGTGTTAGCTTTTAGGTGTTAGGGATTAGGAACGAATCCTAAAACCTATAACCTATCACCTAACACCTACAGAGCGTCGCGTGTGGTCTCTGAGGATCTTCGATTAGATCAAGAATGGAGTTCGATGTCTGACATCCATGCCTGTGCCGAACGTGCCCGTTTTCTTTGAAGCTCTTCTTCTTAAGCGATCGTGTTCTTGCTGCTCTGCAGCTCCTAATGGTCTCCCCCGAGATTGCGCATCGCGCAAACCGAGAAGTTGAGCTGCTTCCACGGGCTTGAGTCCCTCCCAAATCAAAGATGGCACCCTTGGATCAAAGAGATCATTTCGAATTTCCTGCTGATTGTCCGCAGAAGAGAGTTTTTCACCAGATGCCATAGGGGCAAATGGTACTCCTTCATGCACGGGTGTTCCAGCATATAGCGACGTTTTTCACTGCATTATAGATAGCCATGTCATAGGTGCCTTTTGGCACCCATCACGGCTCTTCACGGACTGGCATAAAGTATGTTTTAAACTTCTGGAACTCTGGCGTTTAAGAGATTGTTTACCTTGAGGAGAATGAGGAATTTGGAATCAAGAATTAAGAAACGTATTCTTAATTCCTCATTCTTACTTCTTAATTCCCCTTACAGAAATTCCCCAGTGCTCACGGTTTCCCGTGATTCGGGCAAGCATTGCCACGGCGTAGTCTCGCACGAAGTGCGGACGAAGCCGGGCCGACCACCCGACAAGGAATTTCGCTACCTTAGGACCGTTATAGTTACGGCCGCCGTTCATCAGGGCTTGGGTTGGGAGCATACACCCCCTTCCGTGACCTTCTGACACTGGGCAGGCATCAGCCCCTATACATCCGCTTTACGCGTTCGCAGGGACCTGTGTTTTTGGTAAACAGTCGCCTGGCCTCTTTCGCTGCGGGCGGCATCTTGCGATGCCGTCAGTCCTTATCCCGAAGTTACGGACGCTTCATTGCCGAGTTCCTTAACGCGAGTTTTCCCGAGCACCTTGGTCTACTCGACCTCTCCACCGGTGTTGGTTTGCGGTACGGTCTCACGAGACTCTCGGTCGCGATGATTTTCTTGGAAACAGAAGTAGCAC
>Ga0233424_10001249_pt1 | contig 23872 bp, 23 predicted proteins | sample Watercolumn_Towu_FD_181011 | JGI IMG/M metagenome (GOLD analysis project Ga0233424, IMG submission 181011) | Freshwater microbial communities from Lake Towuti, South Sulawesi, Indonesia - Watercolumn_Towuti2014_125_MG | ecosystem: Environmental > Aquatic > Freshwater > Lake | place: Indonesia... | reverse complement strand
TTTTCTTTCCGCCTTCATTTTGCGCAAGCCGTTTCTTTTCGCGTCGATTGCCTTGCTTGTCGGGGCAGTGCTGGCCGCGCTCTACTGGGCCGGGCTGCACGGGGATTTTTTCTTTGATGACGAGCCGAGCATTCTGCGGGCCGAGGGCGTGCGCCTGGAGCGCCTTTCCGTCGAGGCGCTGGGCGAGGCGCTGGCGAGCGGGCGCTCCGGCCCGTCGGGTCGCCCGGTGGCGCAACTGAGCTTCGCGCTCAATCACTCTGTTAGCGGCTTCGATCCTTTCGCCTTCAAGGCGACCAACCTCGCCATCCATGCCCTCTGCGGGTCGCTGGTCTTCCTGCTCTGCCTGCGCCTGTTCGCCGCGGCCGCTCACAACCTGCCGCCGCATCGGCGCGCCATGCTGTGCGGCCTGCTCGCCGCGCTCTGGCTGCTGCATCCCATCCAGTTGACTCCCGTGCTGCACGTCGTGCAGCGCATGACCAGTCTTTCCGCGCTTTTTTTGCTTGCCGCGCTTCTGCTGCATATCGCCGGCAGGGAGCGCGGCGGCCGGGTCGGCCGGGCCGCGCTCCTGCTGGGCTGGGGCGTATGCTGGCCTCTGTCCTTCCTGAGCAAGGAGAGCGGGGTGCTGTTCCCCCTCTTCGCGCTGGGCTGGGAACTTACCGTCAGGCGTGGCGCCTGCGGTGGCTTGGACCGCTTCGCGCGGGTATTCGCCGTCCTGGCGGGACTGACTTTTGCGGCGGGATTCGTCTATGCCGTTTCGCCAGCCAGCCAATGGTTGTGGGTCGGCTACGACTACCGCGGCTTCACGCCCAGTGAACGGCTGCTGACAGAGGGCAGGGTGATCTGGTTCTACCTGTCCCTCATCCTGCTGCCGCGTCTGGAGGCCTTCGGTCTCTACCATGACGACATTTCGGTCTCGACCGGGCTTCTCTCGCCCTGGACTACGCTGGCCGCATGGGCGGGGCTGGTCGGCCTGGCTTGGCTGGCCTGGCGCTTCCGCGCGAAAGCGCCGCTCGTCTCGTTGGGGATCGTCTGGTTTCTAACAGGGCATCTGCTGGAATCCACCGCGCTGCCGCTGGAACTGGCTCACGAACACCGCAATTACCTTCCTTCGCTTGGCATCCTGCTTGCGCTTACGGCTGGCATCGCGCCCCTCGTCCCGCGCCACGGGCCGCTTCGTCTGCTCGGCACTGCCCTTGCCGCAGCCGCCGTGGTCTATCTGTCGTTCGTAACGGCGCTGCGCACGCACCCGTTCGGCAACGAGATCCTGCGTACCCAGATCGAAGCGCAGCACCATCGCGGCTCGGCGCGTGCGCAGTACGAGGCGGGGCGGGCGCTGGCGGCGCAGGCGGATGCCTTGCATCACGAAACGCCGGTCCATGCCTTCGCGCGGGCGCATTTCGAGCGCGCGGGCGAACTCGATCCGGCTTTCAAGTTTGGCTGGCTGGGGCTCCTGCACCTGAACTGCCATGCCGGACTCGGGGTCGAGCCGGCCTGGATCACGGAATTCTCCCGCTCCCTGCGCGAGACGCCTTTCGCTCCGGGAGACAGCACGGCGCTGCTTGCCCTCAAGGATCTGGCGCTGTCCCTAGGCACGTGCATCGGGCGCGAGGACGTCGAACGGCTCTTCGGCGCGGCCCTTGCCAATCCGTCAGCGCCGCCCCATGCCCGCGCCGACCTGCACGCCTGGCTGGCCGATTTCCTCGTGCTGCGCGAGCGCGATCTGCCCGCAGCCCGTGCGGAACTGGAGCGCGCGCTGGCGCTCGCCCCGTATAATCCGGGCAACCGCCTGAGGCAAGTTCAGCTCGACCTGCTGCAGGGGCGCTTCGAGGATGCCACGCGGCATCTGGACGACGCGGAGAAGCTGCCGCTGAAGCGATCCGAAAGAAAGGCGCTGGCGGCATTTCGGGCGTGCCTGGACAGCCGCGCGGCGGGAACGAGTTGCGTCATCGAACGGGGACCATGAACATGAAAGGGCGCATCACCGTCATCATTCCCGCCCGCGACGAGGCGCCGGCCCTGCCGGGCTGCCTGCGCGGCGTGCTTGCGGCGGTGCCCGGCTGCGAGCTGATCGTCGTCGACGACGGCTCGACCGACGCCACGCCGTCTATCGCCGCGGAACACGGCGCGCGGGTCATCTCGCACCGTTACCCGAAGGGCAACGGCGCGGCGGTGAAGACCGGCGCGCGCGCAGCGACGGGGGAAATCCTGGTGTTCATGGATGCCGACGGCCAGCACCGGCCGGAGGACATCCCGCGCCTGCTGGCGAAGCTGGAGGAGGGCTACGACATGGCCGTGGGCGCGCGCGGCATGGCCGACCATGCCGGCGCGCACCGCAGCTTCGCCAACGCCGTCTTCAACCGCCTGGCAAGCTGGATGGTGAACCACCGGGTCGACGATCTGACCTCGGGCTTCCGCGCCGTGCGCGCCGAGTGCTTCCGGCGCTTCCTCTACCTGCTGCCGAACAGCTTTTCCTATCCGACCACCTGCACGATGAGCTTCTTCCGCGCTGGTTTCGGCGTCGCCTACGTATCGGTGAGCATGCCGCCGCGCATCGGCGAGAGCCACATCCATCCCTTTCGTGACGGCATTCGTTTCATTCTCATTATCATCAAGATCGGCACCCTATATTCGCCGCTCAAGCTGTTCCTGCCGATTGCCAGCGCCTTTTTCGCTACCGGGCTCGGCTACTACAGCTACACCTACCTGATGTACCACCGCTTCACCAACATGAGCGCGCTGCTGTTCATCACTTCGGTGCTGGTCTTCCTGATCGGGCTGGTGTCCGAGCAGATCACCATGCTGACCTACAAGGACAGTGACCAAGAACCCTCCTGAAGGCCGTGGCTGCATCCTGGTGCTGACCTCAACCTTCCCGCGCCGGGAAGGCGATGCAGAGCCGGGCTTCGTGTTCGACCTGTGCCGCTGCCTCGCCGAGGAATGGGAAGTCACCGTTCTGGCGCCCCATGCGCCCGGCGCCCGGACCGCGGAAACCCTTTCCGGTGTCGGCGTGGTCCGCTTCCGCTATGGGCCCGAGCGCTGGGAAAGGCTGGTCTACGAGGGCGGGATCATGGCCAACCTGAGGCGCAATCCGCTGCTGTACCTCATGCTGCCTTTGTTCTTTCTGGCCCAGCTCAGGATGCTTATGGCGCTGATGCGGCGCCTGCGGCCGGCCGCGGTACATGCTCACTGGATCGTGCCGCAGGGGATTGTGCTGGCCGCCGCCGCCGTGCTGGGCGCGAAGGGGCCGAGATTGATCTGCACCGCGCACGGCAGCGACGTTTCCGCCCTGCGCGGCGGCTTGTGGCGTGCGGTGAGACGATGGGTGGCGCGGCGCTGCGATGGGATCGTGGCGGTGAGCGAGGCCTTGAAGGCGCGGCTGGTGGCAGAGGGCTGCCCAATCGGACGCATCGAGGTGGTGCCGATGGGGGCCGACCTCGAGACGCTATTCGTGCCCAGCGAGAGTCGGCGCAACGCCGCGGAGATCCTCTTCGTCGGGCGCCTGGTGCCGGGCAAGGGGGCGGACCTCCTCTTGCGCGCCCTGCCCGCCGTTTTTGCCGCGTGCCCCGATGCCACGCTGACGCTGGTGGGCGGCGGACCGGAGCGGGAGAACCTCGTCGCGCTGGCGCGCCAGTTGGATGTCGTGCCGCGCGTGAACTTTCTCGGTCCGCTTCCCCACGCCGCACTGGCCGAGCGCTATCGCCGCGCCGCCGTGACGGTGCTGCCCTCGCGCGAGGAGGGCTTTGGCCTGGTGCTGGTCGAGGCCATGGGCTGCGGCTGTCCGGTCGCGGCGAGCGACATACCGTCGCTGCGTGAGCTGCTGCAGGACGGAGAGGCGGGCCGGCTGTTTCGCGCCGGCGACGCCGAGGACATGGCGCGCACGCTGATTGAACTGCTCGCCGACGATGCGGCGCGCCTTGGCCTCGCCGCGCGCGGCCGCGCGCATGCCGTGGCCCTCTTTGGCTGGCGCGCGCTGGCGCAGCGCTATGCCCTATTGCTGGCGGCGGAGCAGGAGGGGGCGGGCCATGCCTGACGCGCTGAGGCGTTTCCTGCGCCGTCCGCTCGGCACGTTGGCGCGCGCCTTCGACAAGCTGCTCGTCGCGCCGAGGCGCTATGCCATCGGCGAAGACTACGACGCCGCGCGTTACTGGGAGGACCGCTTCCGCAGGCACGGGCCGTCGCTTGCCAGCGTCGGCCACGAGGGTATGAGTGAGGCGGAGATCGGGGCTGCCTACGCTGCGCAGGCCGTGGAACTCTTCGACATGCTGGCGCGGACGGATGCCGACCTCGCGGCCGCGCGCGTGCTGGAGATCGGCTGCGGCAACGGCTACTACGCGGAGCGCTTGCGCGAGCGCGGCGTGACGCGCTACCAGGGTCTGGACATCACGGACGCGTTCTTTCCGCTGCTGCGCGAGCGGTTTCCCGGCTACGACTATGCGAAAGGGGACATCAGCACAGACAGGGTGGCGGGCGAATTCGACGTCGTGCTCATGATCGACGTCATCGAACACATCGTCACCGAGGCCAAGCTTGCCACGGCCCTCGCCAATGTCGCCGCCATGACGGCGCGCGGCGGCGCACTGGCCCTGGCGCCGGTGGCGCCGAGCGGGCGGCGCTCGCTGTTCTACGTGCGCTTTTGGTCCGAGGCGGAGGTGCTGCGCGCCCTGCCCGGATTCGAGGTGGTCGAGCGCAGCGGCCGGGCCATTCTGTTGAGGAAAGCATGAGCATTGCGCCGGCCGTCTGTTCGGTCTGCATCGCCAACTATAACGGCATGGAACTGATCGACGCCTGCATCGCCTCGGTCAGGACGCAGGACTGCGGCTTTCCCGTCGAGATCATCGTGCATGACGACGCCTCGACGGACGGCTCCGCGGCGCACATCGCCGCGCGCCATCCGGACGTGCGCCTGATTGCCAGCGGCGGGAACGTCGGCTTCTGCGTTGCCAACAACCGCATGGCGGCGGAGGCGCGGGGCGAGTACCTGCTTCTGCTCAACAACGACGCGACGCTGCTGCCCGGCGCGCTCGGGGCGCTCATGCAGGAAGCGGCGCGGCTCGGTCGCCCCGCCATCCTCGGCCTGCCGCAGTACGACGCCGGGAGCGGCGACCTGCTCGACATCGGCAGCCTGCTCGATCCCTTCTTCAGCGCCGTGCCCAACCGCGACCCGCGGCGCGGCGACGTGGGCATGGTGGCCGGCGCCTGCCTGTGGCTGCCGAAAAGCCTGTGGGCGGAACTGGGCGGCTTCCCGGAGTGGTTCGGCTCCATCGCCGAGGACCTCTACCTGTGCTGCCGCGCGCGGCTGGCGGGCCATCCGGTGCGGGCGCTGGGGGAGTCGGGCTATCGCCACGGCGTGGGCATGAGCTTCGGCGGCGGCAAGGTGCGAGACGATCGCCTGAGGACGACCGTCAGGCGGCGCGCGCTGTCGGAGCGCAACAGGACGTATGTGATGGCGATGACCTGCCCGGCGGCCGTCCTGGCGCTGCTGCTGCCCGCGCACCTGGCGCTGCTGCTGCTTGAGGGCGCGCTGCTCTCGCTGCTGCGGCTGGACCTGCGCTACCTGTCGGAGATCTACCTGCCGGCCTTCGCCGCGCCCTTCCTGCAGGCGGGCCGCTGGCGCGCCGCGCGGCGCGCCATCATGCGCGGGCGCCGTGCCGCGGCGACTGACTTTTTTTCCGCCTTCGTGTTCGTGCCGCACAAGCTGCGCATGCTGCTGCGGCACGGATTGCCCGCACTCGAATGACGTTGAAGGCGTGACGCTTGTCGCAGCGGAAGAACGGTGTCTTCGGAAAGAGGTAGAATGAGGCCGCTATGTCTTCGGCATCGACGCCGTAATAGGTATTGGGGGGGGACATGATCCTGGGCTGGTTTGACGCAAGGGACGCAGAAGAATTCGGCAAGAGCCTGGCCGAGTTCTACGACAAGCAATCGCAAGTCAATGCTGGGGCGAAAGAAAGCAAGATGACCGACAAGCAGCAGAAGCTGGTCGCACAGGTGCTCGTGAAGGCACAGCAGTTCAGGACCTCGCACAAGCTGAATCTCTATAAAAAGGCGAAGCTGGGAAATGCCTTCAGGTGGAAGCTGCGCGACCTGGGGCATGATGTGCGGGTGATCGACATGATTACCAAAGACCTCATGTATGCCTTGCGCTAGCGGCGTGCCGCAGGCGGGCGCATACCTTCCCGGATGACCTGATGTTCAAATGGCTCAAGCCGGCCCGGCCGGGCAGGGCGCACGGGCCGGATTCCGTGCGGATGCTGGCCGAGAGGGCGGAACAGTGTGCCGCGCAGGACAGACTCGACGAGGCGATCGAGGCCTACGGCGAGGCGCTGTCGCTGCGGCCGGACTACGCGGAGCTGCACGCGAACCTGGGCGCACTGCATCGCAGAAAAGGCAATTCGGGGCCTGCCGAGGCATGCTATCGCGAGGCCATCCGGCTCAGGCCGGATTTCCATGTCCCGCACTTCAATCTCGGCAACCTGCTGCGCGAGCAGCGACGGCTGGCCGAGGCGGAGGCCGGCTATCGGGCGGCATTGGCATGCAAGCCCGACGTGGCGGCGATCCATCACAACCTCGGGGAGGTGCTGAGGGATCAGGGCCGATTCGGCGAGGCGATGGCCTGTTACAAGCGGGCCCTGCTCGTGGCGCCGGAGTATCAGCCCTCCCGCTGGCATCGGACCCTGCTGGCCTTGCTGACGGGCGATTTCAGGCAGGGACTCGCGGAATACGGATATCGGTGGAAGCTCGCCGGGGCGGAGCAGCCGAGAGATTTTGTACAACCCTTGTGGCTGGGGGATGGCGATCCGAGCGGCAGGACGATCCTGCTGCATGCCGAGAAAGGCTTCGGCGACACGATCCAGTTCGTCCGCTATGTGGACCGGGTTGCGGCGCTGGGTGCGCGGGTCGTCCTGGAAGTTCCTGCGCCGCTGATGCCGCTCATGGCTAGTTATCCCGCCGCGGCGCAGTGGTGATGAAAGGTGATCCCCTGCCGCCCTTCGATTTTCACTGTCCGCTGTTGAGCCTGCCGCTGGCTTTCGGAACGGAAGTCACCACCATCCCTGCGACGGAACGTTACCTCGCCGCGCTGTCTACGCGCAGCGCGCTCTGGGCCGGGAGGTTGGACGGGATCGACGCGCCGCGCATCGGCCTCGTCTGGTCGGGTAACATCGGGCAGTCCAACGATGCGAACCGCTCCATGAGCCTGGAAACCCTGTTGCCGGTCCTGAAGCGGATGGAGTTCCAGTTCTTCGCGCTTGTTAAGGAGGTGAGGTCGGCCGACCGGGCACTGATGGATTCCTTGCCCAATGTGACGGACCTTTCCGGGCATCTCACGGATTTCGGCGAGACGGCGGCGATCCTGGAGCATCTCGATCTGCTGATCTCGGTCTATACCGCCGTCCCCCACCTTGCGGGCGCGCTGGGAAGGCCGACGTGGATCATGTTGTCATTCGTGCCGGATTGGCGCTGGCTGCTGGATCGTGCCGATTGCCCCTGGTACCCTGGCGCGCGACTGTTCCGGCAGCGGGCCTGCAACGACTGGGGCAGCGTCATCGCGTCGCTGCAAGCGGAACTCGATCGGCCGGATGGCAGGCACTGCTTGCCCCGGACCCACTGACAGGCGATCGCATGTTTGGATTTTTCAGGAAACCGGCCGCGACGGCTGCCAGGAAGGTGCTGAATGTCGGCGGCAACAGCAAGGACATCGAGATTCCCGAGTTGTACGGCGGCTGGCAACATGTCCTGCTCGACATCGACCCGGCCGCCGCACCGGATGTCGTATGCGACGCCCGCAAGCTGCAGACTCTTCCGGGCGGCGAGTGCGACTCCGTCTATTGCTCCCACAATCTCGAGCATTACTTCCGCCACGATGTGGCGAAAGTGCTGACCGGGTTCCTGCACGTCCTGAAGCCCGACGGCTTCGTGTACCTGCGCGTGCCGGACATGAGCGAACTGATGCGCGAGGTGGTGCGCAATGGACTCGACATCGAGGACGTCCTGTATGAATCGCCGGCAGGCCCGATCGCGGCCATCGACGTGATCTACGGGCTGGGCTCGGAGATCGAGCGGAGCGGGCAGGATTTCTTTGCCCACAAGACGGGTTTCACGCGCAAGTCGCTGACCGCGGCTCTGAGAAGGGCGGGATTCCAGTACATCTTCACCCGCACGGGCAATCTTGAGATCACGGCAATCGCCTTCAGGAATCCGCCCGGCGCGGCGGATGCTTCGCTGATCGGGTTGTCCGACGGATTTGCCGCCGAGACGTCGCCGCAGGCGGTGGGGAGTGCCGACCCGCTTAGCGAAAGCGCGAACCTGAGAAGGCGCGGCAACGAGCACCTTGCCGGCGGTCGGCTGGAGGAGGCCGAGACCTGCTACCGGCAGGCGGTCGCCCTCGATCCCCGCAACGCCGAGGCCCATCTCAACCTCGGGTTCGTCCTGAGCGAACGGAAGCAGTACGACGAGGCCAAGCGGTACCTCTCGGAGGCGATCCGGATCAAGCCGGATCTCGAGGACGCCCACTACATCCTGGGAACGATTGCCGAGGAAAGGAGCGACCTGGTTGCGGCAGCAGAACATTTTAGCAAGGCACTCGGGATCAATCCGGCGCTGGAGGTCGCGTGCCGGGATCTCTGCCGCGTGGAGTTCAAGCGCGGGCAACAAGCCTCCGCCCGGCAGGCAATAGCTAAGGGCCTCGCGCTCAATCCCGGCAACGCGGATTTCCATTATTACCAGGGCAATCTCCTGTTGCACGAGAAGCAGTGTGAAAACGCCATCGCCTGCTACCGCAAGGCATTGACGATCAGCCCCGAGTATGCAGAGGTCCATGCCAATATGGGCAAGGCTTTTATGGAACTCGGCGACGTGGAGGAGTCGATCGCGTGGTACCGCAAGGCGCTGTCGCTCGCCCCTGAGAATCTGGCGATCGAAGCGGTAAGCTGCCTGCTGTTTGCCCGCAGCTATGACCCGACGGACACTCCGGCAAGCTATCTGGACGAAGCCCGGCGCTACGGCGACTTGGTCGGGCGCAAGGCCCGGCCATACGCGACCTGGCCGGCCTGCGCGGGCCGGGAGGGGAAACCGCTGAGGGTGGGCCTGGTATCCGGAGACTTTCTGAGTCATCCCGTGGGCTATTTCCTGGAGAGCATTCTCTCGCACCTGAATTCTGAGAAGGTCGAGTTGGTGGCCTATCCCACCGTGTCCGAGGAGGACGAACTGACGGCGCGCATCAAGCCGTGCTTTACCGCCTGGCACCCGATCCACGGCCTCGACGACGAGGCCGCGGCCAGGAAGATACGCGAGGATGCGATCCAGGTTCTTGTCGATCTGGCCGGCCACACCTCCCACAACCGCTTGCCGGTGTTCGCCTGGAAGCCGGCTCCGGTGCAGGTGAGCTGGCTGGGCTATTTCGCCACGACAGGCGTGCCGGGAATGGATTATCTGCTGGCTGATCGGTTTTCCGTGCCGGAAAAGGAGCGGGCGCATTTCACCGAAGCGATATGGTATCTGCCAGACACCCGTCTTTGCTTTACCATCCCCGCGACGGATGGAAAGCCCAGCGTCTCGTTGTTGCCGGCCTTGCGAAACAGTCACATTACTTTCGGCTGCTACCAGAATCTATCAAAGCTCAACGAGAGAGTTCTGGCGGCATGGGGAAGGATTTTCCAGGGCCTGCCGGAGGCCGGGCTGAGGATACAGTGCAAGCAGTTGGACAGCGCAGCCGAGCGCGAGAAATTGTTGCAGCGCCTAGGGAAGACGGGGCTGGATTCCCGGCGCGTGAAATTGGTCGGACCCGTGACGCGGGAGGCGTATCTGGCCTCGCATGCCGAAGTGGACATCCTGCTCGACACCTTTCCTTATCCGGGCGGTACGACGACCTGCGAGGGCTTGTGGATGGGCGTGCCGACATTGACCCTGTCCGGGAATTCACTTCTAAGTCGCCAGGGCGCCAGCATGATGCAGTGCGTCGGCCTTGCGGACTGGATCGCGAGCGACGAGGATAACTACGTGAATTTGGCCATTGCCAAGGCGAGCGATATCGATAGCCTGATGCGACTTCGCGCCACGCTGCGGGAAAAAGCGCTCGCGTCGCCGCTGTTCGACGCGAGACGCTTCGCCGCCAACCTGGAGGGCGCGCTGCAGGGAATGTGGCAGTCCGGGACCCTAGCCGCTTTAATTTGAACGCCCGCGAGGGCGTGGCTGCAACCGGGCCTCATCCTCGGTTGAGGATCCATCTGACGAATTTGCGCAGGCGCGGATAGCGCTTCAGCCAGCCGCTCAGCCGGCCCAAGGTGAGGTAAAAATGGTAGGCGAGCACGGCGCGCAGGTCGGGCAGCAGGTGGCGCTGCGCCTCGTTCGAGAGCGCGGGATCGGGAGCCTCTGAGAATTCGCGCTGCTGCCCCGGCGCCTGCTTCGCCGCGAGCGTGGCCTCGAGGTAGCGGCGCTGGTATTTCCGGTCGGGCTCGAGATGGCAGCCCTCCGCCCATTCGTTCCAGGCATTGATGAACACCAGGCGCTCCTGCCCGGGGAAGTCGCACGCGCTGCGCTCGATGGCCTGCGCCAGCCAGCACTCGTAGTTGTCCGGCGATGTGCCCATGACGATGACGCCGCGGCTGCCCGTGCGCGGCGTGTTGTCCCAGGCCGGGAAGACGCCGCGGAACACGTTCGGATGCTGGTAGCGTCGCTCGAGGTAAGCGCGCGCGATCTCGGCGTAGTCCACCACGTAGCCGCTGAACGGCTCGCGGAAGGCGATGTGACGCGCCAGGTTGCGGCTCTGCAGGTTGTGGGGCGGGAATTCGACGCCGCTGTCGAAGCCGAACTGGGCATGGTCCAGGTTGCCGTGGGTGAGCGCGGCACAGACATGGATTTCGCCGATGCCGGCGATGCGGCAGAAGTCGCGCCAGGCGGCGACGGACCGGCGTGCGTCGGGCAGGTGCTGCGGACGGTAGACGATGAGGAAGGGGGCGCCGCCGACGCGGATGTAGCGAGGGTCGGCGAAGAAGGGGATCAGGCTCCTGATGAAATTCAGGTCGTCGTCCGGCAGGTAGCGCTGGGCGATGAGTATCTCGTGCTCGGCGGCGTCCCAGCGCCGCGTCCAGTTCTCGTTGGCCCAGCACAGGCAGAAGGGCATGTCGCTCGCCGGATCGGCCAGCATGTCGTCGAGCGGCCGGTTAAGCAGGCGCGTGCCGGAGAACCAGTAGTAGTGGTAGCAGAAGCCGTCGATGCCATATTCCTTCGCCAGGCGGATCTGCTCGTGGCGCGTTTCGCGCACGCGCAGGTCGTAGAAGCCGAGGTCGGCCGGGAGATGAGGTTGGTAGTGGCCGTCGAAGAGGGGCTGCGCCCTGGTGACATTGGTCCACTCGGTGAATCCCTTGCCCCACCACTTGTCGTTTTCAGGAATGGGGTGGAACTGCGTGAGGTAGAAGGCGATCAGGCGGGGGAGCGGAGCGGGCCCGGCCGGAGGCGTCGTTGCGTTCATCGATGCGGTTCTTCAGTGGCGGATGCCGAGGCGTTGCAGCAGGCGCGAGATCCTCGCCCGGGTTTCCAGGCTGAGGAATGAGATGAGGAAGGCGAGCAGGCGGCTGCGCCGGGCGCCGGCGCTGAAGCCGCCCGCGCCGGGTGCCGGCACGTCGAGCGACTCGAGTTGCAGAGCTTCACCGTCGGCGGCCAGCGGCACGGCCCTGAGCACGACCTGATAGACGTTGCCGAAGCGGTTCCATTCGAGCGCCTTGCGTGCCTCTCGCGGCAGCTTGCGCCAGCGGCCGGCGAATTCGGTCTGCTCCGGCGCGCGTACCACGAAGTCGGCCTCGACGATCTTGAAGCCGGCCTCGTCGAACAGCTTCTGGATGTTGCGGATGCCCCAGAAGCGGATGTGGGTGCGGTCGAGCAGGCCCCAGGGCTGGTACTCGAAGTCCTCGTTGAGCAGGCAGGCGACGACGGCGCTGTGCGCGACGTGGGGCAGCGATATCACGACGCAGCCGCCTTCGGAGAGCAGGGGCAGCATCTTCTTCAGGGTGCCCCAGGGATCGTAGAGGTGCTCGAGGACGTCGGCGGCAACGATGACGGGAAAGCGCTCGTTGCCGAGCAGCGCCGGCCATTGCGCGTCGTTGAGGTTGCAGGGATGCACCCTCTCGCAGAACTCGGAGACGATCGCGATGGCCTCGGCGTCCAGTTCGAGCGCCGTGACGCGGCAGCCGTTGCCGTGCAGGTGGCGCGTAATCGAGCCCGGCCCGGAGCCGAGTTCGAGCACGCGCCGGTTGTCGCCCACCATGCGGATGACCTTGGCCGCGGCAGTGTCAGGGTTGACCTGGTATTCGTACTTGTGTCGCTGGGGGGCGGTCATGTCGCGGCCTCCTGGCGCGCCCGGAAGCGCGCGTTGAGGCGCTGGCCGTAGCGGATCGAGGGAATCTCGATCAGGCGATAGGTAGCTTCAGACAGCAGCATGAGCGGCAGCAGGGCGGCCGCGGCGCAGGCGAAGTAGGCGTACTGGCCCATGTGCGGCGAGAGGGCCGCATACAGGCTCTGCAGGGGCTGCTTCATCAGGACGATAACCACGGGATGCAGCAGGTACACGCTGTAGCTCCGTTCTCCGACGTGCTCGAAAATCCTGTTGGCGCACCAGCGGCTCGGCCACTTGCTCTGCCAGAGGGTGAGCGCCGCGAATGCAAAGCCCCACAGGATCAGGTCCGGGCGCCAGGCATTGCACACGGAGGCGGCTAGCAGGGCCGGCAGCAGCAGCGCGGCGAGCGCGGTTGTTCCCAGGCGCATGAGCCGCGTCCCGTCCGCCGTCTCTCGCGCGACGCGGAAGGCGTACATGCCGAGAGCGAAATAGCACAAGTTCGGGGCGAACGAGAAATAGGCCCAGTTGTAGCGGTAGAGCGCGGTGGTGTGCTCGAAGTGCGTCTGCAGGACCGAGCGGGAAGACAGGGTGACGAGCAGACTGGCGACGAGCAGGATCAGTGTCCCCCGGCTCGTGCGCACGGTGAGCAGAAGGACGGGCAGGATGGCGTAAAACATCATCTCGACGCCGACAGTCCAGCCGGCCCAGACGATGCCGGTCCACGGCGCGAAGCCGAAGGTGAAGGTCAGGTTGAGCAGGATCGATTGCCAGGGCACCGCCAGGTATTGCGCCTTCACGGAGGGCCACAGCACCATGCCGGCCACGAGGCAGTAGAAGAGCGGCGCGATGCGGAAGAAGCGCTTGATGAAATATTCCTTCATCCAGGTCGGGCGATGCAGCGTGTGTTCGGTCGAGTGCATCAGGGAGAAGGCGCTGAGCACGAAAAAGAGGTGGACCCCCTTGCCGAAGTCGCTGGCGATGAAGGAGAAGGCGGGCGGCACGGACAGGTTGGCGAGATGCACGACGTGGAAGAGCACGACGGCGAGGGCGGCGATGCCGCGCAGGCCGTGGATGCCGGGCAGCAGGCGCTCCTGCGGAATCGTGGCCGAATGAAAGCCGGCGGATGTGCTCATGGCGGCGGGGTATTGTCAGCGTCCGGACTTCTGCCAGAAGACGCCTACGCCGTCGATCTCGATGATCTCGTCGGCGATGCCGCGTCCTGCGCGGAATTCGTCGACCGCCTTGCGGCAGCCTTCCACCACGCGATAGTCGTCTACGATGACGTAGCCGCCGGGGGACACCCTGTCATAGAGATGGCGGAGCGCATCCAGGGTCGATTCGTACATGTCGCCGTCCATGCGCAGGATGGCGAGCGGGCCGGTCCGTGCCCCGGGCAGAGTATCCTTGAACCAGCCCTTGAGGAAGACGACCTGGTCGTCGAGCAGGCCGTACTTGTCGAAATTGTGCTTTACGGTTTCGAGGGGGACGGCCAGTTCGGCGTAGGTGTGGAAGCGGTCTCCGGCGTCGGCCGGATAGGCCGCGTCGGGCGGCGGAAGCCCTTCGAAGGAGTCCGCAGCCCAGACGCGGCGGTCCCTTACTTCATAGGCCTCCAGCACGGCCCGCAGGAGAATACAGGCGCCGCCGCGCCAGACGCCGGTCTCGATGAAGTCGCCCGGCACGCGGTCGAACAGCACGCGCTCGGCGAGCAGCCGCAGGTTGCCCATCCTGCGGCGTCCGATCATCGAGTGGGCCATGGATGGCCAGTCCCAGCCGTATTCGCGCAGCGTCGCATCGAAGCTCTCGCTGCCGAGCGCCTTGAGCGGCGGATCCTGGTAGATGCTGCCCGTTAGGCAGTCGAGCATCAGCTGCAGGTAGCGCTCGCGCACGCGGCGCAGGCGGCCGTAATGGCGATAGGCGAGCGCAGCCACGAGTATGCGGCGGAGGCTGCGCAGCTTGCGGGCCGATGCAGTCGTCACCATCGCCACCACCATTTGCGCCGCTCCGCGCCGAGCCGGCGTGCGTAGTCGTAGAGCTCGCGGTCGAGCTCGGTCAGTTTTTCGAGACCGCGGCGGACCGCCTGGCCGTGCGCGGAAGCCGGCGGGCGTCCCTCGGTGGCGTTCATGACCGGCATGTCCTTCATCTTCGGCAGGCCCAGCGCCCTCAGCACCGGCCTGGCGTCCTCGTGGAAACGCTCGGTGAGCCCGATGTGCGAGAACGCAGCCACGTGCTCCTTGGCCAGGCGCAGCAGCTCGTCGGGCGCGAAATCGTCGATCGTCCTGTTGTCCAGATGGGTGTAGCCATGGGCGAGTTGCCAGACCTGGTTGTTCCAGACATGCATTTTTGCACACGGATCGGAGAGGCCGGCATCGAGGAACGCCTCCAGGCCGAGCTCGCGCGCCATCCTGTAGATCTCGAATTCCCCGGGGTCACGCGACTGGCAGAAATAGTACAGCGACAGGATGCGCTCGGCGGGATCCCGCAGAAAGGTGAAGGTGTAGCGCCCGGCCATCAGGTCTCTGGCATAGGCGTAGCCCATGTGGCCGGAGATGAAGCGGAACCTGGCGAGTTCGCCGGCCTCCTTGCCCCAGTATTCGCCGTGGCTCGTCAGGCTTTCGTCGTAGTACTGCCGGGCCAGGTGGACAAGGGAAGTGCCCGCTGTCTTCTGGATATGCAGGAACAGGGCGGGCACCGTGCCGGGCTTGGGACGAAATCCGGGAAACGCCATTCAGACCGTCCTCACCGTCGAGCGGCAGCCGAAATCGACAGGCCCGATGGTGCAGCCGTCCGTTTCGGATTCGACTCGGAAGCGCAGCGCGCCCTGGATGCCGTGCAGGGCGTATTCCATGCCCCCTTCGCGCGCGAAGGCAGCAACGTTGATGCGGTATGTCCCAGGATTGAGGGGGCAGGCGAACGAGAACTCCACCTCGACTGCGCTGCCCGCAGCGAAGCCGGCATGCGCCGTCTCCGGCGAGTCTGCCGTATAGGCACCGCCCAGATCCTGCCCGTCCGCGGACTTGAGAAGCATGGCGAAACGCACCTGCGCAGCAGGTCGCGTGAAGCGGACGAGGAACAGGCAGCGGCAGCGGCTGCCGGCGTGCATCCGCCCGATCTTCTCACCGGCGGCATCGAGCAGCCCGACCTCAACGATGAGGGCACCGTTGGGCGCATAGGCGAGCGGCATGTCGTCCGCCTCGATTTCGGGCCATTCCGCGGCAGGGTTGCAGGCGTCCGCCGCCGTCGGGGAGTGCTTCAGGCGCTCGCGCAAGGCTGCGCGTTCGGGTGGGGCGGCACCGAGGAGTCGACGATATTGCGCCACCACGGTCTCGGGCGCGCCGTCGGCGAGCAGGTCGCCATCGTCGAGCAGCAGGCAGCGGCCGCAGTGCCGCACGATCTGGTCCATGGCATGGGAGACGAAGAGAATCGCGCAGCCGGCGCATTGCAGCTCCCCGATGCGCCGAAAGCAGCGTGCGCGGAACCCGGCGTCGCCCACCGCGAGGGCCTCGTCGACCACCAGGATGTCCGGATCGGTGTGCACGGCCACCGCGAAGGCCAGCCTCAGGAACATCCCGCTCGAGTAGATCCGCACCGGCTGGTCGATGAATTCGCCGATTTCCGCAAAGCCTGCGATGTCATCGAAGCGCTCGTCGATCAGCGCCCGCGGCAGCCCCATGACCGCGCCCTGAAAATAGACGTTTTCGCGGCCGGTGAATTCGGGGTTGAAGCCCGCTCCAAGTTCGAGCAGGGCCGAGATGCGGCCTTTGACATGCACCGTGCCCGCGGTCGGTTTGAGGATGCCGCAGACGAGTTGCAAGAGCGTGCTCTTACCAGAGCCATTACGACCGATGATGCCGACGGTTTCGCCTCGCTTCAGGTCGAAGGAGGCGTCCTTCAATGCCTCGAAGCTGCGATGGTAGTGCTTCAGACCGAGACTGAGGAATTGCTTGACTCGGTCGCCCGGATGGGCGAAGAGCCGGTAGCTCTTGGTCAGGCCGCGCGCGGCAATGACGATATCAGACGACATGGCCTTCATTCCCGCTCGCGATGAGGGCGCGGTTGTGCAGGAGTTCCAGCACGGCCTGAATTGAGTCTTCGATGTCTGTGCGGTCTGTCTCAATCACCAGATCCGGGTTCCGCGGCTCTTCGTAAGGGGCGGAAATCCCCGTGAACTGGAGGATGGCGCCGGCCTTGGCCTTGGCATAGTTGCCCTTCACGTCGCGTGTCTCGCATACCTCGACCGGACAGCGGCAATACACCTCGATGAAATTTGCTGAGCCGACCAGTTCGCGTACTTTGCGGCGATCCGACGCGCAGGGCGAGACGAAGGCGGCTAGGGTGATGATGCCCGAATCCAGGAATAGGTTCGCCAGTTCCCCGATGCGTCGGATGTTTTCCGCACGGTCGCCCTCGCCAAAGCCGAGGTCGCGGCACAGCCCGTGCCGGACATTGTCTCCATCGAGCACATAGGCATTGCGACCTTCTGCGAACAGGCGTGCCTCGAGGCCGTGGGCGAGGGTGGACTTGCCCGAGCTGGGCAGGCCGGTGAACCAGACCAGCACGCTGCGATGGCCGCTGCGCGCCTCGCGCATCGCGCGGGTCACCTGCTGGACATGCCAGCGAACGTTGGGGTCGATGTTGTCCGGCTTGTCAGAGCGCATCGGCAAACTCGTCGCGGCTGTGCTGGAAGAAGGCGTGGCCGAGGATGGTGGCGGCGAGGCCGGCGGCGAGCGCCGCGACCCACGCGGCCCACGGCACCGGCAGGCCGAAGGCGGCGGCGCGCGCCGCCTCGATGACCGCGCCGAGTGGGTTGGCGTCGTAGAGAAAAGTCAGTCCCGGCGGCACGGCGCTGACGGGATAGAACACCGGGGAGAGGAAGAGCAGCATCTGCACGAGGAGCGGCACGATCTGCGTCATGTCCTTGATGAACACGCCCCAGGCGGCGAGGAACCAGGCGGCGCCGAGGCCGAGCAGCACGACGGGGATCAGCAGCATGGGAAAGAGCAGGAGGCCTGCGGAGAGGTTGCCCGTCCAGGCGGATGCCGCTGCGAGCAGCAGGAAGTTGAAGGCGGCGTGCACCAGCGCCGCGCCCAGCGGCACCAGGGGCAGGATGTCTACGGGAAAGATGATCTTCTTCACGTAGCTGGGAAAACTGCGCACGGAAGACGAGGCGCGCGCGACCGTCTCGCCGAAGACGTTGAAGACGATCAGCCCGCAGTAGAGGATCAGCCAGAAGGGCAGGCCCTCGGGCTGCTGCGGCCAGCGCGCCTGAAAGATGTGGCCGAAGACGAAGGCGAAGATGGCGAGCAGCAGCAGCGGGCTGAGGAGGATCCACAGCACGCCGAACAGCGCGCCGCGGTAGCGCAGCAGCACGTCGCGCTTGACGAGCTGGCCGAGCAGGGTGCGGTGGCGGGCGAGGCCGGCGGCGATGGCAAAGGGGTTCAGCGTGAGGGTGGTCATGTGCTCTGCCCCGCTTCTCGCATGGCTTTCTGCAGGCTGGCGACGTTCGCATCCGGCGCCAGGCGGTAGTTCTCATCGCCCGAATAGACGACGGTTCCGCAGGCGATGCCAAGATCGGCCAGCGCCTGGTGGTATCCCTTGGAAAGCCTGGGCGCGAGTCCGAATTTCGCTTCGAAGGCGCGCAGGCCGGAGGAAGATTCGAGCACGAGGTCGAGTTCGGCGCCGGCCACGGTGCGGTAGAAATGCGGCTGCGCCCGTTCCAGCGCATGCGTGAGGAGGTGCTCGATCACCGTGCCTTCCCATGCGGCGCCGGCGATGGGATGAGCGAGCAGCGCATCGAGCGTATCGATGCCGAGCAGCGCATGGAGCAGGCCGCTGTCGCGCAGGTAAACCCGTGGCGACTTGATGAGCCGCTTGCCGAGGTTGGCATGCAAGGGGGGCAGGATGCGCACCATATAGGTATCGGCCAGGATGTCGAGATAGCGGCGCATGGTCGGCGGCGTCAGCCCGAGGCTGGCGGCGATCTGGCTGGCGTTCCATATCTGCCCGTGGAGATGGGCGAGCATCTGCCAGAAGCGCCGGATCTGGGCGGCGGGAATGTTGATGCCCAGTTGCGGCAGATCCTGCTCGATGAAGGTGCGGATGAAAGCGTGTCGCCAGCGCAGGCTGGCCTTGTCGCTTGGGGCGAGAAAACTTTCCGGAAAGCCGCCGCGCAGGAGGAGCTTCTGCAGGTTCTCGGTCGTGGCGCCCACTTCGTCCAGGGTGAAGGGGGCGAGTTCGAGATAGTCGATGCGCCCGGCCAGGGATTCCGCTACCTGTCTGCGCAGGGCTGGGGAAGCCGAGCCGAGCAGCAGGAAGCGGCCCGGATGCCTATTCCGGTCGATAAGGACGCGCAGGACAGGGAAGAGCTCCGGCATGCGCTGCACCTCGTCGACGATGACGAAGCGGCCGGAAACGGATTCCAGATATGTTTCGGCGTCCCGCAGGCGCGCCAGGTCGGCGGGACGCTCGAGGTCGAGAAACACGGCATCATCGCCGGCCAGGCTGCGTGCCAGGGTGGTCTTGCCGACCTGTCTCGGGCCGAGCAGGGCAACGGCCGGGAATTGAGCCAGGGACTGCTTGAGGCGAGGAAGAATCTGGCGCTTAATCATCCTTGTTTATTGAAATTGCAGTTTTCAATATACATGAATGATACTCGGCGGAATTGCATTTGCAAGGGGTTCGGGCGGGGAAACGCCGGATGTGGGCTCAATGGCGGGGCGAGGCGCTGCCTTCACGCAAAACCGTCTCCACGAGATCAGGCAGGCGGGAGAAGTGATCGAGCACGGCGTCGGGCCGGGCGGCGAGGCCCGCCGCGCCGTAGCCGTAGCGGGCGTGGATGAAGGCGAGGCCGTTCTCGCGCGCGGCGGCGGCGTCCTCGTCGGAGTCGCCGACGAAGCAGGCGCGCGCCGGGTCTATGGCGTGGCGCGCGAGGACGCGCCGCGTCACGGCGGACTTCGAGGGTGCCGGCGGCTCGGTTTCGTCGCGCGTGTGGATGCCGGCGAAGTGCCGCGCCAGCCCGAGCGCCTCGAGGATCTTTTTCGTCGGTACCATGCGCTTGTTGGTGACGATGAACAGGCGCGCGCCCTCGCCGGCGAGCCGCGCCAGCCCCGCCGCGACGCCGGGGAACACCGTCGTCGTCAGATGGCCCGCCGTGTCGTAGTCGGCCTTGAACGCCTCGACCAGGCGGGCGAGCAGCGCCTCGTCGCCCGTGTCACCCAGGCCGCTCACCTGCCTGAGCGTCACCGCCAGCGGCGGGCCGATGAGCGAGGCCTCCAGCGGCACGGCCGGCGCGAGGCCGTGCGCCGCCAGCACGCGCGCGAAGGAGGCGAGGATGCCCGGCGAGGAATCGATCAGCGTGCCGTCGAGGTCGAAGAGGATGTCGGCTGGCATGTCGTGTGATTTGCCCGGCAGTTTATTTTCCAACGAGCGGATTAGTGACGAAAAGCTGCGGGAAACGGGAAAAGTCGCGGTCCGCCGACCACAATTCGCGCACGCCATGTCTCAGGCAGAGTGCCGCGATGCGCGCATCGTGCACCTGGGGGCCGGCGATGCGTGACGCCTCGATGAGCGAGCGCAGCAGCGGCCAGTGCTCCCCGCTTTCGCTGAGCAGGACGAGGGAGGGCGATTCGAGCCACGCGTCGATCTGGTCCAGCGCGGTTTTCAGCGGCGTGGGCGGCGCAAAGATGCGCGGATGGGTCACGATGGCAAAAAACTCGTGCAGGCAGGGCCAGGGAATGGCCCAGGTCGCAAGCCCGTTTGCCAGCGCGTCGATGCTGGCAAAGGCCTGCTCGTGAAAGGGCGAGTCCTCGCGATGGGCGTAAACCAGCAGGTTGGTATCGACTGCGATCATCCGCCGCGGCCCTCGTAGGCCATCTCGCGGATGCGCGCCCATCCGGCGTCCTGCAGCTGGGACTGCAGCCCCTTGCCCTTGAAGGAGGCGCGGCGCAGGCGGAAGCCGGCCGACCGCTTCTTGTCGGCAATGACCTTGTGCAGACCCTGCTCGACGAGGGCGCGCAGGGTCGTGTTTTCGCGGGCGGCGAGACGGCGGGCCTGCTCCATCAGCGCGTCGGATATTTCTATGGTCGTCTTCATATGGGCACCCATACTGTTCGGTCAATACGACCATACTCTACATGACCCGGCTGGCCTGTTCAAGGCGGCTGCGGGGCTAGACCAGATCGGGCGCGATCACCGCGCGCAGCACGGTCTCCTCGGTGCCGTTGCGCACCCGGCGCGTGAACCACCACAGCGCGCCCTTCCGCACGCTCCAGTCGGCGGCATCCCCGGTGAGCAGCTGCGCGGCGGCGCGTCCCAGCGTGGGCTGGTGGCCGATGACGATGACGGTGCCGCCGGCATGGGGCCAGCCGACGGCGCCGAGCAGGCTGGCGGCGCTGGCGCCGGTGCCGAGCTTGGCCAGTTGGTCGAACGGCCGTTCCAGCGCCTCCGCCGTCTGCACGGTGCGCACGGCCGGGCTGGCGAGGATGCGCGCCTCGGCCGGCAGGCGTTTCGCCAGCCAGCGCGCGACCTGTTTTGCCTGCTTGCGGCCGCGTTCGGTGAGCCGGCGCTTCGCGTCGGGCGTGCCGTCCTCGGCCTCGGCGTGGCGCCAGAGGATGAGGTCCATCGTTTTTTCTCCCGCCGGGGTTGTTTTGCCTGCCATGGTTGTCAGCCCTCCGCCGGGCCGCCCCAAGGAGGGCTGAAGTCAGCTATATGGAAGCCGCGTAGCGGCTGAACTTTTGTCACCCCTTTTCTTAGGAAAGGGGGTGGGGGATTGGTCGTCATGTCAATCCTTCCAGAAACGTTTCATTTTTTGCAGCCGGCGCAGCTCCTGAAAAGTCAGTCTCTGCAGGACGGCGTGGCGCGGCCCGTGCCAGCCGCCGGCGAGCGCCACCGCCTCGCGCAGGGCGGGCGCGCTGTCGATGCATTGCATGAGCAGCGGGCCGGCGCGCGACAGGTCGTTCAGCGCGCCGAGGCTGTCCTGCAGCGCGGTGAGGGTGGCCAGGGCGTTGCCCAGCGCACGCCCCCGGTACAGGGGGGCGAAGAATTCGACGGCGTAGCGCAACCGCTTCACCCCGATGCGCAGGGCATGGAGGCGGGCGGGGTCGGCATTCTGCGCCGCCCGTGCCAGCGCCAGGGCTTTACGTTGCAGCCGGCTGAGGCGGCGGGCGGCGAAGGCGGCGAGCGCTGGCTCTTCGAGCGGCGCGGCGGCCCGATGCAGGCGGGCGTTGAAGTCGAGCAAGGCCAGGGCCGGCGCGCGCCCGGCGAGCGCCGCCTGCACCTCTGCGTGCGCCGACAGGCGCCGGCGCTCGACGGCGTCGGCGAGGGCGGCGAGGCGCGCATCGTCGGGGAAGGACTGGCGCACCGGCGCGACGATGTCCTCCGCCAGCACGTCCCAGTCGCGCGCCCGGCCGAGGACGGCGGCCAGCGCGCGCAGCGGCGGCACCACCGCCGCCTCGAAGCCTTGCGGCAGCACGGGGCGGAAGGTGCGCAGGGCGGAGCGCAGGCGGCGCAGGGCGACGCGCATCTGGTGCACGAATTCCGGGTCGGACTCGGCGGCGCCGAGGGCATTGGCCTGGAACTGGGCAAGGCAGGCCGCGGCGATGCTGCGGAAGGCGTCGTGCGGCGTGTGCGCGGTCAGCAGGGGCGTCGGGCCGGCTTTCACCGGACGCAGGGGGGCGTTCAGGCGCAGCCGGTAGCCGCGTTCGGCCTTGGAGAGGGCTTCGGGGTGCAGCGGCAGGTCGGCGGCCAGCGCACGGGCGACCTCGAACAGGGCCTCCGTCTTGCCGCGCACCAGTTCGATCTCGATTTCGCAAAGAGACTCGCGCCGTCCGCCCGCCGCGATCCAGCCGCGGTCTAGCATGAGCAGCACGCTGCTGCCGCGTGCCGGGGCGAGGCGCCAGGTTCTCCGCGCGAACACGGTTTCGAAGGCCGGCTCGAGGCGGTCCTGCAGGCGGTGCCGCTCGAGCTGGGCGCGCACGCGCGCATCGTCGACGCCGGCGAAGTCGAAGCGTCCGGTGAAGGGGTGTTCCCACTCGGGGCGTTGCGACAGGCCGCCGCTCGCCGTGCCGGCGCACTTCACCGTCTGCAGCCAGGCGCGCCCCTGGCGCCGCGTGCGCAGGGCGATGCCCTGGCGGTGCAGGGCCAGCTCGGGCGTGTCGTAGTAGACGTTGTTCAGCTTGCGCGCGGGGAGGGGCTCCGCGCCGCGCAGCAGCGGGTGGCGCAGAAAGGCGCGCTGCGCGGTTTCCGGCAGAGCCAGCTTGATCTCGATTTCCTCGGCCATGAGAGAGACATTATCGCCCATCTATTGATAGCGCAGCGCCTCGATCGGGTCGAGCCGCGCCGCCTTTTTCGCCGGATAGAAGCCGAAGAAGACGCCCACGCCGGCGGCGACGCCGAAGGCGGTCAGCACCGAGCTGCCGGAGACGACGACGGCCATTTTCGCCAGCTGGTTGGCGAGCAGGGCGCCGCCGACGCCGAGGACGAGGCCGATGGCGCAGCCGATGACGGAAATGATGATGGCCTCGAGCAGGAACTGGGCGAGGATGTCGCGCTCGCGCGCGCCGATCGCCATGCGGATGCCGATCTCGCGCGTGCGCTCGGTCACCGACACCAGCATGATGTTCATGATGCCGATGCCGCCGACCAGCAGCGACACCGAGGCGATGGCGCCGAGCAGCAGCGACATGATGCGCGTGGTCTCGGCGGCGGAATCGGCCACGGCGGTGAGGTTGCGCAGGGTGAAGTCGTTGTCGGTGCCCTCGCGCAGGCGGTGGCGCTGGCGCAGCAGCGCCTCCATCGACTTTTCCAGCATCGGCATGGCCTCGGGCGAGCCGGCCTTGACGAGGATCTGCCGCACCGAGCCCTGGAAGGGCGTGCCGAACACCTTGCGCTGGGCGGTGGTGAGCGGCATGACGACGATGTCATCCTGGTCGCGGCCCTCCAGGTTCTGCCCCTTCGGCGCCAGCACGCCGAGCACGGTGAACGGCGCCTGTCCTATGCGGAAGGTCTTGCCGACGGGGTTTTCCTCGCCGAACAGGTTCTGCGCCACGGTGCGGCCCAGCACCGCCACGCGCGTGGCGGCGCGCAGGTCGGAATCGCTGAAGGGTGCGCCGTCGGCGAGCAACCAGGAGCGCGCGTCGAAATAGGCGGGCGTGGTGCCATGGACCCAGGCATTCCAGTTGTTCGGGCCATGCACCATCTGCACCGAGCCCCAGTGCACCGGCGCCACCGTCTCGACGCCGTCGAGCTCGGCGATGGCATTGGCGTCGGCGACATTGAGCGTGGGCGCGCTGCCGCCGCCGCTGCGCACGCCGCCGGCGGAGGTGAAGCCGGAGAGAATGACGAAGATGTTGCTGCCCATCGAGCTGATGGTCTGCTGCACGGCGTACTGCGCGCCCTGGCCGATGGCCATCATCAGCACCACGGCGCCGACGCCGATCACCATGCCGAGCATGGTGAGGAGGGTGCGCAGGCGGTTGGCGCCCATGGCGCGCCAGGCTTCCTGCAGCATCGCCCCTAACATGACGTTACCTCTCTATGCGTCGTCGGCGC
>Ga0233424_10001240_pt1 | contig 23987 bp, 23 predicted proteins | sample Watercolumn_Towu_FD_181011 | JGI IMG/M metagenome (GOLD analysis project Ga0233424, IMG submission 181011) | Freshwater microbial communities from Lake Towuti, South Sulawesi, Indonesia - Watercolumn_Towuti2014_125_MG | ecosystem: Environmental > Aquatic > Freshwater > Lake | place: Indonesia... | reverse complement strand
AGCGCGAGGTGCACCTGCACCCAGGCATAGGCCAGGTGCAGCACCCACACCAGCGGCACGCGGCGCGTGCGCCAGGGCTGCCAGAGCCACCAGCGGACCGCATGCGCAGCCGTGCCGATCAGCGCGAGCACCGCCACCGGCGCCCCTGTGAGGCCGAGCGCATCGGCCACCAGCAGCGCCAGCACGCTGCCCAGCGCCACCTGCTCGACGCGGGCATGGCGCGAGGCCGCCACGCCGGGCACGCCGTTGTTCGTGAACATGGGCACCACGCGGCCGGCCATCACCGCGACGATGAAGAGCACCACATCCAGCCCCACGCCGATGCCGGCACCCGCCGGCCACGTGACCCAGCCGAGCGGCGCCGCATGCACCGCGCCAGCCGCGGCGCCCATCAACAACAGCAGGCCGATGAAGAAATAGTTGCGCCGGTTGCCGGCCCGGATGAACGGTCGCGCCAGCGCGGCCGCTGCGGCCCACGGGAAGGCCACGTTGGCCACCGCCGCCGCCACGCCGTAGGGCGTCAGCACCAGCACACGCGCCACGAGCCACAGCGTCGCCAGCGCAGCCAGCGCCGCCCCAGTGGGCGTGGGCTGTTTCGTCCAGTTGCGCCCCGCCGTGAACAGGAAGCCCACGATGACCGCCAGCGCGAAGCCGAACAGCATCTCGTGCGCATGCCACACCGGCCCGGCCAGGTAGCTGTGGCCCAGCAAACCGCTGAACTGCAACGCCCACAAGGGCACCGACAGCGCCGCGAACACGGCGGCCAGCAGGTAGAAGGGCCGAAAGCCCAGCGCGAACAGTGCGAAGCCTCGAGGGGCCGCGCGCGGCGGCTCTTCAATCGTGAACAAGGGCGTCATGTCGTGAGTTCCGGGGAAGACCGGCCCAGCCCCGGCGCCAGGCCAGCGCGGCACCGGTGGCAGTCAGCGCGAAGGTGGCCAGCGCGAGTGCATTGCCGGCGGCGCCCAGCGCCGTGAGGCGGGGTTCAACCACGCCGAGCAGGCGCAGCGCCAGCGTCGCATGCAGCAGCAGGAGGGGGCCGTAGAAGACCGGCCCGAAGGCGAGCTTGAAGCGCGCCAGGGCCGGCAGGATGACGGGCGCATGGCCGAACACCATGCTGACGATGAAGCCCAGCGCGAGGGCGTGCAGCGCGGCGTCGCGCGTGGGGGCGCCGAGCGCCATCGCGCCCCAGGCCCCGCCCGCCAGGGCCAGCCAGGCATAACCCCCCAGCAGGCAGACCGCCATGTAGCGGCTCAAGCCCGCCGCGCGCACCGTGCGCCGGGCGATGTCGAAGACGGCCAGCCACAGCGCCAGCGCGATCAGCGCCCCGCCGTACAGCAGGCCGCCGGCCGCGGCGTGCACGCCGGACAACAGCGCACCGGCGAGCAGCGCGGCGGTCACCCCGACCAGCAGCGGTTGGGCCGCAGGGCGGCGGCGCAGGAGCCGCGTCATCTCCAGCCGCTCCGCTGCAACCGTGATCACGAGGAAGGCCAGCCACAGGGGCACGACCGCGCCAGGCATCCACCCCGCGGCATGCAGCAGGCAGCCCAGGCCCCAAGCCACCGCGGCCACGCCGAGCAGCGCCGTGTGGGCGGCCGGCTGGCGGCGGATCAGCGCCAGGTTCACGCCGCCAAACGCAAGGGCGGCCGCGAGCGCCAGCGCCTTCGCGGCGACCGACAGCCCCATCAACACGGCCACGCCCGCCAGCGCCGAGGCCAGCGGCCCGGGCAGCGCGGCGGGGTGCCGCAGGGCCACGGCCCGCTCCAGGCCGATGACCGTGCCCAGGAAGGCGCACACCATCAGGAAGGCATGGGCGCTGACCGCCTCGGGCATGCCCGGCACGATGGGCAGCGCCACGCCGGCGCGCACGAGGCCACCGGCCACACCGGCGACCGCGATCAAGCCCACGACGGCCGCGATGCCAAGGCGGGCGCCGGGGCGGGGTGCCTCTCGCATGGCGGCGCCTAGCGGTCCAGAAACGCCCGCGCCCAGGGGCTCAGGCGCTCGGGCGTCCACACCGGCTCCCACACCAGTTGCACCTGCAGCGGCAGGTCGGCGGGCAGGACGGCGTCCAGCGCCTCGCAGATGTCGTCGACGATGAGGTCCGCCACCGGGCAGGCGGCCGACGTCATGGTCCACAGCACCTGCGCTTTCTCGGGCGTGATCGTCACGCCGTAGACGAGGCCCACGTCCACGATGGACAGGGCCAGTTCGGGGTCGACGACCGAGCGCAAGGCCTGCTGCACGGGCTCGCGCAGGGCCTCGGGGCCGTCGTAGGGGTAGAGGGGGTCGGTCATGTCCTCATCTCCGAAGGCGCAGGCGCCACGAAGCGCAGCAGCTGCACCAGCTCTTGCCGGTTGGCCGTGATGTCGGCCAGCGTGTAGCGGTCGAGCACCGCATGGAAAGCCTCCACGGCCTCGGCCAGCACGCCCTTGAGGTGGCAGCGGCTGGCGATGGCGCAGTGGTTGCCCCGGGCCGAGAAGCACTCGGCCGGCAGGTCCTCACCCTCGGCCTCGCGCACGACGTCACCCAGGCGGATGGCGTCGGGCGCGCGGGCGAGCGTGAGGCCGCCGCCCTTGCCCCGCACGGTGCTCACCCAGCCCTTGCGGGCCAGGTGGTGGACCACCTTGGTGAGGTGGTTGGCCTTCACGTCGAACGCGGCACAGATCTCGGCGACGGTGGCGCGCCGATCGGGTTCGGCGGCCAGGAACATCAACACGCGCAGCGCGTAGTCGGTGAAGGCGGTGAGCTTCATGCGGGTCAGGTCCGGTCAGCGCCCCCGGGCCGGTGCGGCGCTGGCGGGCAGGGTTTCAGCGGCCGGGCGGCGCAGCAGGCACAGCGCATACACGGCGAGGAAGACGCTGCCCGCCGCGAAGACGATGTCACCCGGCACGCGCAGCCACACCAGAGTCTCCATCACCGAGGAGTGGATGACGGCCGGCGAGCGGGCGAACCACAAACCGGTGGTGATGCTGTGATAGGCCTGGTAGATGCCGGCCGGCAGCAGCGACATGAACACCATCATCGCCAGGCCCCCGTTCAGGCCCCAGAAGGCGGGCTTGAGGAACTTGTCGGCGTGGAGCGACCTTGCAAACAGTCCACGCAGGCAGAACAGCATCAGGCCGATGCCGAGCATGCCGTACACCCCGAACAGCGCCGCGTGGCCGTGGGCTGCCGTCATGTTCAGGCCCTGCACGTAGTACAGCGAGGCCGGCGGGTTGATGGCAAAGCCGAGCAGGCCGGCGCCGACCGTGTTCCAGAAGCCGACCGCGACGAAGCTCAGGATGACCCACTTGTAGGCACCCAGCCAGGCCACGCCTTGCGAACGGCGCCAGGTCTGCAGGGCTTCCAGGCCGATGAGGGTCAGCGGCACCACTTCCAGCGCCGAGAACACGGCGCCGACGGCGATCACCGAGGTGGGCGTGCCGGTCCAGTACAGGTGGTGCAGCGTGCCCAGGATGCCGCCGAACAGGAAGACGATGGTCTCGGCCACGATGGCGCGGTTGGCCGAAGCGGCACGGATGAGGCCCAGGTTGGTGAAGATGAGCGCGACGACCGCGGTGGCGAAGACCTCGAAGAAGCCCTCCACCCACAGGTGCACGAGCCACCAGCGCCAGTACTCGACCATCGAGTAGTGGGTGTGCTGGCCCCACATCAGCGAGCTGGCATAGAAGCCGCCGATGCAGGTGGCCGACAGGAAGACCATGGCGATCAGGCCACGGGTTTCCGAGGGCTTCTTCAGCGCCGGCCAGAGGGCCCGGCCCAGCAGGAAGACCCAGAACAGCAGGCCCACAAAAAGCAGGAGTTGCCAGAAGCGGCCCATGCTCGTGAACTCCAGGCCCTGGTTGCCGAACCAGAAGCTGAAGTCCACGCCCCGGTGCTGCAGCGTGCCGAGCCAGCCGGTGATGGTCGAGCCGAGCACGACGATGATCAGCGCCCAGAAGAGCGCATCCACGCCGAGCTTCTGCAGCTTGGGCTCGCGGCCCGAGAGCAGCGGGGCCACATACAGGCCCGTGGCCAGCCAGGCGGTCGCGATCCAGAACACGCCGATCTGGGTGTGCACCGTGCGGCTGATGGTGTAGGGCAGGATCTGCGCCAGCGGGATGCCGAAGAAGGCCTGCCCCTCGACCGCGTAGTGCGCGGTGATGACACCCATGCCGATCTGCAGCAGCATCAGGGCGATGACGATGAAGAAGTACTTGCGCGTGGCCTTCATCGACGGCGTGGCCTTGGCGCCCGCGAGCGGGTCGGTGGCGGGCACGGTGGCCACGTCATCCGGCGAGTCGCCCTTGTGCAGCCAGAGCATCGCCGCGATGCCGGCGAGCAGCAGCACGATGCTGGCCATGCTCCACATGGCGGCGGTGGTGCTCATGGTGTTGCCCACCAGCGGCTCATGCGGCCAGTTGCTGGTGTAGGACAGGCCGGTCTCGCCGGGCCGGTCCGTCGTGGCAGCCCAGGCCGACCAGAAGAAGAACGCGGTCAGCGCCTGGCGGCGCTCGGCGTCGGGCAGGGCGCCGGCGGTCATGGCGTAGTCGTCACGCAGCTTGTCCAGCGCCGGATCGGTGCCGAAGAGGCCGTCGTAGTGCGCCGCCACCTCGCGGATGGCGCGCGCCCGGGCGGCCGTCACGCGGACCTCGCCGTTGGCCTCGTCATAGGTGTTGCGACGCATTTCCTCGCGCACCGTCTGCTCGACGGCCGCGCGCTGCACATCGCTGACGGGCAGGCCGGTCTGCTGCTGCTCGGCCAGGCGCCGGGCCTGCAGGGCCACGGCCTCGCGGTGCAGCCAGTCGGCTGACCAGTCGGGCGCCACGTAGGCGCCATGGCCCCAGACGGTGCCGAGCTGCTGCCCGCCGGCCGAAAGCCAGGCCTGCTGGCCGAGCTGGATCTGCTCGCCGGTGAAGATCACTTCACCGTCCGTGCTGACCACGCGCTGCGGGATGGGCGGCGCCGTGAGGTAGATCTGCCAGCCCAGGTAGCCGAGGGCCCCGAACGACAGGACGAAGATCAGGCCCAGCCAACGCCAGAGCCGCTTGGTGGATGTCATGGTGCTTCCTTTCCGAATGCCGGCCGTGCCCTGGCACGAACTTAAACATGCATTTCAGATGCATGAATAGTAGAAAGCCCGTCCTCCCGGACGTTTGACGTACATCAAACCCCGGCTTGCGCGGGGCCGCGCGAGACGCCGGCTGCGGGGTTTGGGACAATGCGCGGGTTTTGCCCCGACGGCACCCGTCGCCACCCACGAGCGCGCGCCCCACCCGGCGCCCTGCCCCGCCCATGTCCGAAGTTCTCGACCCCCAAGCTCCCGCCACGCCCAGCGCCGAAGACATCGCCGCCAAGAAGCACGCCCACGAGATCAACAAGCTCTCCAAGCGCCTGCACCGCCAGGTGGGCCAGGCGATCACCGACTTCAACATGATCGAAGACGGCGACAAGGTCATGGTCTGCCTGTCCGGCGGCAAGGACAGCTACACGATGCTGGACATCCTGCTGAACCTGCAGCAGCGCGCACCCATCAAGTTCGAGCTGGTCGCCGTCAACCTCGACCAGAAGCAGCCCGGCTTCCCCGAGGACGTGCTGCCCAACTACCTCAAGAGCCGCGGCGTGCCCTTCCACATCGAGGAGCAGGACACCTACTCGGTCGTCAAGCGCGTGGTGCCGGAGGGTAAGACGACCTGCGGCCTGTGCTCGCGCCTGCGCCGGGGCATCCTGTACCGCGTGGCGGGCGAGCTGGGCTGCACCAAGATTGCGCTCGGCCACCACCGCGACGACATCGTCACCACGCTCTTCCTGAACATGTTCTTCGGCAGCCGCATGAAGGGCATGCCGCCCAAGCTGGTGAGCGATGACGGCAAGAACGTCGTCATCCGCCCGCTCGCCTACGTGAAGGAGCCCGACCTGGTGCGCTGGGCCGAGCACCGCGAGTTCCCGATCATTCCGTGCAATCTGTGCGGCAGCCAGGAGAACCTGCAGCGCGTGCAGGTCAAGGCCATGATCAACGAGTGGGAGAAGCGCTACCCGGGCCGCATCGACAACATCTTCACGGCCATGACCAACATCGTGCCCTCGCACATGATGGACAAGAAGCTCTTCCCCTTCGAGACCATCGCGGCCACGGGCCAGGCCACGCCCGACGGCGACATCGCCTTCGACGATGACGAGTCTTGCGCCACGCCGTCGAGCACGGCCTCGGTGATCACGCTGCAACGCTGATTTACACGGGGGCAATGTCGGCGCGTCAGAATGCCGCCATCGCATCGATGGAGGTGTTCATGAACCGCCGCCTGATCCTCACGACCCTGGCCGCCGCCTCGGTGGCCGCGCTGGCCGGCTGCGCCGGCCCATACACCGTCTCCGCTGACGTCTCCAGTTATGGCGCCTGGCCGACCGAGCGCAAGCCGGGCACCTACGCCTTTGACCGCCTGCCCTCGCAGCAGCAAAGCGAGGAAGCCGCCAAGCGCCAGGCCATGCTCGAAGAAGCCGCCCGCGGCGCCCTGGAGCGCGCCGGCTTCAAGCCCGCGGCCGACGCCAAGACGGCCGATGTGCTCGTGACCCTCGGCGCCCGCGTCACCGCCTACGACCCCGTGCCCTGGGACGACCCGCTGTGGTGGCGCTGGCGCGGCCGCCTCTTTGCGCCGCGCTACGGCTACGCCCCGGGCTGGAGCGGCTTCGGCTGGCGCCAGGACCCCTTCTTCGACCGGCGCTACGACCGCGCCGTCGCCCTGCTGATGCGCGATCGCGCGACCGGCGAGGCCCTGTTCGAGACCCATGCCAGCAACGAAGGCATGACCATGGGCAGCGAAGCCATCCTGACCAGCCTGTTCGACGCGTCCCTGGCCGAGTTCCCCAAGGTCAACCCGAAGTCCCACCGCGTTTCGGTGCAAGCGCTGCGCTGAGCCTCACGCCAGCCTGCTGATAATCGCGGCTTCGTCAAAACGTAGTCGCAAGGCAGGCATGGCGCTGAATATCGTGATCATGGCGGCGGGCAAGGGCACCCGCATGAAGTCCGCCACCCCCAAGGTGCTGCACAAGCTGGCCGGCCGTTCGCTGCTGGCCCATGTGCTCAAGAGCTGCGAGCCGCTGGCGGCCGACGCCCGCATCGTCATCACGGGCCACGGCGCCGAACAGGTCGAGGCCGCCGTGCAGGCCGATGGCATCGGCTTCGTGCGCCAGATGCCGCAGCTCGGCACCGGCCACGCCATCCAGCAGGTGGTGCCGGTGCTGCAGGGCGAGGGCACGACCCTCATCCTCAACGGCGACGTGCCCCTGATCGAGACCAGCACCGCCAAGGCCCTCATCGACGCCTGCGCCGGCCACGCCCTCGTGCTGCTGACCGTCGACCTCTTCGACCCCACCGGCTACGGCCGCATCATCCGCAATGCCGACGACGGCGGCGTGCTCGCCATCGTCGAGCACAAGGACGCCACGCCCGAGCAGCGCCTCATCCACGAGGGCTACAGCGGCATGATGGCCGCGCCCACCGGGGCGCTCAAGCGCTGGGTCGGCCAGCTCAGCAACAACAACGCCCAGGGCGAGTACTACCTGACCGACATCGTTGCGATGGCCGTGGCCGAGGGCCTGCCGGTGCTGGGCATCAAGGCCCACAGCGAGACCGAGGTGCTGGGCGTGAACGACCCGGTGCAGCTGTCGCAGCTGGAGCGCGCCTTCCAGGCGCGGCAGGCCGAGAGCCTGATGCGCGCCGGCGTGCGCCTGGCCGACCCCGCCCGCTTCGACCTGCGCGGCACACTGGTGCACGGCCAGGACGTGGAGATCGACGTGAACTGCGTCTTCGAGGGCGCGGTGGAGCTCGGCGACGGCGTGCGCATCGGCGCCAACTGCGTGATCCGCAACGCGAAGATCGCCGCTGGTGCGCGCATCCACGAGTTCACCCACATCGACGGCGAGGCCGCGGGCGCCAGCGTCGGCGAAGGCGCGCTGATCGGCCCCTTCGCCCGCCTGCGCCCCGGTGCGCAGCTGGGTGCGGAGGTGCACATCGGCAACTTCGTCGAGGTCAAGAACTCCACGCTCGCCAAGGGCGCCAAGGCCAACCACCTCGCCTACCTGGGCGACGCCACCGTGGGCGAACGCGTGAACTATGGCGCCGGCTCGATCACCGCCAACTACGACGGCGCCAACAAGCACCGCACCACCATCGGCGACGACGTGCACGTAGGCTCCAACTGCGTTCTGGTGGCCCCGGTGACGCTGGGCAACGGCGCCACCATCGGCGGTGGCTCCACGATCACCAAGGACGTCAACCCCGGCGAGCTCGCCGTGGCGCGCGGCAAACAGGTGGCCCTGAGCGGCTGGACCCGGCCGACCAAGAAGCGTTGAATTGGCGGGTCGCCGTGACTTAGTTCCGGCGATCCCCTCGGAACCGTTGGATTCCGGGGGCATCGAGAGGGCGGCACCGCCGTTACGATCCCACCGACTCTTCCAAGCCGCTGTACCCATGGCCCACGAACTCGACTTTGCCGCGCTCTCGCTCGACGACGCCATCCCGGCGGACCTGGGCGCCTTCGAGATCGCCCAGTCGCGCAGCGAGGCCGAGGCCCGCAACCGCGCCCTGGAGCTCAAGGCCCAGGCCTGCGACAACGCCGCCGACGCCTGCTGGTACCTGGCGCGCAGCCTCGGCGCCGCGCGCGATCTGCCGCAGAACGGCGAAGCCAGCCTGGAGCTGCTGTTCCAGCTGATCGGCGCCCTGGCCGACCTGCCCACCGACATCGCCACCGCCCCGCTGCCCGACGTCATCGGCGGCCGAGACGACGGCATCACCGAACTCTGCCTGCAGCTCGAGGCCGCCCGCGAGGTGACCGAGGACGCCCTCATCGAGGCCGAACTCGCCCCGGCGCGCACCCAGCACTGCCACTGACGCCCCCCACGGGCCTCACACGACAAAGGCGCCCCGAGGGGCGCCTTTGTGATGGGCGAGCGCGTCGAATCAGACGCCCTGGCTGATCGGCCCGCGGTCGACCGCGGCCACGGGCGGCAGGGTCAGCCGGTTGTCCACCGCCTTCACGCCGACCGTGTTCGCAGCCACGACGGTGGCGCGCTCCCGGGCCTGCACGTCGGGGGCCTGGCCTTCGAGCTTGACCACCCCATGGTCGGTGCTGACGGCGATGGGCACGGCCGCGAGCGTCGCATCCGCCGCCAGCGCCTGGCGCACCTGCACGGTGATGCTGGTATCGGCCGGGTCGGGCGTGGTGCTGGCCGGCGTGGGCGCCTGTTGGGCGATCACCGGCGGCGTCACGGGCGCCGTCGCGGCCGGCGGCATCGGCAAGGCGGCCGCAGAGGCAGCATTCGGGGCCGTCGGCACGGTGGCCGTGGTGGCCGCAGGTGCCGGGGCGGGTGCAGTCACCGGCGCTGCGGCCTGAGGCGGCACCGGGGCCAGGGCCACGGGCGCCGTCGCGGGCGGCGAGGCCTGCGCCAGCACCTCGGGCGCCGGCGTCAGCGTGCGCACGACCGGCGCTGGCGTGTCGGCCTTGTCCGCCGGCTTGGCCGTCCAGACCTGGGGCTGGGGCTGACGCGGCATCGGGCCCTGGGCCACGCGCGTCTCGGCAGGCGCGGGCGGAGCCGCCTGCGGCTCGGTCACGGCCTTGGGCGCGGGCATCACCGGCGGCGCGCTCGCTTCCCCGACCGAGGCTGCCGGGCCCGCCTCGTCCGCAGCAGGGAGCCCCGCGCTGGGCGGGCTGCTCTGCAGCTGCGCGTCCTCGGCCGAGGGCGTCACCTGGCCGACGACCATCGGCGCCTGCGTGGCCGCGGGCTCGGCGGGCGCCAGGCTGCGGGACACGGCGACGGCCCCGCCGATCAGCAACACGCCCACGCCTGCGCCCAGCACCCAGGGCAGGCTGCTCGACGGCGATGCCGGCGGCTTGCCTGCGCCGGCTGCGGCCGGCCTCGCCTCAGGCGCGGCGCTGCTGGCTCGGGCGGGCGCAGCGACCGAGGCCGATAGCTCGCGAGCCGGGATGCGGGCCGGCGCGTCCGCATGCCAAGGGGTGTGGAGCGACACCGGCTTGGCGCCGGCCTTGAAGCCGCGCTTCTGGTTGAAGGCCGGGTTGTTGGTCTTGACCGCGGGCGCGCCGCCTTCGAAGTGCTGGTCCCAGCCTTCGGCATGCATGGATTTCGGGAACTTCATCAGAGCCTCCTGGGTCGGGGTCGACCGGTTGTGGATGAATCCATTCTTGGGACCGGCAGCGGCCGGCCGTGCCGGTGCGGGTCACCTCGTCATGTAGGACAAGCGGACCCGCCCGTGAGCAGATGTGAGCGCTGTGAGCGCGTCAGAAGCCCTGGACCGGCAGGCGGGCGTCGCGTTGCAACCAGTTGCGCGGCGAGTAGTGGCTGCTGGCATCGGTGACGTGCAGCGTGTAGGCGTGGCGCGACTTGTCGGAGCGGTTCGCCGCCGAGTAGTGCGGCAGCAGGCCATGGAACACCACCAGCGACCCGGCCTCGACCTCCAGCGGCACCGCCTCCCTGGAGTCGGCCGCCGGCCAGGGCGTCGCGTCCACCTGCTCCATCCAGGCCTTGCGGCCCTCGCGCACGAAGCGCTCGCGCAGCACCCCGCGCGCACCGCGGTGGCCGCCCGGCTCGGTCCACAGGCAGCCGTTGTTCAGCGTGGCGTCTTCGAGCGCGAACCAGAAGGTGGTCACGGTGATGGGGTCGCTCTCGAAGAAGCTCGCATCCTGGTGCCAGCGCACCTCGCCGCCGATGCCCGGCTGCTTGAAGATGAACATGCTCTGCCACACCTGCGGCCGCGTCAGGCCGAGCGATGCCGCCACGCTGCGCAGCGCCTCACCCTTGGAGAAGGCGCTGAAGACCGGGTCCAGGTCGTGCATCGCATGGCCGATCTTGTTGATGGCCAGCTCCTTGGGCACGCGCAGGCGGCCTTCCGCATCGAAGGCCTCCTCCTCGAAGAAGCAGCGCACCTGGTCGCCGCTGTCCAGGAAGTAGTCGTCCACATGCCGCTGCTGCTCCTCGGTGGTGAACACCGGGCGCTGCTCGCCGGGGTCGAAGTCGTCGACGAGGCGCAGCGCGCGTTCGCGCAGGGCCGCGATCTCGGCGGCGGACTTGAAGCCGGGGATGACGAGGAAGCCTTGTTCGGCGTAGCGGGCGGTGTCGACAGTCATGGCAATGGGGGAAGGAGTTGTGCTGATTGTGTCGCCGCGGCGGCGCTCCGACAGTGCCGCCATTGCCACTGTCCGGGAGAGTCCCGATGAAAGCCGTCAAGGCCCTGCTGGTCCTCGTCATCGTGCTGGCCGCCGTGCTGCTGGCCGGGGGCCTGATGCTCTCGCCGAAGTTCGCGGTCGCACGGTCCATCACCATCAACGCCGCGCCCGAGAAGATCTACCCGCTCATCGCCGACCCGCGCGCCTGGAAGCAATGGAGCGTCTGGACGCAGCGCGACCCCGCCATGACGATCGAGTACACCGGCACGCCCTCGGGCTCCGGCGCGGTGTGGGCCTGGAAGAGCAAGAGCCAGGGCGACGGCCGCATGACCTTCACCGCGGCGCAGCCTCCGCAGCAGCTGGGCTACGAGCTGTTCTTCCCCGACTTCGGCTCCACGTCCACGGGCGAGTTCCGCCTCACAGCGCAGGGCGGTGCCACGCAGGTCACCTGGACGATGAACGGCGACATGGGCGCCAACCCGCTGTACCGCTGGATGGGCCTGTTCATGGACAAGCTCACCGGGCCGGATTTCGACGCCGGGCTGGCCAACCTGAAGGCGGTCGCCGAGAAGCCCTGACGCCGGCGTCGCTCAGGCCGGCTCCCACACCAGGGCCACGGCCAGCGCGGCCTCGGTGACGGCACGCCCGAGCGGCGTGGCCGCGTCCGGGCGGCGCAGATGGGGCACGCCACGGCTCAAGTCCACGCTGCCCACCACCTGCTCGCCCTGCAGGAACTCATAACCCACGGCGCTGGCCGTCGCCATGCCGCTGCCCTCCAGCCGGTGCACGGAGCGCACCGTGAGCACGACGTCGCCACGCCGGTAGCGGCCCTCGCGTGTCTGCTGGCCCCACTGCACGCGGCCTTCGCCCACGTCCATGACGGCGTCGGAGGCGCCCGTCCAGCGGCAGTTCAGCGTCCAGGGCTTGGTGGCCACAGCCAGCACGCCGCGGGTGACCTCCGTCTGCCGCGCGGTGCACTCGGCCTGGCTCTCGCCCGACGGGCCCGCCCAGCTGTAGCGCAGCGGCGCGCGGCCCGTGGCCAGCGTGTCGAAGAGCGACAGCCGGTCGGCGCCGCGGTCGTAACGCACACGTTGCCCTGACAGCTGGAACTCGCCCTGACGCCCCCATCCGGGTTTGCCGAAGGACTCTTCCGGCACCGAGGCCAGCGCCGCCGGCTGCGCCATGCGCGCCTCGCGCACCACGCCACAACCCGCCAGCAGCGCCTGCACTGCCACGAGCGCCGCACCCATCACCGTCGACCACCGCATGGCCACCCCTTCACAACGAGAACAACACGACGGGGCGCACTGTAGAAGGGCGGGACTGCCCCTGCCGGTCTTCACCGTGCCGGGGGTCATGCCCCGCTCGGGCAGGTCAGCGGGCGTCGGACACGAGGGCGAGCGCGAGGGCGGCCTCGGTCACCGCGCGGCCCAGCGGCGTGCCGGGGTCGGGCCGGCGCAGGCGCGGCAGCGGGCCGCTCAGGTCCAGCGTCGCCACGACCGTGCCCTGGTGCAGCATCTCGTAGCCCACCGCCGTCGATTGAGCGCGCGCCACGCCCTCCAGCTGATGAGCCGAGCGCAGGCCCAGCGTCAGCTCACCACGCCGGTAAGCCCCTTCACGGCTGAGTAGCCCGCCTCGCGGCTGGCCCTCGCCGATCTGCAGCATGGCCGCCGGCGCACTGCCCCAGCGGCAGCTCAGCACCCAGGGCCGCGGGCCGCCATTGCGCGACGCAGCGCTCGCGGCGGGCGTCCAGCCCTCGCACACGGCCGCGCTGTCGCCGGCGGGCGCCGCCCAGCTCAAGCGCAGCGGCGTGGCCACGCCCGCCGGCAGCGCGTCGAAGAGCGCCAGGCGCTCGGCCCCGCGCTCGTAGCGCACGCGCTGGCCGTGCAGCGAGAACTCGCCCTGGCGGCCCCAAGGCAGCCGGCCGAAAGCCTCTTCCGCCACGCCCGCCACCGAGGCGGCTTGCGCCATGCGCGCGTCCGCGGGCGCCCGGGCGGGCTCGCGCACGGCGGCACAGCCGGCCAGCAAAGCGACGAGGGACAAGGCAGCGCAGAGACGACGCATGGAGTGCAGGAGCTGTCGAAGATCGCCCCATGCTAGACGGGCTCGGCAGCCCCGCTGTTACCTGACGTTGCTTTGGTGAGCGGGGGTCGGCGCCCTGTGCAGGCGACGCGCCGCGTGATGGAATCGGCCTCGCTTTTTCAGGAGGCTCCCATGAAGCGAGTGACGGGCATCGGCGGCATCTTTTTCAAGGCGCGCGACCCGGCCGCGCTGGCCGAGTGGTACCGCGTGCACCTGGGTGTGGACGTGCAGCCTTGGGGCGGCGCAGCCTTCAGCTGGGTCACCCCCGACAACCCGGGCGGCGTCGGCACCACGGTCTGGACGGCCTTCAAGGCCGAGACCGAGTACTTCGCCCCGAGTGCCGCGCCCTTCATGGTGAACTACCGCGTGGCCGACCTGCACGGGCTGATCGCCGCACTGCGCGCCGAGGGCTGCGAGGTGGTCGGCGAACCGCAGGACTCGGAGTACGGCAAGTTCGGCTGGGTGATGGACCCGGAAGGGAACAAGATCGAGCTCTGGGAGCCCCCGGCGGGTCAGTAGCCCTTCACCGGGTCGGAGGCCGCGCCCTCGGGTGCCGACGCCCCCGCCTCCGGCGCGGCCAGGCCGATGCGGGCGATGGCCAGGTCGCCCGCGAACTCCTCGTAGAACCAGTTCCCGCCGACCTGCACCAGGCCTTCGGCCGGCGGCGCGATGGGGGTGTTGGGTTGGCCCTTGAGCGCCACCGCCATCGTCGCGGCCCAGACCGGCAGCGCCAGGCCGCCGCCGCTTTCGCGCTCGCCAAGCGACTTCGGGTTGGGGTAGCCGATCCACACCGCGCCGGCCCGCGAGGCCTGGAAGCCGCAGAACCAGGCGTCCACCGCGTCATTCGTCGTGCCGGTCTTGCCGTAGAGGTCCCAACGGCCGAGCAGCGCGCTCGCCCGCGCGGCCGTGCCTTCGCGGGTCACCGCGGCCAGCAGTTGCGAGGTCATGAAGGCGTTGCGCGCGCTCACCGCCGGGCGCAGCTTGGGCGGGTCGGCCTTCCAGATCACCTCGCCCTGGGCGTCCTGCACCTGCTGGATCAACCAGCCCGTCGGCCGCTGGCCTTCGTTGGCAAATGCCGCGTAGGCCTGGGCCATCTGCAGCGGCGTGACGCTGCCGGTGCCCAGGGCCAGGGTCAGGTTCAGGGGCTGCTTGTCTTCATCCAGCCCGAAACGCGCCGCCCAGGCCCGCGCACGCTGGGGTCCAAGCGCCTGGGCAACACGGATGGTGACCATGTTCTTGGACCGCGCCAGCGCCTGCTGAAGCGTGAGGGCGTCCTCGTACTGGCCGTCGTAGTTGCGCGGCGCCCAGTCGCCCTGCTCGAAGGGCTGGTCGCTCACCAGCGTGCCGGCCCAGCCGCCCTGCTCGATGAGGGCGGAGTAGATGAAGGGCTTGAAGGCCGAGCCCGGCTGGCGCCAGGCCTGCGTGGCCGAGTTGAACTGGTTGCGCGTGAAGTCGAAGCCGCCCACCAGCGCGCGGATGGCGCCGGTGGCCGGGTCCAGCGTCACGACCGCGCCTTCGGCCTGCGGCGTCTGGCTCACCTGCCACTGCTTGTTCGACTCCAACAGCCGCACCACCGCCCCGCGCTTGAGGTTCTGCAGCGGGCGCATGGCGCCGCCCTTGAGCGTGATGCGCTCGCCGTCGGCCAGCACCAGCTCGGCGGCACCCTTGTCCACCTTCAGCAGCACGGCGGCGCGCAACTCGCCCAGGTCGGCATGAGCGTCGAAGGCGGCATCGAGCGCGTCGTCCAGCCCGTCGCCCGCCGGCAGCTCCACCACCGCCTCCGGCCCGCGGAAGGGCTGGCGGCGCTCCAGGTCGAAGAGCGCACGGCGCAGGGCCTGCTGGGCGGCTGCCTGCTCGGCGTAGAGCAGCGTGGTCGTCACCGTGAGACCGCGCGTGTAGGCCTCCTCGCCGAAGCGGGTGAGCATCTCCTGGCGCACCTGTTCGGCGGCATGGTCGGCAATGCCGGACAGGCGCTTGGGGCGCTGGATGTTGAGCGTCTGCTGGCGGGCCGCCTGGGCCTGCTCGGCCGAGATCAGGCCCACGCTGGCCAGCCGCTCCAGCACCACGGCCTGCCGGCGCTTGGCGCGCTCGGGGTAGACGGCCGGGTTGAGGCGGTTCGGGTCCTTGGGCAGGCCGATCAGCAGGGCCATCTCGGCCGTGCCGAGCTTGTCCAGGGTCTTGCCGAAATAGCGCTCGGCCGCCGCCGCGAAGCCATACGCGCGGTTGCCGAGGTAGATCTGGTTCATGTAGATCTCTAGGATCTGCGCCTTGGTGAGCGCATGCTCGATCTTGATGGCCAGCAGGGCCTCGACCACCTTGCGCGACCAGCGCTGCTCCTTGGTGAGGTAGGTGTCGCGCGCCAGCTGCTGCGTGATCGTGGAAGCGCCGTGCAGCGGCCCACGGTGGGTCAGGTTGCGGAACATGGCCCGTGCGATGCCGCTGAAGTCGATGCCGGCGTGCTCGTAGAAGTCGGCGTCTTCCACGGCCAGCAGCGCGTCCTGCAGGGGCTTGGGGATGTCCTTGAGCGCCACGAAGCGCCGGCGTTCGGCGCCGAACTCGCCCAGCAGTTGCCCGTCGGCGCTCATCACGCGCAGGGGCTGGTGGGGCTGGTAGTCGGTCAGCACATCCAGCGCCGGCAACTGTTGCCACAGGAAGATCGCGACGATGCCGCCAAGGAGGACGAGCACCAGCGGCAGCCCGAGCAGGGCCAGCAACCAGGGGCGGCCCAGCAGGGCCTGAACGACAGCGGTACGACGCGACAAGGGGACTTTTCGGTGTTGCAGGGCCGGGGCGCAGCTTAGCGCCCCGCTGCGCGGCAGCCCATCCCGTGCCGTCAGTCACGGTGAGCTCGCGTTGTCAGCCGACGCCGCTGACGGGTTCAAGCCGCCGCAGGCGCGGGCAGCGAGAACAGCGCGGCGGCATTGCCCCAGGCGATGCGCTGCGCCGGCTCGCGCGGCAGCTGGCCGAGCCAGCCGCGGTAGTCGGCGAACAAGCCCTCGTAGTGCTGCCAGCGCTGGGTGACCCAGGTGTCGGAGCCGATCAGGAAGCGGTCGGCATGCCGGGTCAGCAGCGTGCGCCAGTCGTCGCTGAGCCGGCCGTCCTGGGTGATGCCCGGCCGGTAGGACAGCTCGCCGCGCAGCCCCGGGTGCTTTTGCAGCAGGGCCTGCACGCGCGCGACCGGCTCGCCGGCGATGCCGCTGTGCGCCCAGATGAGCGATGTGCCCGGGGCGTGGCCGAGGAGCTTGTCCACGGCGACGTCGTCCACATGGGCCAGCACGGTCAGGCCGCGCTCGCGGGCAAGCTTCATCAGTGCGATGGCGGTCGGCCCGTCGGCATTCGCGCTGTCGTAGAGGTGGAACTCCCCCAGGCCGCGAAAAGGGCCGGCCGGGCTGCCGGCGTCGAGCATGCTGAGCACCATGCGGCGGATGCTGTCGTCGGCGAACCAGCCGCTGTAGTCGGCGCGGTTGCGGTACAGGCGCACAAAGGGCACCCAGGCCGGCCCGCCCTCGGCCACGAGGCGCAGCGTGCCGTCGTTGGGCCGGCTGTTGACGAGGGCGCCGCGCACGCCGGCCCGTGCCATGCGCGCGAGCACATCGGCCGGCGGGTGGGGCTGCTGGGCGTCGTCGTTGTAGTGCAGGTGGGCGTCGAAGAGCGGGCCGGCATAGGCGCCCTCCGCAGCCACGGCCACTGAGCTGAGCGGCAGGCCCGCGAGCAGCAGGTGGCGGCGGCGCAGCATCAGACCGCCCGCTCCGCCAGCGCGATCAGCCGGCTCACGCGCGACACCGACAGGCCCAGCTGCGCCGCCAGCGCGGTCATCGAGACGCCGCCCTGGGTGTGCGCCAGCCACAGCGCCTGCTCGCGGATACCGCCAGCGCGGCGCAGCCAGTCGGCGTAGGCGCGCTGAGGCGTGCGCCGGGCGGGCGCGGCCGCGAGGGCCCGCATGCGGTCGGCGAAGTCGGCATCGCCGAGGAAGATCTGCTGCCGCAGGCGCCCGGGCCAGAGCTGCAGCGCGGGCTCCGAGGCCACGAGCCGGGCGTACTTCTCGCCCGCCTGGCGGTGCTGGGCCGGCGTGGTGGCCGGGCGCCCGAGCAGGTAGGTGTGCAGGCCGTCCACGTCCAGCCACTCCGGCGCCGCCTCCAGCGCCGCCAGCGCACGGAAGCTCGACCCCGGCCAGTCGCCCGCCGCCGGCACCAGGCCCAGGCGCACCGGGTTGAGGTCGATGTAGCGGCAGGCGTCGAGCAGATGGCGCTCGCGGTCAACCAGCGCGGCATGGAAGCGCCCCTGGAACAGCGGCCCGACCGTGCCATGCCGGCGCTGGTGATGCTGGGTGTAGACGCCGTTGAGGTGCCGCATCAGCAGCGACAGATTGGCCCGGCGGGTGAAGAGCAGCAGGTGGTAGTGATCGGGCAGCAGACAGTAGGCCAGGGCCTGGGCGTCGAAACGGTGCAGGGCCTGCTGGAAGAGCGCGCGCATCTCGGCGCGGTCGGTGTCGTCGGCAAAGGCCAGCGCAGAAGCCCCGGCGCGACGGCCCGCCGGCCCGTAGGGGCAGTGGGCGCTGATCAGGTAGACCGCGCCGGCAATCTCGAGTCGAGGGGGCCGCGCCATGCAGCGACCTTATGCCCGCCGGCGGGGAATGGCAAGATCGGGGTCTGCCGGACGCCCACCCATGAAGACGCACCAGATCGAAATCCAGAAATTCAAGGCCGCCGCCAACAACCTGCACAACCAGGTCGTGTTCAAGGTGGACGCCCTCGTGGCCAACCGCACGCCCGTCGAGGGCATCGAGCCCAGCAGCCTGCTGGTGATGACCGAGGAGAATGCGCGGGTGCTGATGGTCCTGCTCAAGGCCCAGATCGCCGAATTCGACAGCAAGAAGCCCAAGAGCCGCCACGGCCGCCACGGCTGAGCCCCACGCCCCTCGCCCCTCCCGACCATGCAGTACCCCCACTACAACCCCGCCTCCGACAACCGCCCCCTCGCCGACGAGGAACTGGACGACCTGGACGAGCTCCTGTCCGTCCTGCCCAGCGACGGCGCCTTGAACATCGAGGCGCTGGACGGCTACCTCGCCGGCCTGCTGCTGACGCCGGGCCGCCGCCTGGCCGAGCTGCCGGGCGAGGCCTGGCTGCCGGTCGTCTGGGGTGGCGACGGCGAGGTCGACCCGGCACCCTTCGTCAGCGGCAAGCAGCGCAAGAAGGTGATGATGCTGGTGCTGCGCCACCTGCATTCCATCGCCACGGCCTGGGCGCAGCGGCCCCAGGCCTGGGAGCCGATCTTCAGCTTTGCCGATGGCGAGGACGAAGACACCGAGTACGCCGACGCCGAGGACTGGGCGGCCGGTTTCCTGATCGCCGTGAACCTGGCCCCCGAGGCCTGGGGCCCCTGGTTCGAGAGCGGCGAGACGGCCGAGCTGCTGGCCCCGATCGCGGCCCTGGGCAGCCCGGACGGCGCCCTGGCCGAAGGCTCGCCCGCCGAACGCGACGAAGCGACTCGGAAGATTCCTGACGCGATGCTGGCGTTGTGGGCCATCCGTCAAAAGTTGGGCGACAAGGCCTGATCCCCCCTCATCTCAGGTGGCCGGCCGGGCCGGTTTGGTCCACACTCAAGCCATGTTCCAGACCGTCCTTGCCGCCACCGGCCTCGTCGTCTGCATTGCCCTGGCGGTGCACATTGCCCTGCCCTACCGGTTGAAGTCGCGCGTCGACGGCGCCTGGGCGGGCCTGGTGGCCTGGGGCCGCCGGCAGGTGGCAAGGCTGGTGGGCTGGCGGCGCGAGCAGCGCCAGACGCGCGCGGCCGCGCTGGAAGCCGAACGTGTGATCCGCCGGGCCCGGGAATCGGCCCTGCATGACGCCCGCGACAGCCGGGTCGACGGCGCCTGGGAAGGCAATGTCTACCGGCCCAAGAGCTTCGAGAAGCCCAAGAAGCCGCATTGAGCGCCCGTCAGGGCGCTCAAAATTGCAGTCACTCGCCCGACTGCTGCAGACGCCACATCTCGGCGTAGCGGCCGTTCTGCGCGAGCAAGGCCTCGTGCCGGCCGCGCTCGATGATGCGGCCCTGCTCCAGCACCAGGATCTCGTGCGCATCCACGACCGTGGAGAGGCGGTGGGCGATGACGAGCACCGTCTTGTCCTGGCCCACGGCTTCGAGCTCGGCCTGGATGGCGCGCTCGTTGGTGGAGTCCAGCGCGGACGTGGCCTCGTCGAAGATGAGGATGGGCGGGTTCTTCAGCAGCGTGCGGGCGATGGCCACGCGCTGCTTCTCGCCGCCGGAGAGCTTGAGCCCGCGCTCGCCCACCATCGTGCCGTAGCCCTGCGGCGTGGCGGCGATGAAGGCATGGATGTGCGCGGCACGCGCCGCGCCCTCGACCTCGTCCTGCGTGGCGCCCGGCCGGCCGTAGGCGATGTTGTAGGCCACCGTGTCGTTGAACAGCACGGTGTCCTGCGGCACGATGCCGATGGCCCGGCGCAGGCTGCCCTGAGTGACCTGGCGGATGTCCTGCCCATCGATGCGGATGCTGCCGGCCTCGATGTCGTAGAAGCGGTAGAGCAGCCGCGCCAGCGTGCTCTTGCCCGAGCCGCTCGGGCCCACCACGGCCACCTTCTTGCCGGCCGGGATCTCGAAGCTCACGCCGTGCAGGATGGGCCGTGCGGGGTCATAGGCGAAGCGCACGTCCTCGAAGCTGACGGTGGCACCGCGCACCTGCAGCGTGCCGGCGCCCGGCGCGTCGGCCACCTCGCGCTCGCGGTCGAGCAGCAGGAACATCTTCTCGATGTCGGTCAGGCTCTGCTTGATCTCGCGGTAGATGACGCCGAGGAAGTTCAGCGGGATGTAGAGCTGGATCATGAAGGCGTTGACCATCACCAGGTCGCCCAGCGTCATGTGACCCTCGACCACGCCTTGCGTCGCGCGCCACAGCATCAGCACCAGGGCCGTGGCGATGATGAGCTGCTGGCCGGTGTTGAGCATGGAGAGCGTCGTCTGGCTCTTGAGCTGGGCGCGGCGCAGCTTCTCCAGGCTCTCGTCGTAGCGGCGGGCCTCGAAGTCCTCGTTGTTGAAGTACTTGACGGTCTCGTAGTTCAGCAGCGAGTCGATGGCCTTGCTGTGCGCGACCGAATCGAGCTCGTTGAGCGTCTTGCGGAACTTGGTGCGCCACTCGGTCACGACCACCGTGAAGGCGATGTAGACGACGAGTGCGGCCACCGTGATGCCGGCGAACCAGACGTCGAACTTCACGCCCAGCAGCGTCAGCACCAGCACCACCTCGATCAGCGTGGGCACGATGCTGTAGAGCGAGTAGCTGATGAGCGAATGCACCGCCCGCGTGCCGCGCTCGATGTCACGCGTCATGCCGCCGGTCTGGCGCTCCAGGTGGAAGCGCAGCGACAGCTCGTGCAGATGGCGGAAGACCTGCAGCGAGATGCTGCGCGCCGTGCCCTCGGTGGCCTTGGCGAAGATCAGCTCGCGCAGCTCCGTGAAGAGCGAGGTCGACAGGCGCAGCAGGCCGTAGGCCACGAGCAGGCCCAGCGGCACCACCAGCAGCGCCTGGGGCTGACCGGGCTTGAGGTCCAGGCTGTCGATGAGGGACTTGAGCAGCAGCGGCACGCCCACATTGCTCAGCTTGGCGCAGACCATGAAGGACAGCGCCAGGCCCACGCGCCAGCGGTAGTGCCACAGATAGGGCAGCAGGCGGCGCACCGTGCCCCAGTCGCCGCGCACGGGAGAGGACGCAGAGGCAGGCGGCAGCGGGAGGGCAGAGGAGCGCATGGGGCGACTTCAGGCAGCACGTGGGACGGCTGCATTGTCATGGCGCGACTGGCCTAGGATCGCGGCATACCAACAGGGAGGATCCATGCAACACAGCTCAATGAGCGCCTGGGCCCATGCGGCACTGGCGCTGGGCCTGGCCCTCGTCGCCAGCACCAGCCACGCCCAGGCGGCCGAGGCCGTCAAGGCCGCCACGCCACCGCCGGTCGAGGCCTTCTTCGGCCGAGCGACGCTGCGCTCGCCCTTGCTCTCGCCCTCCGGCCGCTGGATGGCCGTGCTGTCTGCCCCCGGCGGCGTGGGGCGCATGCGCCTGGTCATCATCGACGTGACCGAGGAGACGCCGCCGCAGACCATCGCCGCCTTCGAACGCTACGACATCGACTCGGTGCGCTGGGTCGGCGACGATCACCTCATCTTCAGCGTCAGCAACGACCAGGACCGGGACAACCGCGCCCGGGGCGATGCCCTGGCCACGGTGCGCCGCGACGGCACCGGCCTGCGCCTGATCATCAAGCGCGAGTGGGACACCCTCTTCCCGGCGCGCGGCGGCAAGGCGCCGCTGGAGGGCAACTTCAGCTACCTGGCGCTCGGCGCCCCGGGCACGAACACCATCGTGCTGGGCGAGGCCGAATACAACACCAACAACTGGGAGCTGGAGCGCATCACGCCCCACGTCTACAACGTGAGCGACGGCTCGCGGCGCGCCCTGCTCAAGGACAGCCCGCCCCACCCGGCCGTGCAGGGCTGGGGCTTCGACTCGCAGGGCCGCGCCCGCATCGCCACCGCGATCGAGAAGGGCGACGTGCTGTACTTCTATGCCGATGCGGCCGGCCGCTGGCGCCAGATCGGGCGCTTCCCGCGCCTGACGATCGACTTCTCGCCGCTGCATGTGGACGACCGGGACCAGCTCATCGTGTCGACCCGCCGCAGCGGCGCTGACGTGACCTCCTGGCACCGCTTCGACCTCGAAACCGGCAAGGTCGACCCGCAGCCGCTCATCTCCACGCCGGGCTTCGACGTCGACGCCAGCCGCATCCTGGACGGCCCGCGCGGCACCGTCGGCTACCGCGTGCTGACCGAGGGCGATCGCACGGTGTGGCTCACGCCGGCCATGAAGGAGGTGCAGGAGCGCGTGGACCGCGCGCTGCCCGGGCGCACCAACTGGCTGCAATGCCGCCCCTGCGATGCGCCCACCTCGGTGCTGATCGTGTCGTCTTCGCCGGGCACGCCCGGCGAGATCCTGCACCTGCAGCCGCAGAGCGGCAAATGGATGCGCCTGGGTCCGATGCGCCCCGCCCTGGACGAGCACACGGCGGGCAGCGTCGAGATGGTGCGCATGACGGCGCGCGACGGGCTGGAGCTGCCGGTGTGGGTCACGCGCCCGGCCGGCAGCGCGGGCAAGCCCCTGCCGACGGTCGTGATGGTGCATGGCGGCCCCTGGGTGCGCGGGCGCGACCTGTCCTGGGACGCCGACAGCCAGTTCCTCGCCTCGCGCGGCTACCTGGTGCTGGAGCCGGAGTTCCGGGGCAGCACCGGCTTCGGCGAGAAACATTTCCGCGCCGGCTGGAAGCAGTGGGGCCGCGCCATGCAGGACGACCTGGCGGATGCGGTCAACACCGCCGTCAAGCTGGGCTGGACGGACAAGGACCGCGTCTGCATCGCCGGCGCGAGCTACGGCGGCTATGCCACGCTGATGGGGCTGGCGCGGCAGGGCGACATCTTCCGCTGCGGCGTGGCCTGGGTGGGGGTGACCGACCCACGCCTCCTCTTCACGGTGCACTGGTCGGACATGACCCAGGCCAGCAAGCGCTTCACCCTGCCCGAGATGGTGGGCGACCCGGTGGCGGACGCCGACGCGCTGGCTGCGGTGGCACCCGTCGAGCTGACCGCGCGCATCCAGCGCCCGCTGCTGCTGGCCTACGGCCGGCGTGACATGCGCGTGCCCCTGGTGCATGGCGAAACCCTGCGCCAGAAGCTCGCCGATGCCGGCCGGCCGCCAGAGTGGGTGGTGTACGACGACGAGGGCCACGGCTGGCGGCGGCCGCAGAACCGCATCGATTTCTGGAACCGTGTGGAACGTTTCCTGCAAAGGAACCTGGCCGCACCGTCGCCCTGAGGCGGTGCACCGACAATCACGGTTTGAACGCCTGCCCCATGACTGACACCGCCGCCTCCACGTCCCCGTCCGCCGACCGCCAGCTCGTGCTGCGCGTCATGCCCATGCCCGCCGATGCCAACGCCAATGGCGACATCTTCGGCGGCTGGATCATGGCGCAGGTCGACATCGCCGGCTCCATCCTGCCGGCGCGCCTGTCGCGTGGCCGGGTGACGACCGTGGCGGTGAACGAGTTCGTGTTCAAGCAGCCGGTGTCGATCGGCGACCTGCTGAGCTTCTACGCCACCGTCACCCGCATCGGGCGCACGTCCATCACGGTGCACGTGGAAGTCATGGCCGAGCGTGACCCCGAGAACCTGCACGTGGTCAAGGTGACTGAAGCGAACCTGACCTACGTGGCCATCGACCGCGAGGGCAAGCCCAGGCCGCTGGCGACCTGATCCGCCAAGGCCTCGGCCCAGAGCGCATAGCCGCGCGGGCCGGGGTGGAAGCCGTCTTCGGCCATGAGCGCCGCCGCATCCCGCTGCATCGCCTCGGGCAGGTGCAGCACGCACCGCGAGGGCTGGCCGGCCACGCTGGCGGCCAGCGCCGCGTTGTAGCGCGCCGCCTGGCGCCCGAAGAACCAGCGCAGCGGCTGCGGGAGCAGCGGGAAGCGGTGCATGGGCGGCGCGGCGCAATGGATGCTCAGGCGCACACCGGCGCGTGCCACGGCCAGCGTGTGGAGCTGGTGCAGCGCCGCAAGCGCCTCGGCCGGGCGCACCTGGTCGACCACGTCATTCACGCCGAGTGCCGTGACCAGCACATCGGCCGGTGCCACCTCGGCCGCCTTCAGCGCCGCCAGCGCCTGCGCGCTGCGGTGGCCGCTG
>Ga0233424_10001239_pt1 | contig 23990 bp, 21 predicted proteins | sample Watercolumn_Towu_FD_181011 | JGI IMG/M metagenome (GOLD analysis project Ga0233424, IMG submission 181011) | Freshwater microbial communities from Lake Towuti, South Sulawesi, Indonesia - Watercolumn_Towuti2014_125_MG | ecosystem: Environmental > Aquatic > Freshwater > Lake | place: Indonesia... | reverse complement strand
TCGAAGAGCGTCACGCTGTCGGCTTTGGTCCAGACACCGACGGCTCCTGCGTCCGCGAAGGTGGTGTCCTCAGCCTCGTAAAGTGGTTTGCCGTTGAAGATAACTTTGAAGCGGCTGCCATCAAACTCGACTCGCAACGTGTGCCATTGGTTCGCCGGCACCTTCAGGTCTGCCGTCTTGAACTGCGTGCGCTTGCCGTTCTTGAAATGATAAATGCGGACGTTGTCTTCGAGTGCATTGGCGCGCGCGAGGTAGTAATTGTCCGGGTCTTTCCAGCGCCAGACCACGCCGCCGGCTTGATCTGTTTCGCCCGACACCGGCTTGAACCTCACTTCCACGAATCCGTCTTTGAGCGAGGCATCCTTCTTCACGCACCACGGATAGGCGCCTTCACCGGATTGCTTGAGTACGCCGGGTTTGCTGGGGGCGGAATCGTCCTTTTCAATGGACCACTTCGGATTCCCTTTGCCTGTGACGCCAGCAACCCACCCGGCAGGAAGCTGGCCGCTCGCTGCGTCGTCGAAATGAATTGTCGCAGCGGAAGTGGTGATTTGGGCTGCCAAGGCTGCGGCTAGAATCGGGCAGGTCATCAGGAAGCTTCTCAAGCCGATAAGGTAGAGATAGTTCACAAAATCTGTCAATCTTTGCGATCTTTGCCGGATTTTTGTGATTTTTGTTGCCTTGGGACCCAGTGGAGCGTATATAAAAAGCCTTCCTGAGACGTTTCTGGTTCTATCTGTCACGAGTGCGACCAGTTTCGTTTCCACGCTGAGCCCGCTCCTTTGGAGGTAGCGGGCTGTTTTGTTTGATGGAGAACCGCGCGTCACGCCCCGTGTCCTCTTGAAGAAACCGAGCGACTACAGGATGTGCTGATCCTGGCGCGCGACGACGAGCCCATAACGTCCGTTCGTTTGCCGGAGATGGATGCGGGCGTTGAATGCCTCCGACAGTTGCGAGGAGTTCAAAACTGCTTTCTTGGTCCCGGCGGTGAGCACTTCTCCCCCCTTCAAGATAAGCACATGGGAAAATACCGGCATGATCTCCTCGACGTGGTGGGTTACCAGGATAAGGGTTGGCGCGCCGCCGCGTCCGCCCAGCCGATCCAGGAACTGGAGAAAATGTTCGCGCGCCGCGGGATCCAGCCCCGCGCAAGGTTCATCCAGAATCAGGACCCACGGTTCGCTCATCAAGGCGCGGCCAATCAGCACGCGCTGGCGTTCGCCCTGGGAAAGGTAACCCCAGGGACGATCCGCGAGATGGCCGCACTCGATTTGCGCAAGAATTCGGCGGGCGCGCCGGCGATCCGCAGCACTGATCTTGCCCCAGTAATCGATCATGGCGTATTTGCCGCTCACGACGGTCTGGAGCGCAGGTTCATCGTCTGCCATCCACTGGCGAATGGACGAACTGACGAGTCCGATCTTTCGGCGCAACTCCGGCCAGTTGGCGTGGCCGTATCGCTGACCGAGCAGTTCGATAGCGCCGCTGGTTGGTGTGAGATAGGCCGTCAACGCGCTCAGCAACGACGTCTTGCCGGAACCGTTTGCCCCTACGATCACCCAATGCTCCCCGCGGCTCACTCGCCAGGAAAGATTCCTGAGGATGGAGGTTTTCCCCCGGCGAATATTCAGGTTCGAGACGGCGAGAACGGTCGCGCAGCGGTCCGATTTCACACGACAGCCATAGAACAGAGCGCGGTCAACCGGCGCTCAGCCTCGTCTTCTTTCCCAGGTCCTCTTCGATGGGCGTGACATGCGTGGGGTCGATGGTGAGCACTCGGTCTCCGTCGGCAATGAGCACGAGCACTCTTGTGCCGACGGCGATTTGTTCTGGGTGAGGCACGAGAAAACTTCGTCCGTCCGAAAGGCTCAGCGTGAACGGCTTGAAGTCGCCTCGAATCTTTTCACGGATGCGGTCAATGATCATACACGAAATCGCTGTTTCAAAGAAATCGGTTTGCGGCAATGACCGTATGGGAACGTCGCGCCGACAGCAAATCTCTTTTTCGGAACTGGCCGCAACGGGGCGCAACCAGAGAGGAACCACGGATCATTTGGACAGCACCCGTCTTTTTCGTCCGGATCGCAAAAGAGTTTGCCGTCAAAGGCCGCCCCGCTACCATCCGCGTCCATGATATTCTCCGCCCGACGGGTCTTCGCGGTGGTGGCGTTCTGTTTCCTGGTTTCGGGGATGGCCGGATTGGTTTATCAGACCGTTTGGGCGCGTTACCTGGCGCTCTTTCTTGGGCACACGAGCTATGCGGTCGTTGCGGTGCTCGTGGCATTTATGGGCGGGCTGGCTCTTGGCAACGCGTGGTTTGGAATTCGCGCGGACCGGTCCGAGAAGCCGCTGGCACTTTACGGGTGGCTGGAAATCGGGATCGGAGCTTACGCGGTGCTTTTCCCGGCTTACTACGCGTTTTGCCATGACAGTTTCATTTTCCTGGCGCGGAAATGGCATCCGGGTCCGGACGGTTTGTTGGCGCTGAAATTCGGATTCAGTTTTCTGACGATTCTCCTGCCCACCTTCCTGATGGGCGCGACCTTTCCGGTGCTGACGAAGTTTGTCACCCGGGCGCTCGCGGAACTGCGCGAAAAAGTCGCCGCCCTCTATTGTATCAACAGCGCCGGAGCCGTCCTCGGCTGCCTGGTCACGGACTTTTGGTGGATTCCTGCGATCGGATTGGAAATGACCGTGTACGCCGGTGCCGCGATGAATCTGGCCGTCGGCCTGGTGGCGCTCTATGTGAGCCGCAAAGTCCGCGAAGGCAGTTCGGTCGCGGCGGACGCTGAGGCGATGCTTCCCGAAGCCCGAATGCCGTACTCCGGTTCGGAGGCCGGGAATGAGTTCGGGAGACTGATTAGCGAAGCCTCTGCCGAGGAGAGATTCTCGGACGCTGAGCTGCGCGTGGCGATTGTGGCGATCGGGTTTTCCGGGTTCGTGGCGATGTTGTACGAGGTGGCCTGGACGCGGCTGTTGGCCCTGGCGCTGGGGTCGAGCACGCATGCGTTTTCTTTGATGCTGGTGACGTTCATCACGGGCATCGCGGCCGGCGCCTGGATCGTTTATGTCTGGAAAAGCCTTCGCCGGACGTTCGAGGCCTTCGCCTGGGCGGAGCTCGCTCTGGCCGGGACACTGTTTGTCTCGATGTTTTTCTACGAATACCTCCCGTACTGGTTCATGAAGCTCGCGAGCGTCGTCGTCCGCGACGAATCCACGTATCCGATCTATCACGGGTTGCAGGCGCTGATCTGTTTCGGCGTGATGTTCATTCCGACGGTGTGCCTGGGCATGACGTTGCCGCTGGCCAGCCGCATTGCCACCGCCGAGCTCGCGCGCACCGGGCGTTCGGTGGGAAAAGTATTTGCCGTCAACACGCTGGGCACGGTGTTGGGCACGATCGTGACCGGGCTGTGGTTGATGCCCGCGGCGGGGCTTGCTCGCACGCTCGCGGTCGGAATCGCGGTGAATGCTCTGATCGGAGCCGCCATGCTCGCGAGAGGAAGACTCACCGCGGGCCGCGTTTTGATAGGGCCCCTGTTTGGCGCCGGCTTTGTCTGGTTCGCAGGCCTGATGTTTGACCAAACATGGCAGCAGACGTTTTCCCTGGGACTGTGGCGCAACCGCCAGACCCCCCCGAATCTGGAGACGTTTCGAAGGATGGTCAAAAACGAGACCTTGACCTTTCATCGGGATGGCGCCGGGTCCACCGTCACGATCATCACGCGGGAGGAGAACGGAAAGAAACAGATTGGCTTGAAGGTCAACGGCAAGGCGGACGCCGGCACGAGCCTGGATATGACCACTCAGCTTTTGTCCGGGCATATTCCCATGCTGTTGCGCCCGCACTCCACCAATGTCCTCATCATCGGCCTGGGCAGCGGGATGACTGGCAGCGCCGTGGCCCGCCATCCGACCGTGCAACGCATTGACCTGGTGGAGATCTCGCCCGATGTGGTCGAAGCCGCGCGGCAATTCCGCGAATACAACGACGACCTTCATCACAATCGGCGCGTCCGGTTCATCATCGAAGACGCCAAATCGTTTCTCAAAATCACCGACGAACAGTACGACTTGATCGTCAGCGAGCCGTCGAATCCGTGGATGGCCGGCGTGGCGGGAGTGTTCAGCCGCGAATACTACGAGAGTTGCCGCGACCGGTTGAAGCCGGACGGATTCATGGCCCAGTGGGTCCAGATTTACGAGACGAGTGATGAGGCGCTGAACACGGTGCTGGCCACGTTCGGATCAGTCTTTCCCCACTTCAGCGTCTGGCATCCGGCGGTCAGCGATTTGGTCCTGGTCGGTTCGACCCAGCCACACAGGATCGATGTCGAGGCGACCGAGCGGCAGTTTCATCATCCGGCGGTCAAGTCGGACTTGGAGCGCATCGAGATCAGCCGCCTCCCGGTGTTGCTCGCCCGCGAAGTGGTGTCCGCCGCCCATGGCGTTTTTCTCCCGCCGGCAGAGGTGACGCTGCACAGCGATTTTTTCCCGACGTTGGAATATTCGGCTCAGAAGGCCTTTTTCGTCGGCCGCTCGACGCTAAGCTGGCGCCAATTCGACGAAACGTTTTGGACGCGCCCCAGCACCTTGCTGGGCCAATATCTCCGGACCCATCCGTTAACCGAAACGGACTACAAAGCGTTCGGACGGTTTTACATGGAATACCGCCTTCCGGAACCGGATCTCTTCCGCTCTCTGCTCGTGCGCTGGCAGCGCGAAATGCCCGAAGCCACACTCCCCATGGAGATGATGGCGCAGGCTTCCGACGCGGTGCTGACCGCGGAATTGGAAGCCTTGCGCGTCGCCCCGATGCGCGAGCAATTGCTCCGCCTGGTCGAAAACGACTCGGAACCACTGCGGATGTACGCTTCCTATTTGATGCAAACCTACCGGGCGCACCGCAGCACTTTTCACAAGCCTCCGAGCGAAGAACTGAAGGCTCTGCTCGAACGGCTCCTCCAGACGAACCCCGTCAACCAGCGCGTCTATAAATTGCACCTCGCCGAGCTGGCGTGGGACAGCGGAGACGACGCAGAATTCAGCCGGCTTAGCGAAAGCGCCTTCGACCCGGACACAGCGAAATGGGGGCCGATCAGTTTCGCGATCGATCCGAAAGCGCCGCGCATCGTCCTCTCCCGCATGGTCGAAAACCTCTGGCGCGCCGGAAGATTCCACGAAGCCTGGCAGCTTTGCCAGGACGCGAAGCAAAATCGTTACCTCGGAACTTATCCCTGGCTCGATATGGTTTGCCGCAAAGCCAAAGCCTATTCAGCCGCGACGCGATAGGCCGAAGAGCCGGGAGCGGACGTCTTGCGGGTGTCGCCGTGCGTGCGGCTTCAACTCCTGACCAACGAGGTTCGAAGCATTCGTTCTCTGAGTAATGCCTCAATCTTGGGCGCCGAACTCGTAACAGAGTTGAACTCTGCTGTATCGCGGATTTGCAATCCGCCGATCGTGGGCCTGTCCGACGCGCTGCCGACTGCAAATCGGCGATACGGCAGATTGAAAATCTGCGTTACGAGTTCGCCGTCCAAGACTGAGGCGTTGCGTTCCCTGAATTCAATCCGGTTGCGCCCGGCTTTCCGAAACGATACAAGACACCTATGAGAATCCACTGTTTTCTTCGCCCCGCCTACTTCGTGTCCATGCTCGCGCTGGCCATAGTCTCGGGTGCCGCGCCCTCGTCCGTGGCCGCAACCCCTAAGCCCATCCGCATTTTGCTGATCACCGGCGGCTGCTGTCATGATTACGCGAACCAAAAAGACATTCTCAAGAAAGGCATTGAAGCCCGCGCCAACGTCGTCATCGATCAAATTCACACCGATGACAAGAGCACGAAGCCGCCGCTGGCGATTCTGGGGAATCCGGACTACGCCAAAGGCTACGACCTCGTCATCCACGACGAATGCGGTTCCTCGATTTCGGATCCGGCGCAGGTGGAAGGCGTGCTCAAACCGCATCGAGACGGCCTCCCGGGCGTCAATCTTCATTGCGCCATGCACTCGTATCGCATCGGGAATCCAACCGATCCCGTGACGCCTGGTACGCCGCACGGTTTGTGGTTCGAATACCTCGGTCTGCAATCCAGCGGACACGGCCCGCAGGAGCCGATCGCAATCCGCTTCACGGACAAGGAAAGCGCCATCGCGAAAGGTTTGAGTGATTGGACCACGATCAAAGAGGAACTCTACAACAACATTGACGTTTTCAAGACCGCGCGCGCCATTGCTTACGGCAAGCAAATCTTCAAACCAAGGAACGGCGCGGAGAGGACAGACGATTTCGTCGTCGCCTGGGTGAACGAATATGGCGCGAAGAAGACCCGCGTGTTCAGCACGACCATTGGCCACAACAATGCGACCGTGGAAGACCCGCGCTATCTGGATCTCGTGACGCGCGGTGTCCTCTGGGCCACCGGCCATCTGAACGACGACGGCACGCCCGCCGAGGGTTACGGCCCTGTCAGCAAGTGATCCGCGTGCATTCGGCCGGCGAGCGGCGGATGTCGAGGATACTCTCCATGAACCTGTGCTGCGGCGCGCGGGCGACCCCGCCCGCAGCACGCCCGAACTGCCCGGACTTGTCGTTCTTCCCAACGGTACCGAATGGCCGACGCGCTGCGGGCGAGGTCGCCCGCGCGCCTTCGGCCGGTGGTTCATGGACCCAATGCGCGATTTCGGAATCGTGGAGGCTCTCCACGATGATTCTGTTCCTCAGTGGCCTGATCTCAGGCACGCCACTTGCAATCGCCGCAAACATTTCCGTCCGATTCGCCGAAACAAGCGCGGAACTCATCATCAGCGAGGTCAGTGAGCGCACGGTTCGGATCGAATTGTTGCCGCTCAACGAAGCCGGGCGTCCGATTTCCGCCACACCGTCCACGGTGCTCGTGCCGTTTTCCACCACGGAAAAATTGCGCGTTCGTGATCTCGACGCCCCAAAGGAACTTCGCGTCGGTCCACTGCGCGTCGCCATCAAAACGCTACGGTTGACCGTCTCCGTGCGCCGCCCGGACAATCAGCTCGTGCAGGAACTGACGTTCGACGGCGGCACCAACGGCGTCACGTTCCGAACGGACGCGCCCGTGCTTGGCCTTGGCGAAGGCGCGCAGCAGTTTGACCGGCGAGCTTTACGCGCGCTGGTTCCAGTTCTCTCCGTTTTGCACGTCGTTTCGTTCGCACGGCCGCACGTGGAAGCTGCGGTTGCCCTGGGGTTGGAACACCGGCGAGTTCGGCCCGATCGAACATCCGCGAAACCAGCACCCCGATCCCTCCAAACTCCGCAACGCCGGCATTGAACCCATTTGCCGAAAGTATCTGGAACTCCGTTACCGGCTCCTCCCTTACAACTATTCGCTGGCTCGCGAAGCCTGCGACACCGGCCTGCCCCTGATGCGCGCGTTGTGGCTGCATCACTCCGACGACCGGGAAGCGGTCAAACTCGGCAGCGAATACCTCTGGGGCCGCGATCTCCTGGTGCCGCCCGTGATGGAAAAGGGCGCGAAGTCGCGGCGCCTCTATTTGCCCGCCGGCCACTGGTATGATTGGTGGACCGGAGAAAAACTCGAAGGCATGCGCTGGGTTGAACGCCCGATCGATCTGGCCACGCTGCCGCTCTATGCTCGCGCGGGGTCGGTCATTCCTCTCGATCCGGTGCGCCAATACACGGATCAGCCAGCGCCTGAACCCACCATGCTCCGTGTTTTTCCAGGCGCCGATGGGACGTTCACGCTTTACGATGACGACGGCCAAAGCCTCGGTTATCGCGACGGCTCAGACACGAAGACCGTGTGGATTCGCATGCGCTGGGAGGATGCCGCACGCCGCCTGACGTTGGAACCGGATGAGCGGATGAAGCAGTGGCCGGGCGGGGTGCGGAAGTTTGACACCGAAGTCATCGGCCGGAACTCCAAATCGAAACAGGTCGAGTTTCGCGGCAATCGAGTGGTTGTAAGACTGGACTGAACACTAAATAAACTAAGTCCGCATGTGGAAACTGAATTCCGCGTTTGCCCCTCTCCGTTTGCTCCGTTGCCTCCTGTGGAAACAATTCTTCCAGGATGATTGCTCGCCGGTCGGTCCAATCGACGCTAACTTGCCGCCGCCATGAGCTTCATTTTCGCCGCCGTTGCTTTCGTGTTTTTCGCGAAGACCGTGAGTTCGTTGTACCACTTCCGATGGGCCCAGCGTCTGCCTTCCCTGGGAGCTTCCCCAAGCGACGGCTCTCCTCTCATTCGCTGTTCCGTGGTGCTCGCGGCCCGGAATGAGGAGGCGCGCATCGAACGGACCATCCGCCGGTTGCTCGACCAACGCGGCGTAGCGCTCGAAGTCATCGCCGTGGATGATCGTTCCACGGACGGCACGAATGAGATTCTGCGGCGGCTCGCCAAAGAAGACGCGCGCGTGCGCGTCCAACGCGTGGAATCGCTTCCGGAGGGCTGGTTGGGCAAGTGCCACGCGTGTCACACGGGAGCGAGCGTGGCCACGGGCGAATGGATTCTGTTCACCGACGCCGATTGCTGGCTCAAGCCGGATGCCATCGCACGGGCTTTGCGCGTGGCCAGGCTTCAAAAAGCCGATCATGTCGCGCTCACTCCGGGCGTCGCACCCGAAACCGTCGGAGGGCAAGCCTGGCACCTGGCTTTTCTGCTGAGCGTTGTGGACTGGATTTCGCGCGTCAACCACGACAAACCGAAAGCCTACCTCGGAATGGGCGCCTTCAATCTTATCCGCGCCGAAGTCTATCGCGCGTGCGGCGGCTACGAAGCTCTGAGGCTGACGGTGCTGGACGATGTGCGGCTGGGATTGCTGGTGCGCCGGGCCAGCAAGAGAACGCGCGCGTTCATCGGAGGTGACGACGCCGAGTGCCACTGGGGAGCGACAGCCCGGAGCATGATCAAAATCATGGAAAAAAACTATTTCGCGGCGCTGGACTATCGGACCGTTCCTGCCTTCGTGGTTGGCCTGGGCGGACCGGCCGCATGGGCAGCTGCGGTCATGGGTCCGCTTACAGGCACTGCCAGGGCTGGCGGCGGGATTGGCTTTGGGTTCGTTGATTTGGCCCGCGGCGCTCCTGGCACGCCGGCTCGGCTGGGGTTGGGGCGGCGCCTGGCTGACGCCTTTCATTTTCCCGGTTTTATTCTACGCCGTGCTGAATTCGGCTATTATAACGCTCAGGCAGGGAGGCATCCGGTGGCGTGAGACATTTTATCCTTTGCGCGTTTTGAAGGCGGGCGGGCTCCGTTAATTAAGAGCGTGTCCGAGAATTCCAAAGGGTCCTGTTTTCTCGGAAAAGGCCGAATGGCAAGGCGCGACGAAGGAGAATATCCCCGGTGGATCTTCGACCAGGTGCGCGCTGCTTATTTGCTCTCGCGCGTATAAGCGTCGGCGGAGGGTTTTTGGCCGTCGTGCGCTCTGTCGAAATTGGCGGCGATGGTCCAGACGTTGCCCTCCAGCATGTAAATGACGTCCCGGTCGTCATCGACCGGGTCCAGTTGATCGGCGGACACGCCGCCTTTGATATTGAAAAACTTGATCGCGCTGAACGGTCCCAACTTGGAGAGTTTGATATCGCCTTCCGCGTAGAGATGCGTCTGGTTGTCCATCCCAATGAGGCGGAACTTGAACTTGTCCTTCTTGATTTCCAAGACCTGCGTAAAGGCTTGGCCCTCGTCGTTCGTTTTCTTAACGGACCACTTGCCCTCCAGCTTGCTCAGGTCGTCGGATCTCACAGAAAACGTGCCGGCGGCAACGAAAGCAGCCAAAAGCATGGCGCGAGTGAAGTATTTCAATTTCATAATTGCCGGGATCCTTGGCCCTTTCCCGGCTCGATTCAAGCGCAAAGTCGCAAAGTCGCGGAACAAACTTGACAACGCGGAAAGATAGTTCAGCTTTTCGGCGATTCTTGGAGTGGACCATCCCGGATCCCCGTTCCATCCTGAACCTCCAGGTCAAAGAGAAGGTCGGCGCCGTCGTCTTCATCTGGCATGGAGTGGAGTTTTTGGTGAAGCCGTCGCTCCACGTGTTCGAGATGCGAGGGTATTAGCTTTACATCACCGGCATTTCAACGCTCCTACAAGTGGTCTTTATGCGCCGCACCAAGAATGAGCAGATGTTCGCGGAGGCTGTGGAGACCATCACTCAGGCGGAAGATCTCATGCGCGTGCACAACAAGGTCCGCGAAGGAATGCACCTGTTGACCACCGTCCGCGAGTCCCTGGGCAGACTGGTCGGCAAGTAGTTCCAGCTACACGGATAACCGGACAATTCGCGCGCCGAGTTGTTCATTCCACCGCGACAGATAACTCAGCGTCCGATAAATCTGATCGAGCCGTTCCAGAGGCAAGATGGCGCGGCGTTGGGGTGTTGCACCGGGAGGCGCGCTTTCCCAGACCGCATTCATGGTCCTTAACTCATCAGCGACCTGTTCGCTCCGGCTCCGAATGGATTGCTTGAGCTCATTCAACCTGTCCGCCCATTCGAGCGCCTTCTCGAAGGATTGAGCCCGGAGCAGAGGCGAGGTCACTTTGGATTTCTCGCGGAGAAAAGCATCCACGTTTCGACAGACTTGCCCGGCCTCGAACGCCAGATCTGCCGCGCTGGTAGGCAGCCGTTCGAGATTGGCCGGCCTCGTGCCTGATTCGATTTCCAGCAAGTGGAGCAGGCGATCTTTGGGTTCGCGCAGGCACTGATACGCGGCGTTGATCTCGGTGAAGTGTTGGTGTGCCGCGTGCCGTTCCGCTTCGGGTCGCAAGGACATTCGGTCAGGATGCGTTTTCGCGGAGAGGGCAAGGAACTTTTCCTTCAACTGATCCGGAGCGATCCAGGGCCGCCTTGGTTCTTCAAGGAGGGCAAAATAATCAGGCATTGAGGTCAATCCTACGCGCTGAAACTCTCGCCGCACGAGCAGGTCGTGGCCGCGTTCGGATTCTTGACCTTGAACCCGCCGTCTTGAAGCGCGTCCAGGTAATCCAATTCCGACCCGGTGACGTAAAGCGCGCTTTTGGGATCCACGACGACCTTGACGCCCGCGGTTTCGACCAGGATATCGCGATTGGCCGGCTGGTTTTGCAGATCCATCTTGTATTGCAGGCCGGAGCAACCGCCCCCAACGACCGCCACGCGCAGCACTCCATTCGGGCGGCCCTGCTTGTTCAGGAGCGAAATCACCTTCTTGGCCGCGCTGGGCGTGAGTTTGATCAGCCGCTCGTCGCCGACACGAAAAGCCGGCTGCGAACCGGCGTTGCTGGTGTTGCCTGCCATCATAATGAGCACAAACTAACGGGGCTCCCGCAGGCCGTCAATCGATCAGCGCAAATGGCGCAATTGCCGGCGCGCGATGAAGGGATCGACGCGCGCAATCAGAAAATACGCCCAACGCTCCAAAAGCTTGTTCCAGAAGGTCCGCGACTTCCTCCAGGTTCGGGCGTCAATTTTCCGGCACAAAGCCAAATCACGATCAAACATGGCTGCAGCTTGCTTTCCCAGGTCAGCCTCGGGCAGCCTCAAGACCAATTCGTAATTGATGTAAAGACTGCGCCGATCGAGGTTGGCGGAACCGACATAGACGACGCCGTCCACCAGCACCAGCTTCGCGTGCAGGATTTGCGGTTGGTACTCGTAAATTTCAATCCCGGACTTCAGGTAGGCCTGGTAGAAACGCCGGCTCGCCGCTTGCACGAAGGGAACATCCGATTGGCCCGCCAGAATAATCTGCACCCGGCAGCCCCGCCGGGCCGCTCGCGTCAACGCCCGGCGGATTGGGAGCGTCGGAACGAAGTAAGCCGAGATGATGCGGACGTGGGAGGCGCGGCGCAGATCGTTCAACAGCGCGCGCTTCAGCAGGTTTTTCCCTCGTCCTGGCCCCGTGAGCAGAATCTGGCCTTCCCGCGTGGAAACGACATGACGGATCGACGCTCGCCGGAATCGAGCCAGCCGCTTGTGGCTGAAATCCGCCATCGCAAACATCGCATCGAACGACACCGCCAGCTCCCGCGCGATTTCACCGCAGATTACGACTCCGCAGTCTCGCCAGCCTTCCGTGACGCCGTCACCCTCGTATTCCGCCGCGATGTTGAAGCCACCGACGAAAGCCACGGCCCCATCGCAAACGAGCAGCTTGCGATGGTCCCGAATCGCCCCGCGCTCCAGGCTGAGCGGATTGAACCACCGGACTTCGCCTCCGTCGCGGCGCACCGGCTCCCAGTACGCATCCGGCAACGCCATCGAACCGAAGGCGTCGATCAGGACCTTGACCTCGGCCCCGCGCGCGGCCGCCCGGTGCAAAGCCTGGCGGAACCGCTCGCCGATCGGGCTGGCGGAGTAGATGTACGTTTCCATGCGAACGGAGAACTTTGCTTCGGCGATTGCCCGTAGCATCTCCTCGAACGCTTCGTTTCCCGTCTTCAGCCAGCGAAATCGCGGCTGGGCTGGCGCCGAATTCTTCGTGGTCACAAACTCGCCCGCGAAGGTATCGCAAGGGGCCTGTAAATGACAACGCGGCGTGAAGGCACATCATCCTACACCCGAGTGGAACTCCGGTGCATCCACGGTGACGGTGGCCTGGACTGGAACCGCTCGATTTGGAGTGCGCCGGCAGAGCGCAGCGGCGACGGCGCTTTCTTGTCGAATCTCCACGATCTCGGACAGATCGTGGGGCGCCGCCTTGATCCACGCCAAAGCGGCGTCGCGCTGCGCTTGCCGCCGCACTCCAAGGAGTCACCGACAACTTCGGAGATGCGCCCCTGGGCCGGGGAATCTGCTTGTTTCAATCCTCGTTCTCTCGCTAAGAATGGCGCGTGGGCAACACCCCCAAAACACGATTGGGCGTTCTCGGTTCCGGGAAAGGCTCGAACATGCTCGCCATCGCCGAAGCGTGCGCGAGCGGGCAGTTCCCGATGGAGATCGCCCTCGTGCTCAGCGACGTGGAGGGCTCCGGCATTCTGGCGCGAGCGCGCGAACGCGGGCTTCCGGCTGAATTCATCGCGCCGGGAAAATTCCGGACCAAGCTCGACGAAGAGGCCGAGCGCCAGTACGTCCAGGCCTTGCAAGCCGCCCGGGTTGATCTGGTTGCGCTGGCGGGTTTCATGCGGATCTTGAAAGGCGAATTTCTCCGCGCCTTTCCCCAACGCGTCGTGAACATTCATCCCTCGCTGCTCCCGTCTTTCCCCGGCCTGGAATCGTGGCGGCAGGCGCTCGATTACGGCGTCAAGGTCACAGGTTGCACGGTGCATCTGGCCGATCCGGGCATCGATACCGGGCCGATCCTCGCGCAGCAAACCGTGCCGGTGTTGGACGACGATACGCCGGCTGCTTTGCACGAACGAATTCAACAAGCTGAACGTGGCCTTTATCCCACAACGCTCGCCGCGCTCGCCCAGGGCAAAATCCGCATCGAAGGCCGCCGCACAATGTTCCACGGGTAACTTTTGTTAACCGCTAATGGACGCGAAGGAACGCAAATATTCCTGGGCCTTCGAGCCGAGGTTTCCGCCGTACCCAATTACGTACGGACCGGTGCATCCAGTTGACGGTGGTTGGGACTGGAACCGGTCAATTTGGAGTGCGCCGGCAGAGCGTAGCGGCGACGGCGCTTTCTTGTCGAATCGCCACGATTTGGACAACTCTGGAGCGCCAGCTTAACCTACGCCAAGGCGGCGTCGCGCTCCGCTTGCCCCGCTTGCCACCGCTTGCTGCCGCACTCAAAAGAATCACCGACAACTGATACGGGATGCATTGCGCACGGACTTGGGCGCACATTCCGGATTGCCCCGCCTCAAGGTTGACGGCACCTTACCGAGGCTTGTTTTGACACGCGCATGAAGAACAGACGCATTTTGCGATTCGGTTTGCCCAAAGGCAGCCTGGAGCAGGCCACCCTTGAAAAGATGGCCAAAGCCGGGTTCAACATCCAGGTCAGCTCCCGCTCCTATATCCCGTACGTCGATGACGAAGAACTGGAAGTCCGGCTGATCCGGGCCCAAGAGATCAGCCGCTACGTCGAGCACGGCTATCTCGATTGCGGCATCACGGGCCACGATTGGATCACGGAGAATAGCTCCGACGTCCATGAAGTCGGCGAATTCCTCTTCAGCAAAGCGACCCGCCAGCCGGCCCGCTGGGTCCTGGCCGTGCCGGAAAATTCGCCGATCCACTCCGTGAAAGACTTGCGCGGCAAACGAATCGCCACGGAGTTGGTCCAACTCACGCGCCGCCATCTGCGCAAGCACGGCGTCAAAGCGGAGGTCGAATTCTCCTGGGGCGCCACCGAAGTCAAAGCTCATGAATTGGTCGATGCCATCGTCGAACTGACGGAGACCGGATCTTCGCTTCGGGCGAACAAACTGCGCATCGTGGATACGCTCCTTGTCTCGACGCCGCGCCTGGTGGCAAACCATACGGCGTGGAAGAACAAGTGGAAGCGGCAAAAAATCGAAAATCTCGCGCTCCTGCTCAAAGGCGCGCTGGAAGCGGAGGCAAAGGTCGGTCTGAAAATGAACATCGCCCAGAAGAATCTCGGCCGGCTGCTGCGAACTCTGCCCGCCTTGCGCAATCCAACCGTCTCCAATTTGAGCCAGACCGGCTGGGTCGCGGTCGAGACGATCATTGACGAACAGGTCGTCCGGGAATTGATTCCCCGTTTGAAAGCCGCCGGGGCCGAAGGAATCATTGAGTATCCGCTCAACAAAGTTGTATATTAGCGCCTGACAACAGACTCCAGTCTATGGGATCACTGAAAAAGCGACGCAAAGCGAAAATCAACAAGCACAAACGCCGAAAGCAACTCCGCGCCAATCGGCATAAGAAGCGCACCTGGCAGAAGTAAGCGCTGAAGTTGCGCGAAACTCTATCGACTTTCCTCGCGGCGCTGCTCGACAGAACGAGCAGCGCGGCGCTTTTGTTTCACCGTTTCCTGTCCATGAACCAACGTTGGTTTGTAGTCCCGCCTTTAGGCGGCTCCGACGCTCCCGACCGGCTAAAGCCGGGACTACATGCAGAGCGCGGTTCATGGGCCGTGCGCATGGTTCGAGAACCACGGGGGTTTCCCATGAACCTATTCATCGGGGCGCGGACTTTGTGCCGCTTCAACACCTGGGTCCGCAACAGCGCACGAGGCAGCCTCAAGCGCGCGCTCCGCTACGGTTTCGTCGCAGGCCTGACCGCCGTGTGCGCACTCTTCGCGACGGGCTGCGCAACGTCATCCCGCGCGCCAGCCGCGGCCACAGCTCCGAAAGCCATTGCGCGGGACGCGAAGGCCGCCGCCGCTTCCAAGCCAAAGCCAGAACCGAACGAGGAATTACCGATCCAGGCCCTCGCCCACTACGCCGCCGGGCTGGCCCATGATCTGAGCGGCGAATCGGATCAGGCGCTCGATGAATACGCCAAATCTGCCCTGGCCAATCCAACCCATGAGCCGGTCGTTGTCGAGGCGGCGCGACGCTGCCTTCGCGCTCGCAAAGCCGACAAAGCCATCGAAATCCTGCTCAAAGCTACCGCCACTCCGGCGGCATCCGGCGCGCTCTACGGCTGGCTCGGACTGGCTTACGGGCAGGCCGGAAAAACCGACCTCGCCATCCGCGCCAATCGCGTCGCAATCAAGAAATTGCCGCGTTCGTTGCCGGCCTACCAGAACCTCGCGCAGATTTATCTTCAAACCCAGCAGACCAACGAAGCGCTGCGGGTGCTGAACCAAGCAGCGCAACAGCCGTCCGTCGAGGCTGCGTTCTTGGTGGAACTAGCCGAGCTTTACGCCCGCTTCAGCAAGTTGAAAAACCTGGACGACGCCTCGGTCAAAGAACGCGCGCTTCAGGCTTTGGATCGAGCGGCCAAGCTCAATTCCACCAATCCGGTGACCCTTCAGAAACTGGCGGACGGTTATCTGGAACTGGGCGCGTTCGCCAAGGCCGAGGAAGGCTATTCCCATTTGCTGAAGACGTATCCGCAGCTTTCTTTCATCCGCGGCAAGCTCGCTGACCTCTACATTCGGATGGGCCGAAAGGATAAGGCGGCGGAGCAGCTTAAAGCGATTGCGCGCGCGGAACCCGCGAACGCGCGCACCCTCGCCTTTCTCGGTTCCCTGGCCCTGGAGGAAAACAAAGTGGACCAAGCCGTGCGTCACTTCGAGAGTGCGCTGGTGTTGAGCCCGGATCTCGAGAGCGTTTACTACGAGCTGGCCGCGGTCAAAATCATCCACCAGAAGAAACCCGAAGAAGCGTTGGCGTTGCTAGGCAAAGCGCGAGCCCGATTCAAGCCCGGTTTCCCGATGGAGTTTTATTCGGGCCTGGCTCAGTTCCAGATGAAAAAATACGGCGAGGCCGTGAAACACTTCACTTCGGCTGAATTGATCGCCAAGACCGACTCGCCGAATCGGCTGACGCATCCGCTCTACTATCAGCTTGGCGCCGCCTGCGAACGGAACGGCGACCTGGAGCAGGCGGAGAAACATTTCCAGAAATGCCTCGAACTCGACCCGGACTCGGAAGACGCCATGAATTACCTGGGTTACATGTGGGCGGAACGGGGCATCAAACTGGAACAGGCGCGCGTCCTGATCCAGCGCGCCGTGGAACTGGAGCCGAACAACGCCGCCTTCCTCGACAGTCTCGCATGGGTGCTCTTCAAATTGAACCAGCCCAAGGAAGCGCTCACTTACATGCTGCGCGCCATCGAAAAATCCGACGAACCCGATGCCACCCTCTACGATCATCTGGGCGACATCTACACCACCCTCGAAGAAACGGAGCGGGCGCGCGACGCGTGGCAAAAATCTCTCAGCGTTGAACCGAACGATAAGATCAAAGAAAAACTGGCTGGCACGCCGACGGCCGAACGATCAGGGCCGAAGCAGGAGCCTCGGTGATCAGTGACCAGTGGTCAGTGGCCGGTCAGGAAGACTTTGAACTTGAAATCTTAACTTTGAACTCCGGGTAACGGCACAGGCATGGCCTTTCAGTTCAGCAAGCATTACACGCGCGAAGAAGCCCGGGCGCTCTTGCCCCAAATCCGCCAGTGGCTGGATCAACTCCTCGGGCTGCGAGGCCAGCTTCAGGAATGCGACCGGAGTATCCGCTCCTTGACGGCCCTGGGCAACGATGTCGGAGGCGAACCGGTCAATCGCTGGATGAAGACGCTGCGGGAGATGCAGAGCGTCCAGGCCGAGTTCCAGCAGCGAGAAATTCAGATCAAAGACCTGGATTGCGGCTTGATCGATTTCCCGGCCTTCGTCGGCGGCCAGGAGGTATTCCTTTGCTGGGAAAAGGACGAAGAAGACATCGATTACTGGCACGACCTGACTTCGGGCTACGGCGGGCGGGAGAAACTGTAACGGTAGGGACGGATTCGAATGGCGCTTAGCCGTATCCATTAATTGCAAATGTCAATCGCCCTCACCCTGACCTCTCCCCCAAGAGAGGGAATCTCCTTTCCCGCACTGGAAACGTTCACTAAACAGTGATGAGTCCACCGGCGTGCAAAAGTTACTCCCTCTCCTGGGGGAGAGAGCCGGGGTGAGGGCGAGCCTTTCATCGCACTGAATAGATACGGCTTGGATAAGGCTTCGAATTTCTAGGCTAGGCTGATTAAAGCAATAAATACTTGTGCCGCAACTGCAATTTGTCCCGGAGGGACTTCTGAAAATAGCCCAGCGTTTCGGAAGGAATTTGACGCTCGTGCTTCGAGAATATCAGAACTCACTAAAGGGCGAGGTTGGTTAAGTCCGGATGTGGAAACTGAATTCCTTTGTTTGCCCTCCGTTTGCTCCGTTTCCTTCTGTTTTCTGAACAGGAGGCAACGGAGCGAACGGAGAAGTCGGGGAATTGAATCGCTTACAGTCCCGGTCCTGATTCTTCTTCACCCGCACTCCCCTCCACGTCGGCGTCGGCGCCAGCGTGGGCGCTAATTGGCGAGGGCGGCGATTTGATCGTAGGCGATGGACCATTTCTCCCTTCGATCCGTGGAATCCATCTCTTGCAGGATCAAAGCCAGTTCGCGTCCCGCCAAACGCCGCCCGGCCTGCACGTTCTTGGCCGGTTTGGCTTTGATCTTCGGAACATTCATGACTTCATCAGTTAACTGCCTCTCGACCGCTTGTCAATGATACCGGTTTTCGCACGCACCATTGTCCATGGGCAGGCCGTGTCACTCCCGGCGTACCTTTTTGATCCGAAATCGGAGATCAGCATTCATGAATCGAAAATTCGGATTTCAGATTTCGGAGTCCGGAACTAACCTTTGTCCATGAGCGAAGAGGAATTTCTCGCCGCATTAACCGGCAGCGACTCCGATTTGCGGCTGGCCGTGGAAGCCCTGCGCGCCACTGGCCGGCCTTTCTGCCTCATTGGCGGCCTGGCGGTGAACCATTACGTCGAACCCGTGGTGACGTTGGACGCGGGCTTCGCCATCACGGCGGCTGGTGGGGTGACTCAAGCCCTCGTCGCTCGCGGCTTTCAAGTGCAGGAATTTCCTCACTCGATCAACGCGCAATTGCCCGGCAGCCGTCTGCGCCTGCAGATCACCGTCAACTCGCGTTATGCCGCGTTTCCTGGGCGCGCGGTGCCCGGCAAAGTGCTCGGACATGAATTGCCGGTCGCCTGCCTGGAGGACTTGGTGCAGGGAAAGCTTTGGGCGGCCACCGATCCCGCACGCCGCGCCTCGAAGCGGGCCAAAGACGAAGCGGATCTCGTCCGGCTCTGCGAGTCGTATCCCCAGGCCATGGCCCAAATTCCGCCCGGCCTCATTGCGAAACTGGACCAGATGCGCCCAAAGGGCTGAAACGTGCCGGACACAGACATGCTCAAACCTTGAATCCCGATTAGCGGCCATGAGAACGCTGCACGATTTGGCGGCCGACAAGATCGAGCGCGATCCCTCGCTCCTGCGCATCCCTTTGGAGAACATCGACCGCTGGATCGCCAAAAGGTCACACAGCGCCGCAGCGGCTTGAACAGTGGCGCCAGATCATCCTGCGCGCGCAGGAATCCCCCGACGGATTTCACGAATTGCTCCGGCTGCTGCGCGACCGCAGTCCGGCGACGGAACGTTTGCGGGACTTTGCCCCGTTTGCCGGCGTGCTCACCGCCGCTGAACGCCGCCAGGCGGTTTCCTTATGCGCCTACCATTTTTGAAGCATTTGCTCGACTCGGTTACGGCTCTCGTCCAGCCCCGGCGCATCGTCATTCTTGGCTCCAGTTCGCTGCTGCCAACTCATCCCGGACTTGGCGATCCAGGACAGCCTCTCGAAGTTTCCCTGGATGCGGATTTCCTCCTTGATCCCATCGACCAAAGAATTGGCCGATCTGCTCAAAGAAGCGATCGGGCGTGGTTTGTAGTCCCGCCTTTAGGCGGCTCCGGCGCTGCCGACCGGCTAAAGCCGGGACTACATGCGGGTCGCGGTTCATGGGCGCAATGCGCGAAAGAAATCTAGGCGGTCTCATTTTGGCGTGCGTGGAGCGCGGACTTCCAGGCCGCAGCGGCCCCGGAAAACGAAAACGGCGCGGAATAGCCTGCCGCGCATGAGACCTTTGGCTACTACGCGCATGGGGTGGATGAGACGACCGCCACGTTGCCCGCGGGCTGGCAGGAGCGCCTGGTTCCCATTCGCAACGAAAACACCGATTTGCCTGACCACGCGGGGCCAGTTCTGTGGATAACCGGCGAACAATTTCTAATAACTTCCCCTTGTTTTCGGGCCGTCGTTTCCTACCGTCAGCCGAAGTCCCCTCGGAAAAAGGCGTTTCTTTTTTGAAATGTTGGACGTCCGGGCATAGCCGATGTCTCGCGCATTGGGGGACTTTCGTAATACGGTGGAGCCGTAAGAAAGAACGGCAATTCCAACGAGCCGACATTCTCGGCCAGAGATGGGCTGGGATGACCCGCCACAACGGAGGATGTGTGCATGATAAACTGGAAGAACAAACTTCTGGTGTTCCTCGACGCCGCGTCGTTTGGTGTCCCGCGTTCACGCGGTCCGCAGCACCAAATCTTCGCTTTGCGCTCCGCGATAGAAGAACGTCCGCCGACGTCCGCAAGCGCGACACCGTTGAATCCTGAACCCATAGTCGAGCCATGATTGATTGGAAACGCAAACTCCTCGCCTTCCTCCATGATCCGCCCCACAAGCCCTTCCGCATCGCTGGTCATGAAGATGCGCGCTCCTCGGCTCTTGTCGCCTGCGGCTTGAGCGCCGAGGAGATGGAAGCGTGGGAACATCAGCGGCGCATGAATCCGGACTGGCTAGCCGCGGCTGCAGACCGCTTTCCGTTCGCGAAAGCGGACGTTCTCTTTGTCGATTGGAAAACGGACGGCGGGCTGGAGTTTCGGCATCCGCTTGCTGGAACGCGCCTGGTTCCTCCCAAGCAACCGCGCCAGCGCTCCGCCGTCGGAGAGGACTGGGTGAGCCGCGCGTTGACTGGCATCCCCACAGATGACGCAGGCTGGGAGGCCAAGTTTTTCCGGCTCTGGCGGTTTTGGCCAGAACGTTGCGCTCGCGAACACAACCCGCTGCTCGCTTACCTCGTTGCGGACACTCGAATCCCTGATCACACTCTCTGGCACCATAATGGTCTGGTGAGCGCGCTCGAATCCGTCGGCCCCAATCCCGCCTTCCTTCTGTTCCAAATCGGGTCGGTGCAGGACTTCATCGCTCAAGCCCGAAAGATGTTGGACCTCTGGTCCGGCAGCTACCTGTTGAGTTTTCTCATCTCCAAGGCGCTCGCAACCGTAGCTCTGCGTTTTGGACCCGACTGCATCATTTACCCAAATCTGCGCGGCGTTCCTTTGCTGGATTGGTGGTGGTCTCAGGCGGATGAATTCTTTCCGAAAGGATTCTTCGAGTTGGGCAGCGGCAGGCTGCATCCAAACGAACTGCTCGTGCCCAGCTTACCCAACCGTTTTCTCGCAATCGTGCCTTCCGGGGAAGAGGGGCGTAAGGCGGCTTCCGAGGCGCAAGTCGCAATCCAGAAACTGTGGGACGAGATAGCCGATGCCGTCCACGCGCACATCTGTAATCGTCTTCAAGAACGCCTCGCCAAGGATGAATTCCGCGGCTGGGATGACCATTGGCGTCATCAAGTGCAGCGATTCCCCGTGGTGGACTGGACCTTGCACGAGTGGCTGCCAGAGAAGGAAGCCTTCTATTGCGCAGAGAACCCCGGAACGCCGCCCCTCTTTGGCGGATGGACCAACCACCCTCTGTATCATGCCCTGGCCTGGCGCGACATGATTCCTTTGGGGCACCAGGAATCCTGGCATGGCACTCGCAACGACGCATTCGCCTGGCCGCTCCACTATGCAGCCACGGACTGGAAATTCGCTGCCACCAAAAACGCGCGTTCGTTTTCTCCCTGGCCGGCTCTGCCGCCTGACAAAAAGGCCCCGCCCAAGGACCATCTCAATGGGCGCGACGAAGTCCTCGGTGGCGCGGAACATGAGGCTTTCTGGGATGCCCTGCGCGAGGCCTGCGGCGGCGCGGACAAAGGCGACTTCAAGGGGAGCCAGCTCTACGGCGCCATCAGCGTGATCAAGCGCCTTTGGTCCCGCGCCTATCTTGGCGACAAGCTCGGCTGGAAACCATGGAAGCCGAACTTCGAGTCCGTGCAGGACATCGCACTAATCGAGGATGACCTCGACGCCATTCCGGGTGAACCGCTCGAATCCTGCGGCTACTACGCGGTGCTCCGCATGGACGGCGACGACATGGGCCAGTGGCTCAGCGGAGTCAAGACGCCCCGGCTGGAAAAGGTTCTCGCCGCCAAGGCATGGGACTATTTTCAGCACGGCAAGAATGGCCAGGGAGGCTGGAAGCCCTCCACTGGGAGTGGCCTGCCCGACGACCCGGGCAAAGTCCGCCGCCCGCTCAGCCCCGGTTTCCACGCGGCGCTCTCGGAAGCTATCAGCAACTTCGGCCTCTATTGCGCCGGGCAGATCGTCGCGGCGTTCAGCGGCCAGATGCTCTACTCCGGCGGCGACGACGTCCTGGCCATGTTGCCGGCCACTCGCGCGCTTGACTGCGCGCTGGCACTTCAATGTGCCTTTCGCGGAGAACTTCCCGCCGACGGCCCACGCCGCGTTCTTGACGCGCTCAACGACCTGTTCGAGTTCCCGGCCGCCGGCTTTACCACCTGCAAGAAAGGTGCAGGTGAAAGGGAGCAGCTCCGCCCCAACTGGCCGTTGATGGTTCCCGGTCCTGAAGCCACCGCCTCGATCGGTATTGCCATCGGCCATGTTCGCTCCCCCATGCAAGACACGATCCAGGCGGCGCGCGACGCGGAGAAAGCCGCAAAGGCGGTCCCCGGCAAAGGGGCGTTCTGTCTCAGCATTCTCAAGCGCTCTGGCGAGGCGGCCCAGTTCGCCGCCTCGTTTGGCTCCGGGGTTGCGGGTGTCTGGGCGGAACTCAGCAGCGGCTCGCTCGATCAGACGGGCCGTTTCGCCTACCGCTACCTCCAGTTGCTTCGCCCGCTCGTGGCATCCTCGGCCAAAGGAAATGATCAAGGCTGGGAACCGTGCTGGACCGAAGACTTGAAGCAAGCTGTCGAGGCTGAATTGCGCCATGTCCTCCGGCAGCAAGCCAATCAGGAGGCCGCCACAGCTCGGAGCAACGCCAACCGCTGGATCAGCGCATTGATTGGCGACGACCTGCGCCAACCAGGGCTCACTCCCCGCGACTTCGTTCACTTCTGGATGGCCTGGGCTTTCATCAATCGCCTCGGCAAAACCAACGGAGACGACCAATGAACACCGTCCTCATCGAACCCACTGACGTTCTGTTCTTCCGCGACGCCATCCCCATGTCTGCTGGCCAGGGCAAAGGCGCGGGCGCGCGGATGCCGTTCCCCTCCACCCTCCATGAGGCGTTTCGCACCAGTCTGCTGCTGGCGAGCGGCGCCACGCCGCAACGGAAAGAAATCTTGGGTCGGCCCAAGAAGGCGGTTCGCAGTGGCAACTGGCACGATCGGCAATGGAGGGAGGAAGACCAGTGCTACGTCGCCAGCAAAGCCTTCGCTTCGCTGCGCACCATCGGCCCGTTCCCTTTCCTCGCTAAACCTTGCACTTGGAAAGAGGCAAGAGACGGTCAGCCCACGGGGGTGGAGGTGACGTACGCCGGCCTATTGCTCCCCGTGCCGCTGGATGTCGCCCTCTCCCGTGACGAGAGCCAGACGCCCGACAAACCGCCAAGCCGCCTTGCGCGGCTCAAACTTTGGCGCAATCCGGTTGTCCAACTTCCCGCCGCAACCAAGCCCGAGGACTTCCGCCCCCTCTGCCTGCCCGTGGCCGTGAAGCCCCCTGACAAACACAGCCAACTTTACGGCTGGTGGACCACCGCACAATTCCGCGCCTACCTTGAACTCCAAGCGGACGGCAAAGCCCGCGAAGACAACCGCGCTCACTTCTTCCGTCCGTTGCCCCAGGATGATCTCTGGCAAGCCGAACACCGCGTCGGCGTGGCCATTGACCCCGCCAGCTTCGCCGCCGCCCCAAGCCAGCTTTATTCGGGAAGCTACCTGCGGGCGCACGCGCATGCGCGCTTTGCAGTGCAAGCGGGTCTGGCGAGTACGCGGGTCAATGGCTATGAAGAACAAGAGCGCCGGCAGCTCGACGGCCTCGACTGGCTCCTGCTGGGCGGCGAGCAACGCCTCGCGCGCGTCCACCGCGAACGTTTCTCCGACCCGTTTTCGGAATTACCCGCCACGCCACAGCCGACCCGTGACGGCCCATGCCTTCTCAAATGGATTCTTGTCACCCCGGCCATCTTCGCTCATGGCACCTTGCCGGGGTGGTGCGCCGACACGAAAAAGGATCGCCCCGATGGCCCGCGTCCGATTGGTCAGGTCTGCCTCGACGTCCCCGGTCGCGCCCAACTCGTTTCCTGGTGCCTCGGCAAGCCGCGCACCGTCTCGGGTTGGGACGTGGTGGAAGGCCAGGCCAAGCCCACGATGCTGGCCGTGCCGGAAGGCGGCGTTTACTACTTCCTCTGCGAAGACCGTCCCACTG
>Ga0233424_10001238_pt1 | contig 23995 bp, 33 predicted proteins | sample Watercolumn_Towu_FD_181011 | JGI IMG/M metagenome (GOLD analysis project Ga0233424, IMG submission 181011) | Freshwater microbial communities from Lake Towuti, South Sulawesi, Indonesia - Watercolumn_Towuti2014_125_MG | ecosystem: Environmental > Aquatic > Freshwater > Lake | place: Indonesia... | reverse complement strand
CGATGCCCCCTTGGCGGCCCGCGCGGCGCGCCTGCAGGCGCTGAACCAGCAGCTGCGCCAGGCCTTCGCCACCGAGCTCGACGACCCCGTGCCCGACGCGCTCGCCGCCGTGGCCCGGGGCGAGCACCTGGCCGCCGCTGCGGGCAGCGCCGCCGTCATCCCGCTGGCGTCTCGGCGCCGTCGCCTGGGCTGGGCGGCGTGGGGTGGGCTGGCCGCCAGCGTCGCCCTGGCCGCGGTGCTGCTGCCGCGCCTCGGCCCGTGGTCGGCCGGCCCGGGCGAGACGGTGCAGGCCCAGGCCGATGGCCGGCTCTTTGCGCAGGGGCCCCTCGCGAATGCGCTTGAGCACGGTCTGTCCAGCGAAGTCCGGCCCGACGGCACGCGCCTGCTGCTGAGCTTCCGTGACCGCAGCGACACCTTCTGCCGCAGCTTCGCCGCGCCGGTGGGCCGTGGCCTGGCCTGCCGCGAAGCCGGTCGCTGGCAGGTGGTCGTGCTGACCGCACCCGCCGGCACACCCGCCTCGGTGCCCGGCGACCCGCTGCGCCTGGCCAGTGGCGAGCTGCCGGCGGCCGTGCTGGCGGCGGTCGAGCAGCGCATCGCCGGCCTGGCGCTGGACGCCGCGCAGGAGCGAGCCGCGCGCGATGCGGGCTGGGCCCCATGAAGCGCGGCCCGCGCCGCCGCCGGCTGGCGGGGCTGATGGGCGCGGCCGTGCTCATCGCCTTCGGCTGGGCCAGCGCGCTGACACATCCCGACACGCCCGCCCAGCGCCCTTGCGGGGATGATCAGGCATGCCTGAGATGACCCCGGGGTGGCGATCGATCGGCCTGGCCGCGCTGCTGCTGGGCAGCCTGCCCTGGGCTGTGGCCGGCGGCAACAACAGCGGCCCCGGCAGTGGCCCCAGCGGCGGCATGTCGAGCGGCAGCAGCGGCATGTCACGCCCCATGAGCATCCCGCTGCCGCAAGCCAGCACCTGGCCCGGCAGCCGGCCCGCGCCGGCCAGCAACAGCGGCCCCGGCAGCGGCGGCAAGGACGCCAGCAAGGACAGCATCAAGGACGCGACCCGGCCCGACGAGGTCCCGAAGGACGGCAGCTCGGGCCGAGGCCGGCGTGAGGAGACCGAGCGCCGCGAGGGTGATGACCGCACCACGGGCCCAGGCCCTCGCCCGGGCGGCGAAAGCCCCGACGGCCACTGGCAACGCACCGAACGCCTGCTGCGCGCCCAGCCCCTCGTCTACGAGCGCGACCCCATCGGCGCGCCGGTGCTGCGCTCGGAGCTGACCCTGCTGCTGCCGCCCGATGCCGAGCTGCCGCCGGCCCTGGCCCGCCGGGGCTTCATCGCGGTGCGTGAATCCGCCGTGCTCGGCCGCCGGCTGGTGGTGCTGCGCACGCCGGCCGACCTGACGCTCGACCGGGCCGTGGCCCTGGGGCGCCAGCTCGCGCCCGAGGCCGAGATCGACTTCAACCACGTCCTGCTGGGCAGCGGCCGCGCAGAGCCGGCAAAGCTGCCGGCAGCCAAGTTGCCTCAGCCCGCACCGGCCGGCGCGGCAGCACCGGTGCACGTGGGGCTCATCGACGAGGCGGTGGCTGCGGCAGACCTCGCCGCCTGGGCCGAGCTGCGGCCCACCGGCCGCCGCTGCGCCGCGCCCGCCCGCGCCGAGGGCCACGGCGTGGCGGTGGCGACCGTGCTGGCCCGCAGCGTGCGCGATGCCGGCCGGCGCCCGGTGCTGCATGCCGCCGACCTCGCCTGCGGCCAGGGCGCGGTGGATGCCGTCGCCAGCGCCCTGCAAGCGATGGACGCCGAGCGCGTGCCGGTCGTCAACCTGAGTGCCGTCGGGCCCTACAACCGGGTGATGGCGGCGGTGGTGGCGGCCTTTCTGGCGCGCGGCCACCTGCTGGTCGCTGCCGTGGGCAACGACGGCCCGGCCGCAGCCCCGCTCTACCCCGCGGCCTACCCCGGCGTCATCGCCGTGACCGCGGTGGACCGGCAGGGCCGCGTGCTGGTGGAAGCCGGCCGCGGCGAGCACGTGGCCTTCGCCGCGCTCGGCGTGGTGGAGCTGCCCTCGCCCGAGAGCGGCACGCGCAGCTGGCGCGGCACCTCGCTGGCCGCGCCCGTGGTGGCGGCAGCACTGGCCCTGCGGCTGCCGGCCCCGGATGGCGCCGCGGCACAGGCCGCCGTGGCTCAACTCGCCCGCAGCGCGGCCGATGCCGGCGAGCCGGGGCGCGACCGGGTCTACGGCCACGGCGTGGTGGGCCTGCCCGCGCCTGCCCTCGCGGCCGCGCATTGACGTTTGGACACACAGCCACGCCGCCGCGCGGAACAAACGCCAGGCAGCCATCGTTCTCCGCAGCAACCGGGCCGCGCTTCCCACGGCCCGGGGCAACTTCGGAGAACCACGATGACGCTGAGCACCTCTTTCATGCGCCTGGCCCTGGCGGCCAGCGCGTCCGCAGCCTTGCTCGTCGCCTGCGGCGGCGGCGGGGGCAGCACCGTTGAAGCGCCCACGGCTTCGCCGCTGTCCTACCAGCTGCAGACCTACATCACCGACAACCTCGCGACCGAGTACAGCAAGGTCTGGGTGACGATCAAGAAGATCAGTGCCGTGGACGGCGCCGGCACCGAGGTGACGCTGCTCGACGCCTCGGCCAGCCCCGTGACGGTGAACCTCTCGTCGCTGGCCGACGTGGGCCAGTTCATGTCCACCGTCACGCTGCCGGCCGGCGTGTACGCGCAGATCAAGGTGACCATCGGCAACGCCGTGCAGCTGGTGTCGTTGGACGGCACGAAGACGATCTCCGCGCGCTTCAACAGCACGGGCGGCGACCAGGTGCTGACCCTGCGCGACCTGGATCTCAACCCCGCCAACACCGGCCAGCTGGTGCTGGACTTCAACCTCGCCAAGTTCAGCTACGACGCCACCACCGGCATCGTGACCGCCGTGGTCGAGCGCCGCGAGGCGGGCGAAGCCTTCGGCAAGTTCATCCGCCAGCAGGCCGATGTGCACGGCAGCGTGACGGCGGTGAACGCCAGCGCCGGCAGCTTCACGGTGAAGGACAGCCGCCTGGGCACGGTCGTCGTGACGCTCGCCGCCGACGCGACCCTGATCAACGAGCAGACCCAGGCCAAGCTCACGCTGGCAGACCTGACCGTGGGCGCGAACGTGGAGGTGAAGGGCAAGGTCACGCCGGGCGCCACCACGGCCGACCCGAGCACGGTCACGGCCTCGGTCGTGCACGTGCTGCCGGCCGGCAGCACCGGCGAAGGCACGGCCAGCGCACCGCGCCTGCGCGGCGCCGGCACGGTGACCGCCGTGAGCGGTGCCAAGATCACCGTGTCGCTGACCGACGCGAACTTCCTGCCCAGCAGCAACATCATCGTCGTGGACACCAGCAGCGCCCGCTTCACGCACGGCCAGCTGAGCGAGGTGGCGGTGGGTGCCTCGGTGCGCTTCGCCGGCAAGGCCGCGGGCACGGGCACCACCACGGTCACGGCCACGGTGTTCGACCTGGACGGCGCCTCGTCCAACCCGGGCAATGGCGAGGGCAAGTACAGCCCCGGCGTCATCGGCAAGGTGGCCACGGTCACGAGCAGCACCGCCTTCACGATCACGGTCACCGCCGCCAGCACCAATGTGCCGGCCGGCACCTATACGGTGGATGCGAGCAAGGCCGAGTTCGAATCCGGCACGGCCAGCTGCCTCGTGGTGGGCGCACAGGTGAAGCTGCGCGGCACGCTCAGCGGCAGCACGCTGACGGCCACGCGCATCGAGATCGAAGGCTGCGGCGGCCAGAAGCGCTCGTCGCCGGGCCGCGGCTGACCCGTGAGCGGGGCCCCCGGGGCGCGGCGGCAAGACCCCGCACCCCGCTGAGCGCGGCGGTTTGGGCACACTGCTTGCCCAAGCCCCGCCGATGACCGCCGCGCCCGCCAGAGACGACCTCATCCAACGCCGCCCCGAGGGCCTGTACTGCCCGCCGGGCGGCTTCTTCATCGACCCCTGGCGGCCGGTGGAGCGGGCCGTCATCACCCACGCGCATGCCGACCACGCCCGTTGGGGCCACGGCCACTACCTCGCCCACCGCGATGCCGAAGCGCTGATGCGCGCGCGGCTGGGCGACGCCATCGCCTTCCAGGGCCTGCCCTACGGCGAGCCGCTGCGCGTGGGCGACGTGGCCCTCAGCCTGCACCCGGCCGGCCATGTGCTCGGCTCGGCCCAGGTGCGCATCGAGCACCGGGGCGAGGTGTGGGTCGTGTCGGGCGACTACTTCGTCAGCGGTGCGGGCGACGTGAACACGACCTGCGTGCCCTTCGAGCCGGTGCGCTGCGATGTGTTCATCACCGAGAGCACCTTCGGCCTGCCCATCTACCGCTGGGCGCCGCAGACCGAGGTGCTGGCCGAGATGCGCGCCTGGTGGGCAGCCTGCGCGGCGGAGGGCCGGCATGCGCTGCTGATGGGCTACAGCCTGGGCAAGGCCCAGCGGATGATCGCCGGCCTGGCCACCGCCGACGCGCCAGGGCCGGTGCTGGTGCACAGCGCCGTCGCCCGGCTCAACGAGGCCTACCGCGCGGGGGGCGTGGCCCTGCCCGAGGTGGGCACGGTGTCGGTGGAGACGAAGTTCAAGTCGCTGCGCGGCGCCCTGGTGATCGCGCCACCGGCGGTGCAGGGCAGCCGCTGGGCCAAGGCCCTCGGGCCTCACGGCGATGCCTTCGCCAGCGGCTGGATGCGCCTGCGTGGCGCGCGGCGCCGCCGGGGCGTGGACCGTGGCTTCGTCTTCAGCGACCACGCCGACTGGCCCGGGCTGCTGAGCGCCATCCGCGGCACCGGCGCGCAGCGCGTCATCGTGACGCATGGCGACGAGGGCGCGCTGATCCGCCACCTCGGCGAACTGGGCCTGCAGGCCGAGGCCTTCGTGACCGAGTACGGTGATGAAGGCCATGGCGTGGAGGCCGCGGAATGAAGCGCTTCGTGGCGCTCTACTTGGCGCTGGATGCCAGCACCTCGACGCTCGCGAAGGTGGCGGCGCTCAAGCGCTACCTGGCCGAGGCGCCCGCAGCCGATGCCGCCTGGGCCGTGTACCTGCTCGCCGGCGGCACGCCGCGCCGGGCCGTGCCCACGGGCGAGTTGCGCGCGCTGGCCTGCGAGGCAGCCGGGCTGCCCGAGTGGCTGTTCGAGGCCGGCTATGCGGCGACAGGCGACCTGGCCGAAGCCATTGCCTACGTGCTGCCCGACCCCGTGGACCGGCTGGACGAGCCGCTGTCGAACTGGATGATCGAGCGCATCCTGCCGCTGCGCGCGCTCGATGCCGCCGCCCGGCGCGAGGCCGTGCTGGCCGCATGGCGGGGCCTGTCGGCGGACGAGCGCTTCATGTTCGTGAAGCTGGTGGGCGGCGGCTTTCGCGTCGGCGTGAGCAAGCTGCTCGTGCAGCGGGCGCTCGCCGAATGGTCGGGCACCGACGCTGCCGTCATTGCCCAGCGCATGATGGGCTACACCGACATCGACACCCCGCCCACGGCCGTGCGCTTCGAGGCGCTGCTGGGCGAGCAGGCAGGCGCCGCGCGGGGCGGCCAGCCCTACCCCTTCTTTCTGGCGCACCCGCTGCCCGGCGCGCCGGCTGACACGCTGGGCGCGCGCGAGGACTGGCTCGCAGAGTGGAAGTACGACGGCATCCGCGCGCAGGTGGTCAAGCGCGAGGGCCAGGTGTGGATCTGGTCGCGCGGCGAGGAGCTGGTGACGGAGCGCTTCCCGGAGGTGTCGCTGGAGGCGGCGGCCTGGCCGGAGGGCACGGTGGTCGACGGCGAGCTGCTGGCCTGGCGGCATGGCGAGCCCGAGCCGGCACCCTTTGCGCTGCTGCAAAAGCGCATCGGCCGCACGAAGCTGAGCCGGGCCATCCTGGCCGAAGCGCCGGTGCGCCTGCTGGCCTATGACCTGCTGGAGAGCGAGGGCGAGGACCGGCGGGCGGAGCCGCTGCACGCGCGCCGTGCACGGCTGCTGGCGCTGGGCATCGCGGTGTCGCCGCTGGTCGACGCGGCGGACTGGGCGGGGCTGGCGGCGGCCCGCGAGGGCTCGCGCGAGCGGCGCGTGGAGGGCCTGATGCTCAAGCAGCGGGACTCCGCCTACGGCATCGGCCGCACCGGCAGCGCCTGGTGGAAATGGAAGATCGCGCCGCTGAGCGTGGACGCTGTGCTGATCTACGCCCAGGCCGGCCACGGTCGCCGGGCCAACCTGTACACCGACTACAGCTTCGCCGTGTGGAGCCGCCCGCCACGAGATGCCGAGGAAGCGCAGGCGGCGCTCGATGGGGGCGTCAGCGATCTGCAGTTGGTGCCTTTCGCCAAGGCGTACTCGGGGCTGACCGACGAGGAGATCAAGCAAGTGGACCGGGTCGTGCGGCAGACCACGGTGGAGAAGTTCGGACCGGTGCGGCGGGTGCGGCCGACGCTGGTGTTCGAGCTCGGCTTCGAGGGGATTCAGGCGAGTGGGCGGCACAAGAGCGGGATCGCGGTGAGGTTTCCGCGGATGTTGCGGATGCGGGGGGATAAGCCGCTGCATGAAGCGGACAGCATGGAGACGCTGCGGGGTCTGTTGGAGGGCTTCGGTGGCTCTTGCTGAGAACCTTTGCCACTCGTTGCACCGTGCCGGGAGTCCGCCCCGGCGGGCGGGTAACTTTTCTCTGCTGCGCCAGAGAAAAGTCACCAAAAGAGAGGCGCTGAACCGCACCTCGCGCGAAACCTGCGAAGGACGGCGCGCGAAAACAGGCGCTCGACTTCTGGCCCGAAGCGAGCCGCTGCGATCTCGCTGCTGTCCCTGTCACGAGCCCGAACGATCCACCGTCCATGCGCTTCACGTCGGCTGCACGCCGAACTCACGAGTTGAAAACAAGCGCCGCTCGGGCGGCGCGTCGGCCGTGAGTCGTGCCTTCACTGGTGAGCCCGGCGTGCAGCCGGCGTTAACCGGCGGGAAGGTGCGATGGATGGTGCTCGTGACAGGGACAGCGGCGAGAGCGAAGCGGGTCGCTTCTTCGCACCGGCAGAGCTTCCGTTCTCGCGCGCGAGCTTCGGCACCGGCCCGCTGGCATGCGGTTGAGCGCCTCTTCTTTGGTGACTTTCTTCTGGCGCAGCAGAGAAAAGTTACCCGCCCGCCGGGGCGGACTCCCGGCACGGTGCACCGAGTCGAAAGGCTCGCGGCAAAGGCAACCCGAACAAGCACTGCAGCATGAGCCAGCCCACGGTCACCGACTGGCTCGCCACCCAAGGCTGGACCCCCTTCCCCTTCCAGAAGAAGGTCTGGCAAGCCATGAAGAAGGGCCACTCCGGCCTCCTCCACGCCACCACCGGCGCCGGCAAAACCCTGGCGGTTTGGCTCGGCGCCCTGCAAAGCCTCGCCCACCAGGAAGCCCCTCTCACCGTGCTGTGGGTGACGCCCATGCGCGCCCTCAGCCACGACACCTTGCTCGCACTGCAGGAGGCCGCCGCGGCCCTGGCACCGGGCTGGACGCTGGCCGCCCGCACCGGCGACACGGGCTCGGGCGAGCGGGCCGCGCAGCAGCGCCGCTGGCCCACCGCGCTCGTCACCACGCCCGAGTCCCTCAGCCTGATGCTGTCACGCGCCGACGCGCCCGACACGCTGCGGCGCGTGCAGCTGGTGGTTGTCGACGAGTGGCATGAGCTGATCGGCAGCAAGCGTGGCGTGCAGCTGCAGCTAGCCCTGGCCCGGCTGCGCCGCTGGAACCCGCAGCTGATGAGCTGGGGCCTGTCCGCCACGCTCGAGAACCTCGAAGAAGCCCGCGACACGCTCGCGCCCGGCGGGGTCATCGTGCAAGGCGCGCAGGACAAGAAGATCCTCATCGACACGCTGCTGCCGCCGCGCATCGAACGCTTCGCCTGGGGCGGCCACATGGGGCTCACGATGCTGCCGGCCGTCGTCGACTACGTGGAGGCCGGGGCGAACACGCTCGTGTTCACCAACACGCGCTCGCAATGCGAACGCTGGTTCCAGGCGCTGCTGGAGGCGCGCCCGGATTGGGCCGGCCTGATCGCGCTGCACCACGGGTCGGTGGATGCCGAGATGCGCCGCTGGGTCGAAGGGGCGATGAAGGCGGGTCAGCTCAAGTGCGTGGTTTGCACGGCGAGCCTGGACCTGGGCGTGGACTTCCTGCCGGTGGAGCAGGTGCTGCAGATCGGCTCGGCCAAGGGCGTGGCGCGGCTGCTGCAGCGGGCCGGGCGCAGCGGGCATGCGCCGGGGCGGCCCTCGCGCGTGACGCTGGTGCCCACGCACAGCCTGGAGATCGTCGAGGCCTCGGCCCTGCGCGCCGCCGTGCAGGCCGGCCACATCGAACCCCGCCGCCCGCCCGAGGCGCCGCTGGATGTGCTGGTGCAGCACCTGGTGACGGTGGCACTCGGCGGCGGCTTCACGCCCGACGCACTGCTGGCCGAGGTGCGCACCGCGCCCAGCTACGCGCAGCTCAGCGACGAGGTCTGGCAGTGGGCACTGGCCTTCGTGCGGCATGGCGGCGAGTCGTTGCGGGCCTACCCGGACTTCCAGCGCGTCGTGCCCGATGACGAGGGCGTCTGGCGCGTGCCCGATGTGCGCCTGGCGAGGCGCCACCGCAGCAACATCGGCACCATCGTGTCGGATGCCGCCATGAGCGTGCAGTTCGTGACCGGGGGGCGCATTGCCACGGTGGAAGAGAGCTTCATCGCGCGGCTGCGGGCGGGCGATGTCTTCCTGCTGGGTGGCCGTGCGCTGGAGCTGGTGCGGGTGGAAGGCCTGACCGCATTCGTGCGTGCGGCCAAGCCGGGCAAGGCCGTGGTGCCGCGCTGGGACGGCGGCCAGTTCCCGATTTCCGACACGCTGGCGCACGCGATGCTTGCGCGCTTCGACGAAGCACGGCAGGGGCGCCTGGCCGACCGGGAGATGCGCTTCGTGGCGCCACTGCTGAATCTGCAAAGCGCCTGGTCGGCCCTGCCTGGCGAGGACCGCCTGGTGGCCGAGGTGCTGGAGACGGGCGAAGGCCATCACCTCTTCCTCTACCCCTTCGCGGGCCGCACGGTGCACCTGGGCCTGGCCTCGCTGCTCGCCTGGCGCGCGGGGCGCGACACGCCGGCCACCTTCATGATGGCCATCACCGACTACGGGCTGGAGCTGTTGAGCGCCACGCCCATCGACTGGGCCGCGCGCCTGCCCGCGCTGCTCGCCCCGGTCGACCGCGACACGCTGCGCGGGGAGGTGCTGGCCAGCCTGAATGCCAGCGAGCTGGCGCGCCGGCGCTTCCGGCAGATCGCGCGCATCGCCGGCCTGATCTTCCAGAGCCACCCGGGCGAGGCGCGCAGCCAGCGGCAGCTGCAGGCCTCGGCTTCGCTCTACTTCGACGTGTTCCGCGAGCACGACCCGGAGAACCGGCTGCTGCAGCAGGCGCAGGCCGAGCTGCTGTCGGCAGAGCTGGACGTGGAGTCGCTGGGGCAGGTGCTGGCGCGCATGGCCGCCCAGACGCTCGATGTGCAGCGCCCGGCCCGGCCGACGCCGCTGGCCTTCCCGCTGCTGGTGGAGCGGCTGCGGGAGCGCAGCTCGACGGAGTCGCTCGCGCAGCGGCTGTCACGCATGCTGGCAGAGCTGGAGGCGGCAGCGGGCGGCGAGGCCGTGGCCGATGTCGGCGACCGGCTGGCCTTCGGCGCCCCTCGTTCAGAGTCGCGCCCGCGGGCCCGGCGGAGGCGCCGATGAGCCTGCCACTGAGCGCCGCCGGCGAGGCGCTGTGGTTGCTGCCCGAAGGCGCCGTGTGGTGGCCGGCGCAGCGCACGCTGTTCGCGGCCGACCTGCACCTGGGCAAGGGCGCCGCCTTCCGCGCGCAAGGCCAAGCCGTGCCCGCCGGCAACAGCGCGCGCACCCTCGCGCGGCTCGAATCGCTCGTGCAGGCCCACGCGGCCGAGCGCCTCGTCGTGCTGGGCGATTTCTGGCACGGGGCGCAGGGCCTGACGCCGCAACTGCTGGACGCCGTCGCGGCTTTTGGGGAGCGCGTGCCGACGGTGCTGGTGCCGGGCAACCACGACCGCCCCATCCATCCGCGCGGCCTGCCGCTGCAGGTGCAGCCCGGGCCCTGGCCCCTGGGCCCGCTCACGGCGGCCCATGAGCCGCCCGCACCGGGCAGCCCCGGCATGACCCTGGCAGGCCACTGGCATCCGGCTGTCATGCTGCGGGCACGCGCCGGCGACCGGCTGCGGCGCCCCTGCTTCGTGGCCTACCCGCATGCGCTGGTTCTGCCCGCTTTCGGCGGTCTCACCGGGGCGCTGACGCTGGAGCTCGACGCGCTGACGCAGGCCCGCGCGCGGGTGGCCGTGCTGGGCGACGGCGCGGTGCACTGGCTGCCGGGTCTGCGCGGCGGCTGAGGGCTTGACGGCATCGGCCAGATTCGGGGCGAGGCTGCCGCTGCCCAAGTGCCGTGGAAGGGCATGGCCCGGGGGAAGCGCGCGCGACCCGGGGCTCTGCCAGACTCGCGCCGCCGCACCACCCCAGGATCTGTCTGCCCCCCCGCCATGCCCCGCCTGAGCACCCGCCTGCCGGTGCTGTCGGCCCCGCCTCACCCGCGCCGCATCGGCGGGCTACTGGCCTTCCTTGCCGCAGCCGCCTTGGTCGGCTGCGCGAGCCGCAACCCGGCCTACGACCCCAGCCAGCCCCATCACCTGCCGACAGGCTTCCGCAACCTGCATGCCTCACCGCACGGTGAGCCGGAAGGGGGCTTCTGGGCCTGGCAGTGGCAGCGCCTGCGCGCCGACTTGCCGGCCGACCGCCCCGAGCGCGTGCCGCGCGTGCCGGTCGACCTCGGCCGCTTGCAGCAGCCCACGGCCGACCTGACCTTCACCTGGCTCGGTCATTCCAGCGCCCTGTGGCAGATCAACGGGCTGCGGGTCATGACCGACCCGCACCTGAGCGAGCGCGCCTCGCCGGTGTCCTTCGCCGGCCCCAAGCGCCTGACCGCACCGCCCATTACGCTGGCGCAGTTGCCGCGCATCGACGTGGTGCTGATCAGCCACAACCACTATGACCACCTCGACCTGACGACGGTGCAGCGCCTGGCCGCACAGCCGGGGGGCTCGCCGCTGTTCATCGTGCCGCTCGGCGTGGGCCGGTGGATGGCGGAGCAGGGGATCACGCGCTTCAAGGAGATGGACTGGTGGCAGCGGCTCGACGTGCCGGCCACGGCCGGCGCGGTGACGGTGACCTTCGTGCCCTCGCACCACTGGTCCAGCCGCACGCCCTGGGACCGGTCGGCCACCTTGTGGGGCGGCTTCGTCATGCAGACGCAGGTGAACGCGGCGCCGGTGAGCCTGTACTACGCCGGCGACACCGGCTATGCGCCTGACTTTGTCGAGATCGGCCGGCGCTTCGGCGGCTTTGACTTCTCGATGATTCCGGTGGGCTGCTACGAGCCGCGCTGGTTCATGCGCGGCCAGCACGTGAACGAGGATGAAGCTGTGCGCATCCACCGAGACGTGGGCAGCCGACTGTCCTTCGGCGTGCATTGGGGCGCCTTCCGGCTGTGCGACGACCCCATCGACGCCCCCGTGGACGGCCTGCCCGCCGCGCTGGACCGCCACCAGGTGGCACGCAGCAGCTTCGTGCTGCCGGCCTTGGGCGAGACACGGCTGCTGCGCGCCGCAGCCGCACCCTGAACTGCCGGGGGAGCCAGCCCGGCGTCAAGACGAAAAAAAGCCCGCACAAGGCGGGCTTCACGGATCAGCCGGGGCTGAACTTATTCGGCAGCGGCTTCGCCGGCGGTCTCGGCTTCAGCGCGGTCGACCAGTTCGACGAAGGCCATGGGCGCGTTGTCGCCGACGCGGAAACCCATCTTCAGGATGCGGGTGTAGCCGCCCGGACGGGTCTTGAAACGCGGGCCCAGTTCGTTGAACAGCTTGGTGACGATGTCGCGGTCACGCAGGCGGTCGAAAGCCAGGCGGCGGTTGGCCAGCGTGGGTTCCTTGGCCAGAGTGATCAGGGGCTCGACCACCTTGCGCAGTTCCTTGGCCTTGGGGACCGTGGTCTTGATGGCTTCGTGCTGTAGCAGCGAAACCGCCATGTTGCGCAGCATCGCAGCGCGGTGGCTGCTGGTGCGGTTGAGCTTGCGGAGGCCGTTACGGTGACGCATGGTGCTTTTCCTTTCACTTCGTTAATGCCGCCAGCCGGATCAGGTACTGGCGGGTGCACCGGGTGGCGTTGGTCAGCGCGCCACCCATTTCTTCAAATCAGATCAGCGCTTGTCCAGGCCTTGCGGGGGCCAGTTTTCCAGGCGGGCGCCGAGGGTGAGGCCGCGGGAAGCCAGGACTTCCTTGATCTCGTTGAGCGACTTGCGACCCAGGTTCGGGGTCTTGAGCAGCTCGGTCTCGGTGCGCTGGATGAGGTCGCCGATGTAGTAGATGTTCTCGGCCTTGAGGCAGTTGGCCGAACGGACGGTGAGCTCGAGCTCGTCGACCGGGCGCAGCAGGATCGGGTCGAAGCTGCTGGAACGCTGGGCCGGCTGGTCGAAGGCGTCGACCAGGTCGGTGCCTTGCAGCTGGGCGAACACGGCAAGCTGTTCCACCAGGATCTTGGCGGAGGCGCGGATGGCTTCCTCGGGCGAGATGGCGCCGTTGGTTTCGATTTCCATCACGAGCTTGTCCAGGTCGGTACGCTGCTCGACGCGGGCGTTCTCGACGGCGTAGCTGACGCGCTTGACCGGGCTGAACGAGGCGTCCAGCACGATGCGGCCGATGCTCTTGGTCGGCTCGTCGCCGAAGCGGCGCATCGTGCCCGGCACATAACCACGGCCCTTCTCGACCTTGATCTGCATGTCCAGCTTGCCGCCTTGCGACAGGTGGGCGATGACGTGCTCGGGGTTGATGATCTCGACGTCGTGCGGGGTCTGGATGTCGGCGGCCGTGACCGGGCCTTCACCTTCCTTGCGCAGGACGAGGGTCACTTCCTCGCGGTTGTGCAGGCGGAAGACGACGCCCTTGAGGTTCAGCATGATGTGAACCACGTCCTCTTGCACGCCGTCGATGGCCGAGTACTCGTGCAGCACGCCGGCGATCGTCACTTCCGTCGGCGCATAACCCACCATCGACGAGAGCAGCACACGGCGCAGGGCGTTGCCCAGGGTGTGACCGTAGCCGCGTTCGAACGGCTCCAGGGTGACCTTGGCGCGATGACCGCCCAGGGGCTCCACGTTGATGGACTTGGGTTTGAGCAAGTTGGTTTGCATGAGGTCTTTCTTTCAATACCCTCGGTTCGTTACACCGATAAGGCTGAGGACCAGCCGGGCAGAGCCTTCGAAGGGCTGGGAGGCCCGGACGAGGAAACGCCGACCGCGCCCTTGCAGGCGTGGTCGGCGGGGGGAACGATTAACGCGAGTACAACTCGACGATCAGCGATTCGTTGATCTCGGCGCCGAACTCGTCGCGGTCCGGAGCCTTCTTGAACACGCCTTCGAGCTTGGTGCCGTCGACGCTGACCCAGGCCGGCAGGCCGAAGGAGTCGGCCAGCTTGAACGCATCGATGACGCGCAGCTGCTTCTTGGCCTTTTCGCGCACGGCGACGACGTCACCGGCCTTGACCAGGTAGGAAGCGATGTTCACGACTTCGCCGTTCACCGTCACGCCCTTGTGCGACACGAGCTGGCGAGCTTCGGCACGGGTCGAGCCGAAGCCCATGCGGTAGACGACGTTGTCCAGGCGCGATTCCAGCAGTTGCAGCAGGTTCACGCCGGTCGAGCCCTTGCGGCGCTCGGCTTCGGCGAAGTAGCGGCGGAACTGACGCTCCAGCACGCCGTACATGCGCTTGACCTTCTGCTTCTCGCGCAGCTGCAGGCCGAAGTCGCTGGTGCGCTGGCCCGAGGTGCGGCCGTGCTGGCCGGGCTTGCTGTCGAACTTGGCCTTGTCGCTGATGGCGCGGCGGGCGCTCTTCAGGAACAGGTCGGTGCCTTCACGGCGGGAAAGTTTGGCCTTGGGGCCGAGGTAGCGTGCCACTTTGAGTGTCCTTGTTCAATCTGACGCCAGGGATTGCCTGACGCGAGTCCAGCCGGTGTTGTTATGGGCTTGGACGGTGGGCTTATGAGCAGAGCCTGAAACGACCCCGACTCAAGACTGAAGCCGGCGCGGCACCTGAGTGCCCGCCGGCTTCGGGAAAACGCGCGATTATCGCACCGTCATCCGAATCTGCAAGTTCCCTTGACCGTGAGGTCGGGGCTCAGATGCGGCGACGCTTCTGCGGACGGCAGCCGTTGTGCGGCACCGGCGTCACGTCAGAGATCGAGTTGATGCGGATGCCGAGGGCAGCCAGGGCACGCACCGAAGACTCACGACCGGGGCCCGGGCCCTTGATCTTGACGTCCAGGTTCTTGATGCCCTGCTCTTGCGCAGCACGGCCCGCCACTTCAGCCGCCACCTGGGCTGCGAAGGGGGTCGACTTGCGCGAGCCCTTGAAGCCCTGGCCGCCCGACGAAGCCCACGACAGGGCGCCGCCTTGACGGTCGGTGATGGTGATGATGGTGTTGTTGAACGAAGCGTGGACGTGCGCGATGCCGTCAGCAACGTTCTTGCGGACCTTCTTGCGAACGCGCTGAGCCGCCGAATTGTTGGGTGCCTTTGCCATATTGACCTTCTTTCAGTTCGGGCAGCTTACTTCTTGCCGGTCGCAGCCGACTTGCGCGGACCCTTGCGGGTGCGGGCGTTCGTGCGGGTGCGCTGGCCGCGCATGGGCAGGCCACGGCGGTGACGGAAACCACGGTAGCAGCCCAGGTCCATCAGACGCTTGATGTTGATGGACTGCTCACGGCGCAGGTCGCCTTCGATGGTCAGCTTGTTGACCTCGTCACGGATCTTTTCGAGATCGCCGTCGGTCAGGTCCTTGACCTTCTTGTCAAACGGGATGCCGCAGGTCGTGCAGATCTTCTGAGCGGTCGTACGGCCGATGCCGTAGATCGAGGTCAGGCCGATCTCAGTGTGCTTTTGCGGCGGAATGTTGATACCAGCAATACGTGCCATGGTGGTCCTCTAGTCCTGTCGTGCGGCCAATCAGCCCTGGCGCTGCTTGTGGCGCGGGTCGGTGCAGATCACACGCACCACGCCCTTGCGGCGGATGATCTTGCAATTGCGGCACATCTGCTTCACGGATGCCGAAACTTTCATGGTCTGCTCCTTGGCCTAACTCTTATGCGCTCTCACGCGTTCCCGGGGGTTCAAACAGCTCACTTCGCCCGGAACACGATGCGAGCACGACTCAAATCGTAGGGTGTCAGCTCCACGGTCACTTTGTCGCCAGGCAGGATGCGGATGTAGTGCATCCGCATCTTGCCGGAGATGTGACCGAGAACGACGTGCCCGTTCTCCAACTTCACCCGAAACGTGGCATTGGGGAGGTTCTCAAGAATCTCGCCCTGCATTTGAATGACGTCGTCTTTCGCCATGCCTAACGTTGCGGAGTGGGTTGAATAGAAACCTTATCTCTCAGTCAGCTCGCCGCCCTCAGTTGGGCTTGAAGCTGGCCTTTTTCAGCAGCGACTCGTACTGCTGACTCATGATGTAGCTCTGCACCTGGGCCCAGAAGTCCATCGTGACGACCACGATGATCAACAGGGACGTGCCACCGAAGTAGAACGGAACGTTGTACTTCAGCGTCAGGAACTCGGGCAGCAGGCACACCAGCGTGATGTACACCGCTCCGGCCAGCGTCAGCCGAGCCAGGATCTTGTCGATGTGCTTGGCCGTCTGCTCACCCGGGCGGATGCCCGGGATGAAGGCGCCACTCTTCTTCAGGTTGTCTGCGGTCTCACGGCTGTTGAACACCAGCGCCGTGTAGAAGAAGCAGAAGAAGACGATCGCGGCGGCATACAGCAGCACATAGATCGGCTGACCCGGGCTCACCATGCCGGCCAGATCCTTGAGCCAGCGCATGCTGTCACCGGTGGCCACCCAGCTGACGATGGTCGTCGGCAGCAGGATGATCGACGAGGCAAAGATCGGCGGGATGACGCCCGACATGTTCAGTTTCAAGGGCAGGTGCGACGACTGGCCACCATAAACCTTGTTGCCGACCTGGCGCTTGGCGTAGTTCACCAGGATCTTGCGCTGACCCCGCTCGACGAACACGACGGCGTAAGTCACCAGCACGACCAGCGAGATCACGACCAGGGCCGAGCCGTAGCCCATCGCACCGGTGCGAACCAGCTCGAACAGGCCACCGATCGCACCGGGCAGGCCCGCAGCGATACCGGCGAAGATCAGGATCGAGATGCCGTTGCCCAGACCGCGCTCGGTGATCTGCTCACCCAGCCACATCAGGAACATCGTGCCCGCCACCAGGCTCGACACCGCCGTCAGCCGGAACATGAAGCCCGGGCTGAGCACCAGACCCGGCGATTGCTCGAGGGCCAGCGCGATGGACAGGCTCTGGAACAGCGCCAGACCCAGCGTTGCGTAACGCGTGTACTGGGTGATCTTGCGGCGACCGGCTTCGCCTTCCTTCTTCAGCTGCTCCAGCGTCGGCACGACGTAGGTCATCAGCTGCAGGACGATGGACGCCGAGATGTAAGGCGTGATGCCCAACGCGAACACGGTGAAGCGCGACAGCGCGCCGCCCGAGAACATGTTGAACAGGCTCAGGATGCCACCGGCCTGGCCCTTGAAGAATTGGGCCAGCTGGTTCGGGTCGATGCCGGGCACGGGGATGTGCGCCCCGATGCGGTAGACGACCAGAGCCAGCAGCAGGAACACAAGCCGGCGACGCAGGTCGCCGAACTTGCCGCTCTTGGCCAGCTGATTCGCGTTGGTAGCCACGCTGGATCAGTTCCTTGTGTGCTGAATCAAGCAGCGACCGAGCCGCCGGCTGCCTCGATGGCCGCCTTGGCGCCCTTCGTGGCATTCACGCCCTTGAGCGTGACCTTGCGTTCGATCGAGCCGGACAGGATGACCTTGACCGACTTGGCCAGCTGCGGCACCAGGCCGACTGCCTTCAGCGTCGACACGTCGATCTCGTCGCCAGCCAGACCTTGCAGGTCGGACAGCGTGATTTCGGCGTTGTACTTCAGCGTCAGCGACTTGAAGCCACGCTTGGGCAGGCGACGCTGCAGCGGCATCTGGCCGCCTTCGAAGCCGACCTTGTGGTAGCCACCGGCACGGGACTTTTGACCCTTGTGACCGCGACCCGCGGTCTTGCCCAGGCCCGAGCCAATGCCACGGCCGACACGGCGCTTGGCATGCTTGGCGCCCTCTGCGGGCTTGATCGTGTTGAGTTCCATCACAGCACCTGAACCAGGTAAGCGATCTTGTTGATCATGCCGCGCACGGCGGGCGTGTCTTCCAGCGTGCTCTGGCTGTTCAGCTTGCGCAGACCCAGGCCGACCACGGTGGCACGGTGCGAGGCGCGGCAGCCGATGGGGCTACGCACCAGCTTGACCGTCACGGTTTTCTTGTCAGACATCTTGTGCTCCGCTTGGGCGATCAGTTGAAGAGTTCTTCAACCGTCTTGCCGCGCTTGGCAGCGACTTCCGACGCCGTGGTGGAACGCTTCAGAGCGTCCAGCGTGGCGCGGACCATGTTGTACGGGTTGGTCGAACCGTGGCTCTTGGTCACGATGTCGGTCACGCCCATCACTTCGAAGACAGCGCGCATCGGGCCGCCGGCGATCACGCCGGTACCGGCAGGCGCCGGAGCCATGATGACGTGTGCAGCGCCGTGCTCACCGACCACGTTGTGGTGGATGGTGCCGTTCTTCAGCTGGACCTTGATCATGTTGCGGCGGGCCGATTCCATGGCCTTCTGCACGGCCACCGGCACTTCCTTGGCCTTGCCCTTGCCCATGCCGATACGGCCATCGCCGTCGCCGACCACGGTCAGAGCGGCGAAGGACAGCGTGCGGCCACCCTTCACAACCTTGGTGACGCGGTTGACCGCGATCATCTTTTCCTTCAGGCCGTCGTCGTTGCCTTCAGCCTGGGCGCCGCGGGGTTGAAACTTTGCCATTTCGTATTCCTATGCGTCAGAACTGCAGACCGGCTTCGCGGGCCGCTTCGGCGAGGGCCTTGACACGGCCGTGGTAGGCGAAGCCCGAGCGGTCGAAAGCGACCTTCTCGACGCCAGCCGCCTTGGCCTTCTCGGCGATCAGCTTGCCGACGAGCGTGGCAGCAGCGACGTTGCCGCCGTTGCTCACCTGCTCGCGCACCGACTTCTCGGCGGTGGAGGCTGCAGCCAGCACCTTGTCGCCGTCTTCCGACAGGACCTGGGCGTAGATGTGCAGGTTGGAGCGGAACACCGTCAGACGGGCCACGCGCTGCAGAGCGATGCGAGCGCGGGTCTGGCGCGAACGACGCAGGCGTTGTTCTTTCTTGGTCATCATGGCGCTGCTCCTTACTTCTTCTTGGTCTCTTTGAGGGAGACCTTCTCGTCCGAGTAACGGATGCCCTTGCCCTTGTACGGCTCGGGCGGACGGAAGGCACGCACCTCGGCGGCGATCTGGCCGACGACCTGGCGGTCAGCACCCTTGATGACGATTTCCGTCTGGGTGGGGCACTCGACCTTGATACCAGCCGGCATGTCCTTCACCACGGGGTGGGAGAAGCCGATCTGCAGGTTGAGCTTCTGACCCTGGGCCTGGGCACGGAAACCCACGCCAACCAGGTTCAGCTTCTTCTCGAAGCCCTTGCTCACGCCATTGACCATATTGGCCACCAGAGCGCGCATCGTGCCGCTCATGGCGTCGGCTTCGGCCGACTCGTTGACGGGCACGAAGCTCAGCTTGCCGGCTTCGTTCTTGACGGTGACGAGCTTGTTCGACGGACGCACCAGCGTGCCGAGCGAGCCCTTGACACTGATGGACTCAGCGCCGATGGTCACGTCCACGCCTTGCGGGACGTTGACCGGCATTTTTCCAACGCGGGACATTGTTCCTACTCCTTCGCTTAGGCGACGTAGCAGAGGACTTCGCCGCCGATACCGGCAGCGCGAGCCTTGCGGTCCGTCATGACGCCTTGCGGGGTCGTCACAATCGCCACACCCAGGCCATTCATGACCTGAGGAATGTCGTGGCGGCCCTTGTAGATGCGCAGGCCGGGACGGCTCACTCGCTCGATGCGCTCGATGACCGGACGGCCAGCGTAGTACTTCAGCGAGATTTCCAGTTCCGGACGGGCGGCTTCGCCACGCACGGCGAAGTCGTCGATGTAGCCTTCGTCCTTCAGGACCTTGGCAATCGCCACCTTCAGCTTGGACGACGGCATGGCAACGCTCGTCTTTTCGACGATCTGGGCGTTGCGGATGCGGGTCAGCATATCGGCGATGGGATCACTCATGCTCATTTGCGATATCTCCTATCAGCCGATTACCAGCTGGCCTTGACGACACCGGGGATGTCGCCCTTGAAGGCCAGTTCACGGATCTTGTTACGGGCCAGGCCGAACTTGCGGAAGGTGCCACGCGGGCGGCCCGTCAGCTCGCAGCGGTTGCGCAGGCGAGTGGGGTAGGCATTGCGGGGCAGCTTTTGCAGTTCGAGACGAGCGGCGTAGCGCTCTTCATCGGACTTCTTGCTGTCGTCGATGATGGCCTTGAGTTCGGCGTACTTCTTGGCGAACTTGGCGACCAGCGCCTCGCGCTTCAGCTCACGTTGTTTGATCGAGAGTTTTGCCACGGGTCACCTCAGTTCTTGAACGGAAACTTGAACGCAGCCAGGAGAGCCTTGGCTTCGTCGTCCGTCTTGGCAGTCGTCGTGATGCTGATGTTCAGACCACGCAGAGCATCCACCTTGTCGTACTCGATCTCGGGGAAGATGATTTGCTCTTTGACGCCGATGTTGTAGTTGCCACGACCGTCGAACGAGCGGCCGGAGATACCACGGAAGTCACGAACGCGCGGCAGCGCGATCGTCACGAAGCGGTCCAGGAATTCGTACATCTGGACGCCGCGCAGGGTCACCATCGCACCGATGGGCACGCCGTCACGGATCTTGAAGCCGGCGATGGCCTTCTTGGACTTGGTGACCACGGGCTTCTGGCCAGCGATCTTGGTCAGGTCGCCCACGGCGTGGTCCATGACCTTCTTGTCGGCGACCGCCTCGCTCACACCCATGTTGAGCGTGATCTTGGTGATGCGCGGCACTTCCATGACGGACTTGTAGCCGAACTTCTCGGTCAAGGCCGGCACGATTTTTTCGCGGTAATGCGTTTGAAGACGAGCCATGTCGGACCTCTTAAGCCTTGATCTCTTCGCCGGTCGACTTGAAGACGCGCACCCGCTTGCCGTCGACGAGCTTGACGCCCACGCGATCGGCCTTGCCGGAGGCGGCGTTGAAGATCGCCACGTTGGATTGATGGATGGGCATGGTCTTGTCGACGACGCCGCCGGTGGTCCCCTTCATGGGGTTGGGCTTGACGTGCTTCTTCACGACGTTGACGCCTTCGACCACGACGTGGTCTTCGTCAGCGCGCGCGGTCACGGTGCCGCGCTTGCCCTTGTCGCGGCCGGTCAACACGATGACCTGGTCGCCGGTACGGATCTTGTTCATGGCTTACCTCAGACTGTGGGGGCTCAGAGCACCTCGGGCGCCAGCGACACGATCTTCATGAAGCGCTCGGTACGCAGTTCACGCGTGACCGGGCCGAAGATGCGGGTGCCGATGGGCTCCAGCTTGGCGTTGAGCAGCACGGCGGCATTGCCGTCGAACTTGACGAGCGAGCCGTCCTGGCGGCGCACGCCCTTGGCGGTGCGAACCACCACGGCGCTGTAGACCTCGCCCTTCTTCACGCGACCACGCGGGGCAGCTTCTTTGATGCTGACCTTGATGATGTCGCCAATGTGTGCATAGCGACGCTTGGAGCCGCCCAGCACCTTGATGCACTGAACGGACTTGGCGCCAGTGTTGTCCGCGACATCAAGCCGCGATTGCATTTGGATCATGTCTGTCCCCAACTTGTCCCGGAACACACCAGAGTGCGAACCGGTCAGTCTTGGGCCCGTAAGTCAGTCAGCTGCAGGCATTGCACCCGCTGCCGCCCGACGGTTGAGGGCGAATCCGAGGCCACAGCACATTGCTCATGTGCCTAGCGTTCGGCGAAGCTGCGCATTATGCAGTGAGAACCCTGGGGCCGTCAATGCCTGTGCGCGAAGTTTTTGCGAGGCCGGTTGAGCCGACCTCGCGACAGCGACCTTAAGCGGCCTTGGCTTGGCTCAGCATCGTGGCAGCGTCGCTGACCTCAAACTTGCCGGGGCCTTCGACGTTGAGCGTCTTCACGACGCCGTCCTTGACGAGCATCGAGTAGCGCTGCGAGCGAACGCCCATGCCTTTGCCGGTCAGGTCCAGCGTCAGGCCGGTCGCCTGGGCGAAAGCGGCGCTGCCGTCGGCCATCATGCGCACCTTGCCGGCAGTCTTCTGCTCACGGCCCCAGGCGCCCATGACGAAAGCGTCGTTCACGGAGACACACCAGATCTCGTCCACGCCGGCCGCCTTGAGCGCATCGGCGGACTCGACATAGCCCGGCACATGCTTGGCCGAGCACGTCGGGGTGAAGGCGCCGGGCAGGGCGAAGATCGCGATGGTCTTGCCGGCCGTGGACTTCTCGATGTCGAAGCTGTTCGGGCCAAGCGAGCAGCCCTCGCCTTCCACTTCGATGAATTCCTGCAGGGTGCCTGCGGGCAGCTTGTCGCCAACCTTGATCATGGTGTCTCTCCTGGATGTTCGGGTGCTTGAAACGAAAAACGGCGCGCCAGTTACCCAGCGCGCCGGTCATGCGGCGGTCATGCGACCGACGGCTTCTTAGACGATCTCGGCCTTCTCGACCAGGCGGGTCACAACCCAGCTCTTGGTCTTGGAGATCGGACGGCCTTCGCTGATCTCGACGACGTCGCCCATCTTGTACTCGCCCTTTTCGTCGTGGGCGTGGTACTTGCGGGAACGGGCCACGATCTTGCCGTAGAGCTCGTGCTTGGCGCGACGCTCGACCAGGACGGTGACCGTCTTGGCGCGCTTGTCGCTCACCACGCGACCGACGAGGGTGCGGGTGTTCTTGGCTTGGGCCTCAGTCATTTCGTGGCCTCCTTCTTCTTCTGCGCCAGGATGGTCTTGGCGCGAGCGATGTCGCGGCGGGTCTTGCCCAGCTGGCTGTGGTTGGTCAGCTGTTGCGTCGCCTTCTGCATGCGCAGGCCGAAGTGGGCCTTGAGCAGGTCGGTCACCTCCTTTTCGAGGGCAGCGACGTCCTTGGCGCGGAGTTCAGATGCTTTCATGGTGTCCTTCCTCAGGTACCGACCTGGCGGGCCACGAACGTGCACTTCAGCGGCAGCTTGGCAGCGGCCAGCGTGAAGGCTTCACGAGCGAGTTGCTCGGGAACGCCGTTGACTTCGTAGATCACCTTGCCGGGCTGAATTTCAGCGACGTAGTACTCGGGGTTGCCCTTGCCGTTACCCATCCGGACTTCGGCGGGCTTTTGCGAGATGGGCTTGTCCGGGAACACGCGGATGAAGATCCGACCGCCACGCTTGATGTGACGCGAGATCGCACGGCGAGCCGCTTCGATCTGGCGGGCCGTCAGACGGCCGCGCTCGGTGGCCTTCAGGCCGAAATCACCGAAAGACACCGCGGCGCCACGGGTCGCAACACCAGTGTTGCGGCCCTTCTGCTCCTTGCGGTATTTACGACGAGCGGGTTGCAGCATGTTTATTCTCCTTTGGCCTCACCGGCGGCGGGAGCCTTGCGGATCACGCGCTTGCCGGCGGGCTTGGCTGCGTCACCCGTGGGGGCGGCGGCAGCGGGCTGGTCTGCTCCGTCACGCGGGCCACGGTCGCCACCCGGGCGGCCACGGCCACCGGGAGCGCCCGGACGGGCGTTACGGCGCGGGCGACGATCGTCTTCGGCGCCTGCGGGGGTGTTGATGACGGGAGCCTCGCCGTTGGCCAGGCGGTCACCGCGGTAGACCCAGACCTTGACGCCGATGACGCCGTAGGTGGTCTTGGCTTCCGAGAAGCCGTAGTCGATGTCGGCCTTCAGGGTGTGCAGGGGCACACGACCTTCGCGATACCACTCGGTACGAGCGATTTCGATGCCGTTCAGACGGCCGGCGCTCATGATCTTGATGCCCTGGGCACCCAGACGCATGGCGTTCTGCATCGCGCGCTTCATGGCGCGGCGGAACATGATGCGCTTTTCGAGCTGCTGGGTGATCGAGTCGGCGATCAGCTGGGCATCGACTTCAGGCTTGCGCACTTCTTCGATGTTGACGGCGACGGGCACGCCCAGACGCTTGGTCAGCTCAGCCTTCAGCGCTTCGATGTCCTCGCCCTTCTTGCCGATCACGACGCCCGGACGAGCCGAGAAGATCGTGATGCGGGCGTTCTTGGCGGGGCGCTCGATCAGGATGCGCGAGACGGCGGCGTTCTTGAGCTTGCCCTTGAGGTAGTCACGAACCTGCAGATCTTCGGCCAGCATCGTGGCGAAGTTCTGGTTGTTCGCGTACCAGCGCGAAGCCCAGTTACGGGTGACAGGCAGGCGGAAGCCAACCGGATGGATTTTCTGTCCCATAGTCTTCCTTGCGCCTTAGTTGCCGACAGCCACGAAGATGTGGCAGGTAGGCTTGCTGATGCGATTGCCGCGGCCCTTGGCGCGAGCCGAGAAGCGCTTCAGCGTGGCACCCTGTTCGACGTAGATCGAGGTGACCTTCAGATCATCGATGTCAGCGCCGTCGTTGTGCTCGGCGTTGGCGATGGCGCTTTCCAGCGCCTTCTTGATGATGACGGCCGCCTTCTTCTGGGTGAAGGTCAGGATGTTGAGGGCGTGATCCACCTTCTTGCCGCGGATCATGTCGGCCACGAGGCGGCCCTTGTCACACGACAGGCGGACGCCTCGGACGATTGCTTTGGTTTCCATCGTCTCTAGTCCTTACTTCTTCCCGGCCTTCTTGTCGGCCGGGTGGCCCTTGAAGGTGCGGGTCAGTGCGAATTCACCCAGCTTGTGACCGACCATCTGGTCAGACACATAGACCGGCACGTGCTGCTTGCCGT
>Ga0233424_10001236_pt1 | contig 24018 bp, 14 predicted proteins | sample Watercolumn_Towu_FD_181011 | JGI IMG/M metagenome (GOLD analysis project Ga0233424, IMG submission 181011) | Freshwater microbial communities from Lake Towuti, South Sulawesi, Indonesia - Watercolumn_Towuti2014_125_MG | ecosystem: Environmental > Aquatic > Freshwater > Lake | place: Indonesia... | reverse complement strand
CCGGCGAGACGCCGGTGCCACGTGATACTGCGCTCGGTGGTGTAACGGAAGCACGTCGCTCTGATACGGCGGCAGCGGTGGTTCAACTCCACCCCGAGCGAATTGGGACGCGGAGACGCGGGGAAGGGGAGACACGGAGATGAAGACTTGCGGGCGGTTGAAACGATGCCACGACGATTCACCGGTGGGACGCCGGTGCCACAGTCATCAGGATGGCCACGGGGTCGTGGTGTAGCGGCAGCACAGCAGACTTTTAATCTGGCAGGCGAGGGTTCGAGCCCTTCCGGCCCCAGTGAGTTGAGGGTTGAGGGTTGAGGGTTGAGGGTTGAGCGCGCGTGGTTCGGGTTTCCTCTCGACTCTCGTGTCTGGACTCTCGGCTGATGTCGGGATCAAGGTGTTAGCGGCAGCACACTCGGTTCTTACCCGAGCAGGTGACGGTTCGAGCCCGTCTGATCCCACTGGTGGCACCCATGACGTAGCGGAAGCGTACCGCCTCGCCAGGGCGGAGGTGCGGGTTCGACTCCCGCTGGGTGCTTTGTGCAGCGTGTGGGAAAGCTTGGAAATCCGCGTGCCTCGGGCGCACGAGATCGTCGGTTCAAATCCGACCACGCTGACTGCATTGCGGTGGAGCTCGTGTTGGTACGAGCCGGCGGCTGTTAACCGCCTGTTCGCAGGTTCGATTCCTGCCGCCGCAGCTTGAGTCAAGTGGAGCATCCCGAGTCGGGCGTTCGGTGCCAGTCAAGGGCTGGTCGAGGTCGATCACATTCGACTCTCAACTCTCAACTTTCGACTCTCCACTCTCACGGAAGTCATCCGGCCGGATGAGGAACCTGTCTTGAAAACAGACGGCGGGCGCGGCTCGCTTGTGGGTTCGAGTCCCACGGCTTCCGCTGGTGGGTCAGTGGTCAGTGGTCAACGGTCAGTGGTTGCGGTTGTACGACTACGCTGGCAACAAACCACGGACAACTGACCACTGACCACGAACCAAACTGCGGGGTAGTTTCTGCTGGTAGAAATGCGTGGCTTTGAACCACGCGTGCGCAGGTTCGATTCCTGCCCCCGCAATCGCGTGATGAGAGACCGCTTTCGAATTCGATGCTCGAGGTCATCACGGGAGGGCGACGCTCCTGCCGAACCGGATTGGCGACGGAGGCACGTGACTGCGGCTCAGCAGGAGCTTCGCCCTCCCGATGGCGCAACAGTCATTGCGTCGCGCGAGTCGGCGGTGAGTCTTCGCAATCCGCGCGAACCTCGGCGCGGGCGGACGAGTCTCATCGAGGAAACATCTTGCGGGGCAGTTGCTGCTGGTAGTGACGGTGGGCTCTGAACCCGGAGGCGTTGGTTCGATTCCAACTCCCGCAACTGGTCAACGGAAGTCATCCGGCCGGATGAGGAACCTGTCTTGAAAACAGGCGGCGGGCGCGGCTCGCTTGTGGGTTCGAGTCCCACGGCTTCCGCTGCGTCGATTTCCGTGGCGACAAGCTGCCAGCTTGTCAGTGGAGTTTGACGAAGGGGCAAGCTGGCAGCTTGCCATACGGGGGCTCATGGTCCAACAGCAAGACGCTGGTCCTGCAAACCGGAGATTCGGGTGCAACTCCCGATGGGTCCACTTTGAAGAGTGAAGGGTGAGGAGTGAAGAGAAGGTTGGTTTATGCTGTCGCAGTACGCTGCGCGTCCGTCACCTTTCACTCTTCACCCTTCTTACTTCACTCTTCAACCGGTCCCGTGGTCCAGCGGCAACGACTTCTGGCCTACACCCAGACAACGATGGTTCGAGTCCATCCGGGATCAATGGATTTTAGATTTGTGATTTCAGATTTCAGATTGGATGAACATCGGCGAACAGTTGTCCGTCAAGTCTGAAATCAGAAATTCCGAGAGCCGTCCTCGTGGAGCAGCGGAGTGCTCGCCACCCTGTCACGGTGGAGATCGCGGGTTCAAATCCCGTCGGGGACGCTGAGGAGAGATGAGGGATGAGGGATGAAGGATCGGGGTTGTTGGCCATCTCTCATCCTTCATCTTTCATCTCTCATCCGCGAAGCGCGTCGGCTGGGCATGGGCGTGCCCAAGTGGCTGTAACCCACCCGCCTTCAGGCATTGCAGGTTCAACTCCTGCCCGACGCATTTGAGGCCCGTTCGTCCATCGGTTCAGAACGCCGGCTTCTCAAGCTGGCAAGGCGAGTTCGATTCTCGCACGGGTCATCGGAACAATCGACCGAGTGGTGAAATTGGTAGACACGCGACGCTCAGAACGTCGAGCCGCAGGGCGTGGGAGTTCGAGTCTCCCCTTGGTCATCAACGTAGTCATTGACGCAGGTGGGCGAGTGCCCAGCCGAGGCTCATAACCTCAGCCCGCCGGGTGCGACTCCCGGACCTGCTATTGGAATTGCCGAATGCCGGTTTTCGATTGTCGATTGGAACATGCAATGCGACCCCGCGTGTGCCTGTTTTCAATTCGGCAATCGACATTCGGAAATCGGCGATCCCCTGGAAGGTAGCCGGATACGGTTGGCCGGACCGCACTGCTAACGCGGCTCTCCCTGCGGGGAGATGCGGGTTCGAATCCCTCACCTTCCGTTGCGTGCGTTTCGTTGCATGGTGTTCGTGGTGTACCGGTGTTGCATGCGACTCTGTGAAAGTCGAGGCGGTGGGTTCAACTCCCCTCGAACACCCTCGGGTGAATGACGAAATCCGAATGACGAATGACGAAGGGACACGGATACCGTGTGACTTTCAGATTTCGTCATTCGACATTCGTCATTCTTTCGTCATTCGGATTTCCGTCATTCGTCATTCCAGGTCAGGTGCTGTCATGGTTATCGCCGCTCTGCATCGCCCAACGCTCGTGCTCAACCGGAACTGGCAGCCGGTGGGCGTGGCACCGGTGTCGCGGTCGCTGATCCTGCTCTGGAACGACAACGCCCGCGTGGTCGATCCGGCGGACTTCCGGCTGTACACGTGGAGCGATTGGGCGCGGTTGATCCCGCACGATGACGAACCGTTCATTCAGGCGGTTCGGTCGCGACTGCGGGTGCCGGAAGTGATTTCGCTGACGAACTACGACCGCGTGCCCATGAACGCGGTGACGTTCAGCCGGCGGAACATCTACCGGCGCGACCGTTACACGTGTCAGTACTGCGGTTCGCAGCCGGGGAGCGAAGAACTGACGATCGACCACGTCATCCCGCGATCGCAGGGTGGCACGTCGATGTGGGAAAACTGCGTGCTCGCGTGCGTCGCTTGCAACAACCGCAAGGCCGACCGCACGCCCGAACAGGCCGGAATGCCGCTGCGCAAGCGGCCCGTCCGTCCCACGTGGAAGCCGCTGTACGCTTCGCGCGGACCGCGGATCGACAGTTGGTCCCGCTTCCTCAGCGAAGCGTTTTGGAATGTGGAGTTGAATGCGTGATGTTCGTCCCCCCTCTCCCCCTGCGGGGGCGAGGGGATTTTCTTACGAGCGTGCTCCTGGGAGAGCCAGTGGTCTCCAAAGCCGCCTCGTGGGGTTCGAATCCTCACGCTCGTGCTGCAGGTGGAGGGTTGAGAGTGGAGTGTCGAGGGATGATAACGGCTTTGTCGAAGTCGGCACTTGGCATTCCCTCAACATTCGACCTTCGACCCTCCACCATCGCCGCCGACGTGGCTCGACTGAGAAAGGCGACTGTCCCGTAAACAGTCTCATGCTGGTGCAAATCCAGTCGTCGGCTCTGAAAGAGTTGAGGGTTGAGGATTGAGCGGAGGCGGAACGAGCAGTCGCAACCCGGCTCGCTCTCAACCTTCAACTCTCCACTCTCAACTCTTTCGCCCTGCGGGTGTGCCGGGAGCATGGCAGCCTTCGAAGCTGTCGGACGAGGTTCGATTCCTCGGCGGGGAAATTGAAGAGTGAATTGAGAAGAGTGAAGAGTGAAAGGATCGGTCGTTTCGTGGAGTCGATCTTTCACTCTTCACTCTTCTCACTCCACTCTTCCTTCCGTCCTCGGAGTGTGGTGGACGCACGCGACCGTGCGAAGGTCGTAGATCAGGTTCGATTCCTGACGGGGACGCTGGGGAAGGCAGAAGTCGGAAGGATGAAGGATGAATATGTGACAGAGAGGGGCCTTGCTCATCCTTCATCCTTCCGACGTCTGCCTTCCACCGACGCTGCTGCCGGATGGTCCGGTCACTGCCTGCAAAGCGGTTTCACGCGGGTTCGATTCCCGCCGGCGTCTTTTCGAGGCAGGCTCCATTGATGTGGTTCGTCCAGCGGCTCTGTCACCGCCCGGCAGGGTTCGGTGGCGTGTGTTCCGGACATGGTATCGAAACGAGCTTCGTCAATTCTGGTTAGCTCAGTGGAAAGAGCGGCAGACCGATAATCTGCAAGTCGCGGGTTCGACTCCCGCACCGAGCGCCAAACTGTTGGTTGGCACCAACTCGACGTGACAGGTCGCAAGACCAGTCCACCGTGAAGCCCGAAGGAGGCGGGCGTTTGTTTGGATCGGCTGTCGGCGGGGTGTGCCCTGGCGACAGCAGCGTGAGCCAACGCCCTGCAGTGCGCGGATTCCGCCGCGAAGCTCGCTCGGCAACGGTTCGTGAACGCGGCCGCTGACGCATCCGGCGGCAGGACTCCGGGTGAAGGCGATCGCGAACACGAATCGACGCCGATCGAAACCCGCGGCTCAAGCGCGACTCCGCGTTTTCTCGCGTGATCCGCGAACGTTTCGCCTCCGGAGGGTGTCTTTGGACACGATTCCAATGTTCGTCAGGCTGTTCGTATCAGAATGACGAATGACGAAATACCCAATGACGAAGGAATGACGAAGTTCGAATGACGAAACGGTGGCTGCGAAACCGCCGGCGCCCAAGTGGTTTTTCGTGCTTCGTCATTCGAGCTTCTTTCGTCATTGGGTATTTCGTCATTCATCAATTGCTTGCGGCTTCGCCGAGTGAGGAGGTGTCCCGTGTTTCTGTTCAAGCGATTCAAGATTCGATCGTACGAGATGGGTCTGCTGTTCCGAGACGGCGAGTTCCGCGGTCTGGTTTCGGCGGGCACGCGCTGGGTCGTGGACCTGCTGAACAAGGTCCGCGTGGACATCGTGTCGCAGCGCGATCCCTGGCTGGTCCACGAGAAGCTCGACCTGATCGTCAAGTCGGGTGTGCTCAAGGACCGCGCGGTCGTTCTCGACCTGAAGGACCACGAGCGGGCGCTGGTCTGGATCGAAAACCGATTCAGTCACATCCTGCCGGCGGGCCTGTTCGCGTACTGGACGGGCCTGAAGCAGGTCCGCGTCGAAATCATCGACGCGCGTCAAGTGCGGTTCGAGCACGATCAGTTCAAGATGATCGTGCGCTCGCCTCAGGCGCAGCGGCTGCTCGATATTTCCTCGGTCCAGCGAGACCACGTCGGCGTGCTGTTTGTTGACGGCCGCTACGTCGACACGCTGGCTCCGGGCGAGTACGCCTTCTGGAAGGGCCCGGCCGACGCGCGGCTGGTCGAAATCGACCAGCGCGAGACGATGCTGGACATCGCCGGTCAGGAAATCATGACGTCGGACAAGGTCACGCTGCGGTTGAACGCCGTGGTGACCTACCGCGTCGCTGATCCGCGCCGCGCCGTCAGCGCCGTTGATGATGTCCGCCAGGCACTGTACCGCGAGGCACAGCTCGCCCTGCGAGGCATCATCGGCACGCGAGACCTCGACCAGTTCCTGAGCGACAAGGATGCCGTCGCGAAGGAACTGGAAGAGATCGTGCGCCAACGCGTGTCGGCGTTTGGTCTGGAAGTCGTGTCGGCCGGTATCCGCGACGTGATCCTGCCGGGCGACATGAAGGACCTGATGAACAAGGTCACGGAAGCCAAGAAGGCAGCCGAGGCCAACCTCATCGCCCGCCGTGAGGAAACGGCGGCGATGCGCAGCCAGGTCAACACGGCCAAGCTGCTCGAAGGCAACCCGACGCTCATGCGTCTGCGGGAACTGGAGGTTCTCGAAAAGGTCGCCTCGTCGTCCAAGCTCAACGTCGTGTTGGGCGAAAAGGGTCTGGCGGACCGGATCGTCAACCTGTTGTAATTTGTGAAACGAACCCGGAGGCTGAGCAATCGGCCTCCGGGTTTTCTCGTTTCGCGACCCGCTACTGCCAGCGAATCCACTCACTCTCGTAGTAGCGCACAAGCGCCTGGTTGTCGAGCCGGTTGATTTCGACATCAACGGGGCCGATGTCTTCCGGCAGGAGGAACATCGCGGCGAGAGCGGCGTCGTTGAGGAAGCGGGCACCGGGTTTGGCGTGCCGCGGCGGCTCGAACGGCTGTCGCCGGGCGAGGGCGTTGCCCCAGACGCCGAACGACGGTACGGAAATATGATATGGCCGCACTGACAGCCCCGCTGCTTCGACTGTCCGCACGATGCACCAGAACGACTGCCTCGCGAACAGCGGCGACGTGCACTGCACGGCCACCGTCGCGTCCGGCGTGAGGCTCGCTTGCAGCACGCGATAAAACCGCGACGTGTACAGTTTGCCGATCGCGAACGAGTTGGGATCAGGGAAATCGACGATGGCCACATCAAACGTGGTCGGCGACGCAGCACGTTCCTCCAGCCAGATCATCGCATCCTGGTTGACGACCGTGACGCGCCTGTCGTCGAACGCGTGTTGATTCAGTTCCGCGAGCAACGGGAATCGCCGCGAGAGTGCGGTCATGTCGGGATCGAGGTCCACGAGCGTGACGTGTTCGACGCTGGGCCATTTCAAAACCTCGCGCAGCGCCAGCCCGTCGCCGCCTCCCAGCACGAGCACGTTTCGCGGCGACGCAGTCGCCGCCAGCATGGCCGGATGTACGAGAGCTTCGTGGTAGCGGTATTCGTCCACCGAACTGAATTGCAGGTTGCCGTTGAGGAAGAGCTGAAACCCCACGAGGTTGTGGGTGATGACGATTCGCTGGTAGAGCGTGGTCTTCGTGTACACGATCGGATCGGCGAACAGGTTGTCCTCGGCGAGCGACGTCAGCGAATCGGCCTTCACGAAGCCGGCCACGAGCAAACCGACAACGATCAGGCAGCGAAGGCGAAGTCCCGCCACGCTGCCACGCACGAGGGAACGCATCAGCCACGTCCCCCACAGCCCGACGAAAGCGTCGAGCAACCCGAACAAGAGCGATGTCCGCACGAGGCCCACCTGCGGCACGCAGAACAGTGGAAACAGTAGCGATGCCGCGAGCGCTCCCACGTAGTCGAACGTCAGAACGCGCGACACCAGGTCCTTGAATTCCAGTTGGTCACGGAGGATCCTCATCAGGAGAGGCAACTCCAGCCCGACCAGTGTGCCGATCACAAACACCATCCCAAACAGGACGACTCGGAAAAAGCTGAGCTGCGCGAAACTCAGAAACAGCAGCGGCGCCGAGAGGCCTCCCAGAAAAGCCACGCCCAATTCCACTTCGATAAAGCACCGCGCGAGCGAGCTGCCGACAAACCGCGACAGCCACGCTCCGGCTCCGAGTGCGAACAGGTAGATACCGATGATCAGCGAAAACTGCGTGACCGAATCGCCGAGCACGTAACTCGCCAGCGTCCCCGCCAAGAGCTCGTACACCAGCCCGCAGACGGCGATGATCAGGACGTTGAGGAAGGGCAACGGCGTGCGAGGCATAGAGAACGACGGCAATTCACGGAGCGGGAAGTCAGCGGGTAGCATCATACAACGAGACGGCCGCGCCGTCGCCGCTCGACGCCGGGTTGCGACACCGCACACCGGGGCTAAGATGTCGCCATGCGACTCCGATCGCGACCTGGATCTCAGAATGATCAACCTGCCCCAGCCCGCGGACCGTGAATGAACACCGCATCGACCTCGAGCCCATGGTACTTCAAGGCCACCAGCGAAGCCGACACGCGCCGCCTCGGCGAAGCGATCGGTGCGGTGGCATTGCCCGGTTTGGTGATCGCGCTCGTGGGGCCGCTCGGTGCCGGGAAGACGCGACTCGTGCGAGCGCTCGCCGACGGAAACGGCGTTCGGAACCAGATTGTCAACAGCCCGACGTTTGTGCTTGTTCAGGAGTATCAGGGTCGCCTGCCGATCTACCACCTCGATACGTACCGCCTCCGTTCGCTCAATGAATTCATCGAGCTTGGGGCGGAGGAATACCTACAGGCCGAGGGCGTGTGTTGCATTGAATGGGCCGACCGCGTGTCTGACGTCCTGCCGGCCGACGTGCTCCGCATCGAAATCGCAGTGCTCGGCGATTGCGAGCGAGACTTCCGCCTGACCGCGACGGGTGCCAGGTCCACCACCGTCCTCACACAGGTCTCAGCCGGCTTTCATTGACAGCACGGTTGCATCTCCCGCGATTGGCCCGCACAATCGGCCCCACAAATCACCACTCGAACTTGAGGAGTCACCATGGCACACGTCGACTGGAGTTACCACCGTCCCGGTTGAACCACCTGTGGAAAGACGCAGGAGTTTCTTGCGACGCACAAAGTCGAATCGAAATCGCAGCAGGATGCCCGGAAGCAGACGATTACGGGGCGGCAAGCGCTCGAACTCGTACGCGACGTTGAAGAAATCTTCGCGGCCAAGGGAAAAAGGGTCGTGCATCTCAATCTGAAACAGGAGCGACCCGACTCCGACACGCTGATCGCCCTGCTGATCGGCCCCACCGGCAATCTTCGCGCTCCCACGTTGCGCAAGGGACGCACGTTGATCGTCGGGTTCGATGAAGCGACGTACCGCAAGCTGCTGTGCTAAAGCACGAGCCGACACGCGCCCGATGGCTTACAGAGCTTCGGCACGGACATGCCGCCACCAGTCGGCGGCTACGGCCGATGTCCATTCAGCGGCGCACGCGCACTCGGCGAGCGATTGATCCACGTCTTCGACACTGGCGTACCGCTCGGCCGGGTTCTTGGCGAGGCACCGCAGCACCACCGCCTCGACGTCGGCCGGCACGTCTTCGCGCAGCTCCCGCAACGGAAGCGGCGGCTCGTTCTGATGGGCCGCGATCACAGCCAGCGAATTCTCGCCGGGAAACGGGGGCCGCCCGGTCAGCAAGAAGTAGGCGGTGGCCCCAAGAGAATAGATGTCCCCGCGGTGGTCGGGCGGACGATCCGCGTTCGTCGACGCCTCCTCGGGCGACATGTAAAGCGGCGACCCGCTGATGCCGCGGTCGAGACGGCTTCCGCCCGTGGATGCCGCGTTGACGGTTCGCACGAGGCCGAAGTCGAGGATCTTCAGCACGTCATGCCGGCCTCCGAGCTGGGCCGCGAACAGGTTGGCCGGTTTGATGTCGCGGTGGATCAGCCCCGCCGCGTGCGCCTCGTGCAACGAACCGCACGCCTGGCGCAGGAAGTGGATGACTCGCGACGTGGGCAGCGGTCCGTACCGCTTCACCATTTCAGACAGGCTCATTCCCTGCAGGAATTCCATGACATAGTAAAACGTGTCGTTCGGGGTGCGGCCGTAATCGAATACGGTGATCGTGTTGGGATGCGTGAGGACCGACGTCAACCGCACTTCGCGCTCGAACCGGGCGATGGCCTGCGGGTCGGTCTGGTGGCTGGGCCGGATGAGTTTCACGGCGCACGGCCGTTTCAACAGTAGATGCTCCGCGAGGTAGACTTCGCCCATCCCGCCCACTCCCAGGAGTTTTTTGAGCCGGTACTGGCCGAGCTGCCGCGCCTTGAACGCTTCGCGACGCAGTTCGTTGATGGTGTGCGTGCCGTATGTGGACGCCAGCACACCCAGCGCGAGAATCAACAAGTCGTCGGCGACGTGCCGGAACGTCGCGATGCTGGCGATCAGGTCCGTCGCGTCGCTTCGCCCCGCGCGGAGCAGCATCATCACAGCCGGCGGCTGGCAGGCCATGGGCAGGACCACTTTGAGCGCCCGCTGCCACGTGTTCGGAATGAACATGCCGTACAGAATGATCGTCCCAAACACGTAGATCACGCTGCTTTTGACGGCCGCGAGTGATTCGATGGCGTTTCCCTGCTGGCCGAGCGCCAGCACCGTTTCGAATTGAAACACGCCGAGAAACAGCGTGACTCCGCCAAACAGCATCCATTCGACGCGCCGCAGAACCGCCATCGACGGCGAGGAACTGCGGTGAAGGAAGACGACCGCCACCGCGAGACCAATCGTCACACAAAGGTGCAGTTGCCTGACGGGCGACGTGGCCGTGAAGTAGCCGCGGATGTAGAACGCGCCCACGGCCAGCAGCAGCACCAGCGCCACGGCTCGCAGTCGCACGTGCAGCAGCGACTGTATCTCGGTCACGAGCTGCGGTCCGCTTCCCTCGATCATCTCGATCGGCGCCCGCGATTCGGAGTCGTCGTCCACGATCAGCGTGGCTTCGACGTCGGTTGTCGCGGTTGAATCCGGCGGAGCGTGGCGGTTCATGTCGCGTAGGGTAGAAACCCGCTCCATCTCACGGCAACAGTGCGAGTGCTAGCGCGACGCGTCCCACCACCAGCGACCGGTTGGTGCGGTGGCCGAGAGTCCTTGCAGCGACTTTGCTGCCACCTGATCGCTTGGACGGCGTTTTTTCTGGTCACGAACCACGGTCAGCACGTCGCCGCGCACGCCGCCGGCGGCCTGCACGACGATGTCCCGGCCGTTGTACAGCCGATGGTTCACGACCGATTCAACAACTTGCGGCGCGGGGACGTTCGCGGGCCGATACGCTCCGTCGGCGGCGAAGCATCCGAGCTGCCAGCCAATCCGGTCCGTCAACTTCTCGTGCTGCAACAGGGCGGCGACCAGCGCGAGGTCGAACACATTCTGCAGGTCCGCGAACACGAGGTCGCGCTGGGCGAGTTCCGCGTAGTGCCGCGTGAAGTTTTCGGCAAACAGCCGGTTCGTCGGCTCCGACTTGCCCGTCGCGATCTGGCGTCCCTGCGAGGTCACGAACTGGTTCTCCGACTGCACGAGCACCGACGACCCGTCGATTTCGAATGCCATGCGGTCGGGGCTGTGCAGCACGGCGTCGTACTTCATCGTCATCCACCAGCGGAGCGCTTCGAGCGGCTGAGCACGGTCGCCGGCTGAAACTTTCAATAGATCGAAGTAACTCGGAATGTGCGGGCCGCCGTCGAGCTTGCCGACGCCGATCAGTTTCATCCGATAATCGGCTTCGACGAGGACGTGGGCGACGCGGGTGTTCGCGGGCACACCGTAAACCACGACGTCCTGCATGCCGAGTCGTTTTTGAAGTTCGTTCACCCACGGCTTGATCCGGCCGGGCGCGAGCGGACCGGCGGCGTTCGAGGCCGCGACGAAATCGCGCACGTCTTTCATGGCCGCTTCGCGCGGATTGATCGAGCAGCCGAAGACACCTTCGCCGCCGGGAGCGAACGTGCGCAGCACGGTCACGAGGTCGTCCAGGTCCATCAGCGGCCGGTGCGATTCGCGCCCGATCGGCCTTCCGGTCGAGTCGTACTCCCACGCCTTGGCCTGCCCCGCGAGAATCAGCTCGTGCCGCGCGGGGTCGATGAATACGTACTTCGCCCGTGTCAGACCGCCCAGCCGCCGCATGGTTTCGAGGATCGGCTGTCCGGACGCCAGCCGTTCGGCCACGGCCCGTTCGAGTCGCGTGAGCGAGACCATCCTCAGGTCGCTCGCCTTAGCCATGTCGTCGTGCAGATCGGCCGTGCGAGCCTTCACACCGAGCGCGGCCAACCGCCCCGAGGTCTCCTCCTTCAGCGTCCGTCGCAGCAGCCCGTTCGGGTCCACACGCACACCCTGATCAAACTGCGTGACGTTGCCTTCGCCACCGACGGTATCCCACGAGTCGGGCGAAACGGTCGCGGTGAGCAGATCGATCAGCGGTTGGAAGTCGGCCTGCACACCGCCACCAGCCAGCGACCGCTCGCGCAGCACCTGACCTTGCGCCGTGGACCGACTCGGTCCCGCAGGAAGATTTCGCGCCGTCGCGCTGGCGGACAGGTAATCGCCCGACTCGACTTGGGCATCCACGATCCGTTCGAGAAGCATCGCCCGCTGCCCCGCGTCGCGCGTGGTCAACGCCGTGTCGAGGGCTGGTCCAAATTCACCCGCCGCCAACTGCCGTTCGACCTTCGCCAGCGATTCGCCGGGCGAACCGGCCGCGGTCGGCGGTCGAGACGCTTTGCCTCCCGGCTGGGCCCACAGGTTGGCCGCGATCCACAGCAGGCAGCAGCCGACGCCGATCATGCGTTTGGCCATCCGACGCGAACTCCACAAACCCAGCGGAAACATGGCAGCCTCCGTGACCCTGAGAAGGAATGCCGAGAGATGATTTGCCAGTAGGATCACCTCAGCCGGCCGGATCGTCAAGCAATTTCTGTGAAAACTTGACGGCGCAATTCCGTCGGGCATCCGATACGATCAAACCGCTCGATGTCCGTCCGGCGAGACAATTGCCATGTCCGATGCACCGCTGACCTGCCCGCACTGTTCCACGCGGTTGCGTGTTCGCGACCGAATTCACATCGGCCGTTCGATCCCCTGCCCCGATTGCGAGCAGCCGCTGCTGGTAATCGACACGCCCGAGGGCCTGTCCGTGACGCGCGGCAACGCGGAAGGTGCCACGACCGACGCGAAGTCCGCGAGCGCCGCGACGACCGCAACAGATGGGAGGGCGAGGCTCCGGCCGAGCCGAGTTCCGCACGATGCGGCTCAGCAGGAGCTTCGCCATCCCGCACGCGCGGCAAACCAAGCTCAATTGATCGCGTGGACAGCGGCCGGTCTGATTGCAGTTGCCGCGGCGGCGGTGCTGTTCTGGCCGCGTTCGAAACCAGACGGGTGGCTGGAGTCGAACGAAGTGAACCCCCAACCGGGCGCGAACGGAGGGCTCGCGTCCGACTCAACTCCCGCCAACCAGTCCGAACGCGATCCGGGGGCTCGCCTACGGCTCGACCGCGGCCACCCGTCCAGCGATGACGGCGTGACGACGGCGGTCGATTCACCGCCCCGGGCGCCGCTCCAAACTCAACTGGCCGCGCTTGGTCGTGACCTGACGGGTGTCGCGGACAAAGACGAAGCGTTCCCGATCGGCACGTTTTCGACCGCCGATCAGCCGCTGGGACCGGACGAACGATTCAGTTGGATCGCTGTGCTCGAAGCGGAGAACCCGCCGCCCGGTGGACGTTGGGACGTGCGGTGGGATCGCCCGTGGCGCGATCCGCATCACGAGGCGTTCGTGCGCCGGCGAGTTTCGCGCTGGCAGAATCCGCTCGTACCGAAGCTGGCCGGGGACGACGGCTATCCGGCCACGCACTTCGTCGGCGTTGCGGGCGTGGGCGAGGATGCGCCGCGGTTGCCGAACGGGCATCCGCGAGTTGGCGTGTTTGGCGACGAACGACAGACGCGGCTGGACGACATCGCCGATGGCGCGTCCGAGACAATCCTGCTGGCGGGCGTGGCCGGACGGCTCGGTTCGTGGGCCGCGGGCGGATCGGCCACCGTGCGCCCGTTCACGCGAGGGCCGTTCGTCAACGGCCCTGATGGATTCGGCACTGGTCAAGCCAACTCGATGTTCGTCCTGATGGCCGACGGCAGCGTGCGCACGATTTCGGCCGACATCGACGACGACATCGTCCAGCGCCTGGTCACGATCAACGAATCCACCGGTTCGCCGGACAAAACAGAACCTCGGGTGGCCGGGGTCGAACGAAGTGAGCCCCCAGCGAACCGCAACCAACCAGCCGATGGTGCCGCCGACTCTGCCAGTGCCCCACCAACGCCGGAAAAACTTCCGCCCGCTCCGGCCAAGCCGATCGACATCGACGCCGCGTTGCGTCAGCCGCTGCTGCGCTTCGAGCAGACGCAGCCCGTGCCATTGTCGCAGATGCTGAAACAACTCGAAGCCCTGCTCGGCGCTCCGATCCGGATCGACGACGAACACCGCAAGCAGATCGAACCGAAGTTGACCACGCCGGTGAAAGTCAAACTGCAACGGACCACCGTCAGCCACGTCCTCCGCGACGTCCTGCATCAAGCCGGCCTGACGTTCCGGCAGGACCGTGAATGCCTCGTGGCCGTGCCGGATGACTCGTGAGGCATCGGGTGTTAAGCGCGGTGTGCTATCATGCCGCCATGAAATCTGATCCCACTTCGAGTCGTCGAGAGTTTGTCACCGGCCGGGCGATCCAGGCGGAGATCGAACGGGCGGGGAGTCGGGTCGGGGACGAAATGCTCGTGGCGGCGGAGGCGGTTGCGGCGGCGCGGGAGATTCCGGGGGGCGGCGACACCGTCCGGCTGGGAAAGGTGGCGATGGCGTGCGATTTCGACGTCATCTTGAATCCCGGACCGGCGTCGCGGCTGGAGGCGGCTTCGGCGGCGCTCGATCTCGTCGATCGGCTCGAAGATCAGATGAGCGTGTATCGGCCGCACTCGCAGTTGTCGCGGTTGAACCGGATCGCGGCGGAACAGGCCGTCGAAGTCGAGCCGCGTCTGTTCGACCTGTTGCTCCTCGCGCGGCGGCTCGCGATCGCGACTGACGGAGCCTTCGACCCCACCGCGGGGCCGTTCGTGGCACTTTGGCGCACGAGCAAGCAGGAGCATCGCGTGCCGAAGCAGTCGGAGATCGATGCGCTGCGGGAGCTGATCGGCATCGACAGTGTCAGCTTCGATGCGGAACGGCGGACCGTGCGGTTTGTGCGGCCGGGAGTGGAACTGAACCTCAATTCGATCGGCAAGGGATACGCGCTCGACCGCGCCGGCGAAGTGCTCGCGGAGGCGGCGATCGAAGACTGGCTGCTGCACGGCGGGCACAGCAGCGTTCTCGCGCGCGGAGGCCACGCCGGCCACGCGGGCTGGCCGATCGCGATCCGCAACCCGCTGTTCCCCGAACGGCCGCTGGCCACGATCCTGCTGCGAGACCGCGGGATGTCCACGAGCGGTTCGGGCGTGCAGTATTTTCGCCATCGCGGGAAACGGTACGGGCACATCATCGACCCGCGAACCGGCTGGCCGGTCGAGGGGATGCTGTCCGTGACCGTGCTCGCCCCGACAGCCGCCGAAGCGGACGCATTGTCGACGGCTTTTTTCGTGCTGGGTGTCGAAAAGACGATCGCCTGTTGCCATAATCTCCGCGGACAACAACGCGACGTCGCCGCACTGATCTTGCCGCCTCCCACACGCGGCCGTAAGCTCGAACCGATCAACTGCGGCCTGCCGGACGACCAGTTGTTTTTCCACCCCCCGTGACGCGGCTCTGGTCGCGACCCATCGTTTAACCCGGAGCCAACGGCGACGGCGCGTCCGAAAGTCACTCGGCGTACAAAACGCCGTCGCCGTTGGCTCCGGGTTAAACAAATGCTGAGCATCGAACAGGAGAGATTGTGCCTTCCCAGGTCCGACAACTTTCGTATCTCGCGTGTTTCCTGCTGGTCGTGCTGCGTGTGTCGATCGGCTGGCAGTTTCTGTACGAGGGGATGTGGAAGTTCAAACAGCAGCGGACCTCGAACCCGTGGTCGGCCGAAGGCTACCTGCGAAACGCGCGCGGGCCGTTTCGCGACAATTTCCGAGCCATGACCGGCGACCCGGACAGTCTCGATGTGCTCGACTACGACAAGGTCGCCGCCAGTTGGGATGCGTGGTATCAGCGCCTGCTCGCGTTTCATCCGGACCTCGATGACAACCAGAAACGGCGCATCGAAGAGTTGATGAACGGGCCCGGTTCGTGGTCCGAGCCGCTGGCGGCTCTGCCGGAAGGCGTGCAGTTTCGCGGAGGCGTCGCGAGAATTCTCAAGTATGACGCCAATGCCAAGCGGCTCGTCGCGACCGACCACATCCTGCCGGCCGAACGAGACGCGCTGATCGAGCAGGTCGAGCAGGAGGAAAAGGAGTTGAGCGCGCAGGAAAAGGCCTTCGTCACGGCGATCAACCGACTGTACGACCGGACGAGCAAGCTCAGCCTGAAGGAACGATTGCAGGTGTCGCTTAAGGAAGACCCCGAGCGTGCTGGCGTGATTCAAGAGAGGCACGCGGGCACGATCGACCACAAACGGATCGGCGACATCGAAATGTACAAGCACCTGCTCGAGCGCTACGAGCAGAATCTGAAACACGCGACGCAGGATTTCCACCACGAGCACCTGACGAAGCAGTGGCAGGAGCTGCAGGAACTGCGATCCAAACTCGTCGGACCGGTGCAGGCGCTGACGCAGGAGCTGCAGGCGTCGGCTCAAAAACTTCTGACGGTTGACCAGCTTTCCCGCGGAGCCCTGCCTGCGGCGCCGTCGAAGATCGGTCAGATCAACCAGCGCGTAATGTACGGCCTCGTCGTGTTCGGGTCGCTGCTGATGCTTGGCCTGTTCAGCCGCGTGGCGGCGCTCGGAGCCGCCACGATGCTGATTTCGTTTTACCTCGCCATGCCCCCGTGGCCCGGAGTCCCGCCGGCTCCCGGTCCCGAGCACTGCCTGTTCATCGACAAGAACCTCATCGAAGCCCTGGTCTGTCTGGCGCTGGCCGCGACCCCCAGCGGACGCTGGATCGGCCTGGATAGCCTCGTCCGAAAATACCTCTTCCGTCGCAAGACCGATTGATACAATGCTGGCCGTGCAACTGTATGAGAGCGCGAGGGAATGAGAGTGTGAGAGATTAGGTGTCCGACCCCGTCACCCTCTGACCCTCACACTCTGGCACATCGCACAAAACAACCGGACGACGTTGCGTGACCAATTGACTTCCCCTCAAACCGGAACCCGTCCCCTTGGAGGGCCTTGACATGAACCTGACCCCGGAAGAACGAGCCATCGGCAGCCAGAATTTTCTGGAAGCGTCGGGCATGACCCGCCGCACGTTTTTGAAAAGCGCGGCAGCGGCTCCCAGCCTCGGTGCGGCGTACTTTGGCTACGAGCACCTGAAGGGGAACCCGGTCAAGGTCGGCTGGATCGGCACGGGCGACGAGGGAAGCATCCTGATCACACAGCACCCGCCTGAGTACCTGGACATCGTGGCTGTGGCCGACATCCGCCCGAGCAACCTCAAGCGGGCGTTCACCGGCGACGGCAACGACGACCGCGTGGGCCTCATCAAGAAGCTCGGCGAAAAGAAAGCGAAGACAATCAAACACTACGCCGACCACAAGGAACTGCTCGCCGATCCCGAAATCGAAATGGTCGTGATCGCCGTGCCGCTCAACGTCCACGCGAAGATCGCGATCGACGCCCTCAAGGCCGGAAAGCACGTGCTGGCGGAAAAGTTGATGGCCAAGACCGTCGGCGAGTGCAAGGAAATGATCCGCGTGGCCAGGCAGGAAAACAAACTGCTGGCGATCGGTCACCAGCGGCACTACAGCGTGCTGTACGACAACGCGGCCGACCTGATCCGCACCGGGGCGCTCGGTGACATCAAATTCATCCGCGCTTGCTGGCATCGCAACAACAGTTGGCCCGGCGTCGATCCGTGGCGAAAGAAGGTCCCGCCGGAAGACAAGGAAGCTCTCGACTCCAAGGTGCAGGAATACGGCTTCGAAACGGTCGAGCAACTTTGCCGGTGGCGACTGTTCCATAAGACCGGCGGCGGCCTGATGGCCGAACTCGGCAGCCACCAACTCGACGCCAGCAGCATCTTCCTCGGCAAGAAGCATCCGCTGGCGGTCATGGGCTACGGCGGAAGGAACTTCTACGGCGTGAAAGGTGTCGGCTCGAAGGACAAGCAGGAAGACGAACGCGAGATCGACGATCACGTCTACGTCACGCTGGAATTCCCCGGCCCGCACTACGCCGAGGACAAAAATGACATCGTCATCGTGACGTACTCGTCGATCAACACGAACAAGCACGAACCGTACGGCGAAACCGTCTACGGCAGCCGCGCGACCCTGATCACCGAGACGGAACAGAGCATTATGCTGTTCAAGGAAGGGGCGCCCGGTGGGGACTCAGGCGGTCCCGGTCAGCGGCTGCGCGTGGTCAGTTCGTCCAGTGGTGGCGCCGTGTTGGAATCGAGCGCGAGCCTCGCTCCGTCATCGGCCGCCGCTCTCGCCGGCACCACGATGGGCAAGATCAGTCGCGGCTACACCGAAGAGATGGAGCACTTCGCCTGGTGCATCCGCAACAACATCCCGCAGGATACGCCCGTCGATCAACACGGCCTTCGCTGTCCCGGCAAAGTCGCGATGGCCGACGCGATCATGGCCCTCGTCTGCAACGAGGCGATGCGTCTCAAAAAACGAATCGTCTTCAAGGAAGAGTGGTTTGACCCGGACAACCCGGCCACGCCGGAAGACGACGCGCAGATGAAGGCCTAACATCGCGCTACTCCCTCTCCCCTCCGGGGGAGAGGGTTGGGGTGAGGGGGTCGAGCGTTCACCGCGATTCAGTTGTAATTCGTCGACAAGAGACGCACCGCACCCTCACCGCGACCCCTTTCCCGCTTCGGAGCGAGGGGAGAAAACAGATATCCGAAGTCTCCAAGACTTCGGATGTCTGTGTGAAGTGATTTGAATCCCACCCCAAGGAGCCTGCCCCGTGACGACAACCGCTCACAGTATCGGCATTCACTCGCTGGTCATTCTCAGTGTTTTGGCCGCGCCTCTCTCGATGTCGGCTGCGGACCAGCCGATCCGGTACAACCGCGACATCCGGCCGATCCTCGCGGACAACTGTTTCCCCTGCCACGGCCCCGATTCCGCGGCGAGGAAGGCCGATCTGCGGTTGGACCGGTTCGCCGACGCGACGCTGGTCCGCGACGGCGTGGCCGCGATCGTGAAGGGGAAGCCGGACGAGAGCGAACTCATCACGCGAATCGTCTCGACTGACGAAACCGAACGCATGCCGCCGGCGCCGCGAAAGCCGCTCAAGCCCGAGCAGGTGCAACTGCTCAAGCGGTGGATTGCTGAGGGAGCGGAGTACGAACCGCACTGGTCGCTGATCGCCCCCAAACGGCCCGCGCCGCCGGAGGTCAAAAACAAGGCGTGGGTCCGCAACCCGATCGACAACTTCATTCTCGCGCGGTTGGAGCAGGCCGGTCTGTCGCCCGCCGCCGAAGCCGATCGGCGGACGCTGGCACGCCGGCTGAGTCTCGACCTGACCGGCCTGCCGCCTTCGCCGGATACCGTGAACGCGTTCGTCAATGACTCTTCGCCGGATGCCTATGAAAAACTGGTCGATCAGTTGCTGGCCTCGAAGCACTGGGGCGAGCATCGCGGGCGATACTGGTTGGACGCGGCGCGGTATGCCGACACGCACGGCATTCATTTCGACAATTATCGCGAGATCTGGGCCTACCGCGACTGGGTGATCGGCGCGTTCAATCGCAATCTGCCGTTCGATCAGTTCACGATCGAACAGCTCGCGGGGGACCTGCTGCCGAACCGCACGCTCGACCAGCAGGTGGCGTCCGGTTTCAACCGCTGCAACATTACCACGAACGAAGGTGGGGCCATCGCCGAAGAATATCTCGTGCTGTACACGCGCGACCGCATGGAAACCATCGGGCAGACTTGGCTGGGGACGACCGTGGGTTGCACCGTCTGCCATGACCACAAATTCGATCCGCTGTCGCAGCGCGAGTTCTACGAGATGGCCGCGTTCTTCAACAACACGACGCAGGCCGCGATGGACGGCAATATCTCAAACACGCCGCCGGTCATCACGGTACCGAAGCCGGAGGACCGCGAGCGGTGGGAAGCGGTCTCAGGCGTGCTGGCCGATCTGCGCGGGAAGCTGGAGGCCCGCAAAAAGGACGCCCGCGCCGACTTCGATCGCTGGCTGAGCGAAGCCAAGGCTGAACAGCTTGCCGCGCTCGTGCCGTCGGACGCGCTGAAACTGCACGTGCCGCTCAACGAAGGTCATGGGAAGTCGCTGCGGGCGATCGTGGATGGGCAGGAGCGCGCGATCAACGTCGAATCCGGCTTCGACTGGGTGGCGAATGGTAAGGTTGGTGCGAACGGGTACGCCGTGAAAATCGGCGACCCGCTGGCGATCGACGACGCCGGCGACTTCGAGAAGGATCAAGCCTTCACCGCCAGCGCTTGGGTCAAAGTCACGAAGCGCAACCAGACCGGTGCGATTCTGGCTCGCATGGACAATTCGCAGGCGTACCGCGGTTGGGACCTCTGGTTGCAAGCGGACAAGCCGGGCATGCACATCATCAATGCGTGGCAGCAGGACGCGCTGAAAGTCGTCGGCAAGGCGCCGCTGCAACCGAATCAGTGGAGCCACGTCTGCGTGAGCTACGACGGGTCCGGGAAAGCAGCGGGGGTGAAGGTGTACATCAACGGAGCGCTCCAGCCGGTGGATGTCGAAGCGGACCAGCTCAAGTCGTCGACCCGCACGACCGTGCCGCTCAAGGTCGGTCAGCGGCACACGAGCGAACGGTTGCAGAACGTCGTCCTGCAGGATGCTCGCGTGTACGGCCGAGCGCTCGCCAGCGCCGAGATCGAGCAACTCACCCGGACGCCGCAGGCCGTGGAACTGCTCGCCAAGCCTGCCGACAAGCGATCGCCTCAGGAAGTCAACGACCTGTTCGATTGGTGGCTCGTGACGCGCGACGCGCCGTACCGCGAGGTCACATCACAAATCGCCGCCACGCAACAGGAGGAGGTGTCGATTCGGGCGAGCGGGACGATCGCGCACGTGATGAACGAGAAGTCCGAGGAGGCGATGGCTTACATTTTGTTCCGGGGCGAGTACGACAAACGCCGCGACCCGGTGAAGCCCAAAACACCGGAAATGCTGCCGCCGATGTCGGCCGATCTGCCGCAGAACCGGCTGGGGTTTGCTCAGTGGTTGCTGCGTGCGGACCATCCGCTCACGACGCGGGTCACGGTCAACCGGTTCTGGCAGGAACTGTTCGGAACGGGGATCGTTCGCACGGCGGGTGACTTCGGCGTCGCGGGCGAATTGCCTTCGCACCCGGAATTGCTGGACTGGATGGCGATCGAATTCCGCGCACCCGCCGACGGGCGGGTACCCGGCTGGGACGTGAAGAAGTTCTTCAAGCTGCTCGTCACGTCGGCCACGTATCGGCAGGCGGCCGTCGCGACGCCAGAGAAGTTGCAGAAGGACCCGCAGAACCGGCTGCTCTCGCGTGGACCGCGATTCCGAATGGATGGCGAGATGGTCCGCGATTACGCACTCGCCGCGAGCGGCCTGCTGGTCCCGAAGCTGGGCGGGCCGAGCGTCAAACCGTATCAGCCCGACGGCGTGTGGGAAGCCGTGGCGATGATCGGCAGCAACACGCGCGACTACAAACGCGACACGGGCGAGAGCCTGTACCGCCGCAGCATGTACACGTTCATTAAGCGGGCGGCACCGCCGGCGTCGATGGAGATTTTCAACGTGCCCAACCGCGAAACGTGCGCCGTGCGCCGCGAGCGGACGAACACCCCGCTGCAAGCGCTCGTCACGCTGAACGACGAACAGTTCGTCGAAGCCGCCCGACACCTCGCCCAAACGGCGCTGCAACGCGGCGGAACATCGCTCGAATCGCGAACCGACTTCATCACCCAGCGGTTGCTGTCCCGGTCGCTGCGAGCCGAGGAGATGCAAGTCGTCGCCGCATCGTTCGACGATCTGCTGGCACATTTTCGTGCACATCCCGAAGACGCCGCGAAACTGATCGCCGTCGGCGAGTCCAAGGCGGACGCTTCGCTCAACGCCTCCGAACTGGCGGCGTGGACGATGCTGACCAACGAGCTGATGAATCTGGACGAGGTGTTGAACAAGTAGCGCCGAAGCGAATCCGGAACAGCAGGACGAGGCCGATGGCAAAGAAAACGACGACGATCAAAGTCGTGGCCGAACAGATCGAGGGGTCCATCCATGTCATCCGTGGTCAACGGGTGATGTTGGATTCGGACTTGGCTGGGCTGTATGGAGTGCCGACAAAACGACTCAACGAACAGGTCGCCAGAAACCGGAAAAGATTTCCTGATGATTTTGCGTTTCAGCTTACAGAACAAGAGGTTGCAAACTTGAAGTCGCAAATTGCGACCTCAAAAGTCGATGCGGTTTTGAGGTCGCAAATTGCGACCTCAAACGACGGTCGCGGTGGCCGTCGATACCGACCGTGGGCGTTCACCGAACACGGCGTCGCGATGCTGTCCAGCGTGCTGCGGTCGCCGATGGCGGTGCAGGTCAACATTGAAATCATGCGGGCGTTTGTGCGAATTCGGCGGCTGCTGGCCACGCCGGGCGAGTTAGTGGCGCAGGTCACCAAGCTGGCCGAGACGCTACAACTGCACGACGACCAGATCAAGATGATCACCGAAGTGCTGCGAAAGATGATGGAGCCTCCGCCGGAGTCGCCGAAGAAGCAGATTGGCTTCCACACCATCGGTCACAATCCTTGACGAGTCGGAATCACGCATCCAACCAGCGAACGGAGGGTCAAACCATGAATCTCTTTGAACAATACAAGCAGGCGATCACGCGGCGGTACTTTTTCTCGCGGGGATCGCACGCGGTCGGGTGGGCGGCGATGGTGTCGCTGTTGGGGCGCGACGGGACAGCGAACGTCGCGGGAGCGGCGGAGATGTCGAAGCCGGCGGGGCTGGCGAAATCGAACCTCCAACATTTTGCCTCGAAGGCGAAGCACGTGATCTACCTGCACATGGTCGGCGGGCCTCCGCAGATGGACTTGTACGACTACAAGCCGGTGATGCAGGAGTGGTTCGACAAGGATCTGCCGGACTCCGTGCGCATGGGGCAACGGCTGACGACGATGACATCGGGTCAGGCGCGGTTCCCGATCGCGCCGTCGAAATTCCATTTCGCGCAGCACGGCCAGTGCGGGATGTGGGTCAGCGAACTGTTGCCGTACACGTCGCGGATGGTGGACGACATGGTGTTCATCCGCAGCCTGAACACCGAAGCGATCAACCACGAACCGGCGATCACGTACATGCAGACGGGGAATCAGGTCACGGGACGGCCGTGTCTGGGAGCGTGGACATCGTACGGACTCGGTTCGCTCAACGACGACCTGCCGACGTTCGTGGTGCTGGTGGCGAAGCCGTCGAACACGGAGCAGGTGCAAGCCATCTCCGCGCGGCTGTGGCAGGCGGGGCATCTTCCGGGCGAACATGCGGGTGTGTCGTTCCGGAGCGCGGGCGATCCGATTTTGTACATCAACAATCCGCCCGGCGTGACGGCGGAAATTCGGCGGAAGACGCTGGACGGCCTCAACCGGCTGAACGAACTCACGCTGCAACAGGTCGGCGACCCGGAAACGCGCACGCGGATCGAGAACTATGAACTCGCGTTCCGCATGCAATCCAGCGTCCCCGAGCTGACGAACATCGCCAGCGAGCCGGAGTCCACTTTCAAACTGTACGGCGAGGAGGCGAAAAAGCCGGGCACGTTCGCGAACACGGTGCTGCTGGCCCGGCGGCTGGTCGAACGCGGAGTCCGGTTCGTGCAAATGTATCACAACAACTGGGACACGCACGCCAACGTTGCGGGGCGACTGCCCGATCAATGCCGCGATGCCGATCAAGCCTGCTGGGGTCTCGTCCAGGACCTCAAGCAGCGCGGGATGTTCGACGACACGCTCGTCATCTGGGGTGGCGAGTTCGGCCGCACGATCTACTCGCAAGGCGGCCTGTCGAAGCAGAACTACGGTCGCGATCACCACCCGCGTTGCTTCACCCTCTGGATGGCCGGCGGCGGAACCAAGGGAGGCACGATCTATGGCGAGACCGACGATTTCTCATACAACATCGTGAAGGACCCGGTGCACATCCGAGACTTCCACGCCACGATTCTGCACCTTCTCGGCTTCGATCACGAGCGGTTTTCGTACAAGTTCCAGGGTCTGGACCAACGCCTGACGGGCGTGGAACCGGCTCGCGTGGTGAAGGAATTGCTCGCCTGAGAATCCACGGCGGAATGTTCGCGGCAATTGAACACCGAAGCTCTGCTTCGCCGTTCGAAACCTTGACGGTGCTCGTGTGACTTCATACCTTGCCCATCGTCAATTTGCCGGACGGTTAGCTCAGTTGGTTAGAGCGCCACGTTGACATCGTGGAGGTCACTGGTTCGAGTCCAGTACCGTCCAATTCGAGGTTGGGACCTCTTGGAACAGCGGTTTTGTCAGGGCTGCGAGCAATACGATTCTGTA
>Ga0233424_10001235_pt1 | contig 24018 bp, 23 predicted proteins | sample Watercolumn_Towu_FD_181011 | JGI IMG/M metagenome (GOLD analysis project Ga0233424, IMG submission 181011) | Freshwater microbial communities from Lake Towuti, South Sulawesi, Indonesia - Watercolumn_Towuti2014_125_MG | ecosystem: Environmental > Aquatic > Freshwater > Lake | place: Indonesia... | reverse complement strand
CTTGTAGCCGGCGAAGTCGTCACAGACGAGCTTGCCCTGCCAAGCTGGCTTGCTTGGCGTCCCGGGAAGGCTGAGGAAGTCGCGGGCGTGCTGGCCGCCGCGGCTGTCGGCGAAGTCGAAGACGACACCGGACGGAATCTCCCCGGCCCGTCCACAACATAAACGAGTGCGCGCCTGCCGGTCCGGATCACGGCCTCGCTGGGCACCAGCAGCGCGGTCTGCTCGCGACCGACCAGGCGCACCTGTCCCGACATGCCCGCTTTGAGCCGCAAGCCCGGGTTCGCGAGTTCCAATCGCACCTGCACGGTCCGGGTCTCCGGGCTGGCCTCGGGCAGGACGGCGATCACACGGGCTTTGAACACCTCCGAGGGAAAGGCGGCCAGCCGCACCTCGGCCATCTGGCCCTGCAGCACCGGGCCGCTTTGCGCCTCGGGAACCGCTGCAGCTATCCATACCGAGCCCAGGCCATTGATACGCGCCAGGCTCATGCCGGCCGACACCGTCATGCCCTGACGCACCATCAGCTCGGCCACCAAGCCCCCCTGAGGCACAGACACCGTGTAGCGGCCCTGCGGCTCGCCGGAGCTCTCGACACGCGCGACGAGGGCTTCGGGCATACCCAGCAACAACAGCCGTTGGCGCGCCGCGTGGGTCAGCGCCACGTCTTTCAAGGCCTTGACGGCCAGGAACTCGCGTTGGGCCGACACCCATTCCGGCAGCAGCAGATCGACCAAGGGGCTGCCCGCTGCGATCACATCGCCCGGCGCACGCGCATAGACACGCTCAACGAAACCTGCACTGCGGGCCTGCACCAGGCTCACATCACGCTCGTTGAGCAGCACCGTGCCGACCACATCGATGCTGGCGGCAATGGTCTTCTGCTCGACGCTGGCAGTGCGCAAGCCCAGCGACAGGATCGCCTGGGGCGACACGCTCACTCCGGCCCCGGCCGCGCCGCCTTCATCGGCGTACTTGGGCACCAAGGCCATGTCCATGAAGGGGGACTTGCCCGGTTTCTCGAACTTCTGCGTCGGCACCATCGGGTCGTACCAATACAGCACCTTGCGCTCGGCCGCGGCGGCCGATTCAGGGGCAGTCGCTGCCTCCTGGCTCGCCAGCGGCGCCTCCTTCCACCGCGCCAATCCCCAGCCCATGGCGATGCCGGCGGCGGTCAGTGTGAGCCCGGCGAGAAGTTTCTTTGTGTTCGTGTTCATCGTCGTCTTCTCCGCTCAATCGGTGATCAGGCTATTCAGCCGAACCAACAGGCCGTCCCGCTGGGCTTGCAGTTCGATCAGGCGCAGACGGGCCTCCAGTACCTGCGCCCGGGCCACAAGCACGGAACTCAGGTCGGCTTTTCCGGCCTGGTAGCTGCTCAGGGCCAGGGCCGAGCGGTCAGTGGCCAAGGCGATGCCGTCAGCCTGCAGGCGCTCGATCTGGCGCTCCAGGGTCTGCAGTTCAAGCGCGCTTTCCTCTAGCTCCTGCAGGTGACGCCGGGCGGCGTCTTCCTGCTCGGCCTCGACGCGCTGCGACTCCAGCTGCTTGGCGCGGATCAGCGGCTCCTGGCGCTGCCCTTTCTGCCAGGGCAGATCGAAGCTGAGCTGGAAGGACACCATATCGCCCCATTGGCGGCCACGGCGGCTGTAGGCCAGCTCCCAGGACCAGTCACCGCGCGACTCGGCCTGGGCCTCGCGCAGCTCGGCGGCGGCCATACCGCGCATCGCCGGATAGACCGCCAGTTCCGCATGGCGGTGCAGGTCGGCGCGCAGCTGTTCGATCGGAATTGCCAGGGGCGGCGGCGCATCGTCCAGCGGCTCGTCGGCACGTGTCCCAAGCCAGCGTCGCAGGGCCGTCCGGGCCTTGCGGGCATCCCGCTGCAATTCGTCGCGCCGGTCCAGCAACGCCAGGTTTTCCTGGCGCGCGGCCAGGACTTCGCCGGCCTGCGCGCTGCCTCCGGCAACACGGGCCGGGAGGCTGTCCTGCAGGCGCTGGTTCTCCGCCAGCAGCGCATCGAGCAGGGCCTGACGCCGGTCGGCGGACTGGGCGACGACCCAGGCCTGGCCCAGGGCCTGCCTGATCTGCAGCCGTTGCTGCGCGAGCAGCGCGCGCTCTCGATCGGAGCGCGCCTGGGCGACTTGCACGCGGGCTTCGCGCTTGGCCTGGTTGGGCACCTCCTGCATCAGGGCCAGGCGTTGCATCGTCATGAAGTCCCGCGTGAGACTCCAGCGGTCCATGCCGCCGACGGGCAGGTTCTCGACGCCGACCGACAGCCTGGGATCCGGCAATGCCGCCGCGGCGCCATGGGCCGCGCCCGCCGCATCGAGTTGCAACTGCTGAGCTGCCAGGCTGGGGCTCTGCTGCTCAGCCAGAAGCAGCGCCTCGCGATAGCCAAGTGCCTGCGCTGGGCCAACGCCCAGTCCTGCGACCAACAAGAGGGCCCAGGCGTAGAGGGGGTGGCGCACGGCAACGCGCGACGTCCGGAGGTGCGCACCAGGCGCGCCCGCATAGATGATTTTCATGATGGTCCTCGACAACGAAATCCGCACGGCAAGCAGGTGCAGCGAGACTCGCGCACCGGCTAACGGCGGGTCAATTGCGGAGGACCTGAAGCGTCAGATAACGCGGGGGGAAACCAGCCGCTGAGGCTGATTCGGCAGAGGAAGCCTGCCGTTCGGCAGTCCTTGAGCCTTCGAGAATTGTTGGCAGCACATAGGCCAGCCAGAGGGCCTGCGCCGCTGTGGCATGGAAATCCGGGGCATGTACCGAGGGCGCAGGCTGGGTGTCCGTGCCGCAATGGGCCCGGCACAGCTGCGGCGCCTCTTCATCCATGCTGCCCGGCATGGCGTGACAGTCGGGCATGGCCGTCATGTCGATGGCTTCGTCCATGACCATGCCGGCCATCTGCATGGCGTGCGCCGGTGCATCGAGTTTCGGACACGCATAGGCCGCCACCGCCAGCTGCATGAACAGCAAGGCCGCGACGAGCCCGCTGCTGATCCAGCGGCCCCACTGTCTGGCGATGCGTCTGGCGGAATCCATGTCAATAGCCTATCTGGCTGCAAGCAATCTTGCTTGGCATAGATCAATGCTACCCGTTGCGAAGTCGCCGTCGGGTGGATTTGTGCACGGCACCGACAGCGCTTTCATGACCAGCGCCACGCTCACCGCTTGCGCAGCCGCAGCGCGTTGGCGATGACCGATGCCGAACTGAGGCTCATGGCCAGCGCAGCGATCATCGGCGAGAGCAGCCAGCCGGTGAAGGGATAGAGCAGGCCTGCGGCGATCGGAATGCCCAGCGCGTTGTACAAAAAGGCAAACATCAGGTTCTGCTTCATGTTCGCGACGGTGTCCTCGGACAGGCCGCGCGCGATGGAGATGCCGCGCAGGTCCCCCTTCACCAGGGTCAGCTGAGCGCTGTTCATCGCGACGTCGGTGCCGGTCCCCATCGCGATGCCGACATCGGCCTTGGCCAGGGCCGGCGCATCGTTGATGCCATCGCCAGCCATGGCGACCACGCGGCCCTCGGCCTGCAGCCTGGAAACCAGGGCCAGCTTGTCGGCCGGCTTGACCTCACCATGCACCTCGTCGATGCCCAGGCGCTGGCCGACGGCACGGGCCGTGGTCATGCCGTCGCCGGTAGCCATCACGATGCGCAGGCCTGCTGCGTGCAGCGAGGCCAGGGCCTCGGGCGTGCTGGCCTTGACGGGGTCCGATACCGCCAGCAGTCCGAGCAGCTGGCCGTCTGCAGCCAGGTACATCACGCTGGCCCCCTGGGCGCGCAAGGCCTCTGCCTGCTCCTTGAGCGCGTCCACCGACACGCCGGCCTGCGCCATCAGCACGGTGTTACCCAGCGCGAGCCGGCGGTCCCCGACGCGCCCGCGCACCCCAATGCCCGAACCGGACTCGAAGTCCTGCGACTTCTGCAGCTCCAGCCCACGCTCGCGAGCCGCCCGCACGATGGCATCGGCCAGCGGGTGCTCGCTGCCCTGATCCAGACTGGCGGCCAGTCGCAAGACCTCGTCCTCCGTCTGGCCGGCCGCAGGGACGATGCGCTCGAAGACCGGCCGGCCCTCGGTCAGCGTGCCAGTCTTGTCGACGATCAGCGTGTCGACCTTGCGCAGGTTCTCGATGGCCGCCGCATCCCGGAAGAGCACGCCGCCAGTCGCGCCACGGCCGGTGGCCACCATGATGGACATCGGCGTGGCCAGGCCCAAGGCGCAGGGGCAGGCAATGATCAGCACCGCCACCGCATTGACCAGGCCGTAGACCCAGCGTGGCTCGGGGCCGAACAGGCCCCAGGCCAGCAGGGTCAGGATCGCAATGCCGACGACGGCGAGTACGAAATAGCCGGCCACCTGGTCCGCCATGCGCTGCATCGGCGCGCGCGAGCGCTGGGCCTGGGCCACCATCTGCACGATCTGGGCGAGCATGGTCGCCGAGCCGACGCGCTCCGAGCGCATGACCAGGGCCCCGTTGGTGTTCATCGTGGCGCCGATCAGCTTGTCTCCCGGGTTCTTGACGACCGGAATCGGCTCGCCGGTCAGCATGGCCTCGTCGATGGCGCTGCGGCCCTCGACCACCACGCCGTCGACCGGCACCTTCTCGCCGGGCCTCACACGCAGCAGATCGCCCACATGCACAAGGGACAGTGGCACGTCACTTTCCTGGCCTTGCTCGTCGATGCGACGGGCCGTCTTGGGCGCCAAGCCCAGCAGCGACTTGATCGCCGCCGAGGTCTGCGATCTGGCCTTGAGCTCCAGCACCTGGCCCAGCAGGGTCAAGGAGATGATGACCACCGCCGCCTCGAAGTAGACGGCTACCCGGCCCATGGCCTGGAAGGATGCCGGGAAGACCTGCGGCGCGACCGTGGCCACCACGCTGTACACAAAAGCCGCACCGGTACCCAGCCCGATCAGCGTCCACATATTCGGGCTGCGGTTCACGATGGACTGGACGCCCCGCTCGAAGAAAGGCCAGCCAGCCCACAGCACCACGGGCAGGCTGAGCACCAGTTCGATCCAGCTTTGCGTCGCCATCTCGAACCACTGCAGCCGGTGCCCGAGCATGGCGAGCAGCGTGACCACCACGGTCAGCGGCAGGGTCCACCAGAAGCGGCGCTGGAAATCCACCAGCTCCGGATTCTCGTCGGCCTCCAGATCCGGCATCACCGGCTCCAGCGTCATGCCGCACTTCGGACAGTTGCCCGGGTGATCCTGGCGGATCTCGGGGTGCATCGGGCAGGTGTACAGGGTCGACGAGGCGCCAGCAGCGTCCTCCAACCCTGGTTGGGCGGACTGCTCCTGGGGCGCGCGCTGCTGCCCATGCTGATGGGTAGGGTGATGACTCATATGCGCGCTGGTGTGCCCGGCGGGCGAATGGTGGGCATGCCCCACTTGCTTCGCCTGTCCCTCAGGCAACAGATTCATGCCGCATTCCGGGCAGCTGCCAGGCGCCGCCTGGCGGACATGAGGGTGCATCGGACAGACGTAGACCGTCGCATCAACGGGCATATCGGCATCGTGTTTCATGCGGCATTGTTCGGTTGCATCCATCGGCTCGCCATCGGCAAGGCTGGTATCAGTCTGATCCTTGCCATGAGGGTAATGTCAAGCTTCTCGACTCGGCGGTGTCGGACTCGCGGACCAACGCGGGATGAAACGCGGGGTCTGTTCCGCGTATCGCTGGTACTGGGGCCCGAACTTCAGACCCATCTCGCGCTCCTCCGAGAGCGCCAGGCGCCCGTACATCACCAGCAGCACGGGGAACATCAGCAAGGTCAGCAGCGTCGGCCATTGCAGCAGGAAGCCCAACAGGATCAGCACGAAGGCCAGGTACTGCGGATGCCGAACCCTTGCGTAGGGGCCGACGATCGCCAGGCTGCCGCGGCGCTGCGCGTGGTACAGCACATGCCAGGCGCTCGACAGCAGCCAGAAGCCACCGCCCAGCAGCACATAGCTCGCGATATGAAGCACGCCGAGATGCGGGTCACCTTGCTCCCCCAGCAGGGTCGACCAGAGGTGGCCCGTGTTGTGCGACAGCAGGTCGAGGCCGGGATAGCGGGTCTGCAGCCAACCGGACAGCAGGTAGAGGGTCAGCGGGAAGCCATACATCTCCACGAACAGCGCCACGACAAAGGCCGCGAAGGCCCCAAAGCTGCGCCAGTCACGGGCCGTCTGCGGCTTGAAGAAGCTGAACGCGAAGATCACGAAGACGGCCGAGTTCAGGATGACCAGCGACCAGAGCCCGTAGGCAGATGCCTCATGCGTCATGGCTTGCCTCCCTGGTCGCGCGAGTCGTGATGGCCGGAATGCTGCCCGCCTTGGTGATGCCCGCGATGCATGAAGAGATGCATCAAGGGGCACGCCAGGATGATCAGGTAGGGCAAGGCACCGAGCAGATGGGCACGGTGCTCCGCCCAAAGAAACCAGCCAGCCACGCCGGCCAGCACGATCCAGGTGATGCCGGCGCGTGAACGCCAGAATCGAGGGGCTTGATGGTTGGGGTCCATGGCGATCTCCCGAGATGACAGCCGGGCTTACTTGCCGTCGCGCACAGGCGCAGCAGGCATGCGATCCATCATCATTTCCATCATCATCTGCATCATGTCCATGCGCTGTTCCATGGCCCCCATGCGGGCCTTGGGGTCCGCCGGCATGCTCGCCGCGCCGCCGCCGCCGGCCATCTCTTTCATCATGCCCATGCCACCCTGCATGGCCTTCATGTGTTCGCCCATCAGCGCCTGACGCTCCCCGGGCGTCTTTGCAGCCATCATCTTCTGGTGCATGTCCCGCATTGCGCTCATCCTGGCACTCATGTCGGCGGGCTTCGTTGGGCCTGCGGTTGCTGCAGTTGCCGGCGACTTCACAGCAGGTGCGGAGGCCGCGCCTTCTGGGTGGTGCGCCTGATGGTCCGGTTCCTTGGTCTGCGCTGCGGCGAGGCCGGCGGCAACGAGCAGCGCGGCAGTGGTCAGTACGATCTTGTTCATGGTGCTCTCCGAGAATCTGCGGGGAGAAAAACCGACCGACCGGGCGCCGGTCGCGGCACGCGTGCTGCCCCGCCATCCAGCACGCGCCGAATCGGGGCGTGCAGACACGTCGCCACGCGGGGTGCTGGCCCCGGGGCGCTCGGAAGAGCGGCTAAAGAGTCAACCGCAACAGTCGGATGGGAATAGGTGGGCCGGCTTCGCGCACGGCCGCAAAACAGCTGGCGAGGATGAACCCATGAACGTCTACCGACGTCCAGGCCAGGATGGGAGCCTGCAGCAGCACGGGCATCAGGTCAGCGCCGCCGCCCAAGCCCTTGAGCGTCAGGTTCAGCGTGGAGCGTCCGTCCTCGCAGAACTTCTGACAGGCTGGATCCGGGGCCTGGGGTGTGGGTTCAACCCCTCTCGGCTCATTGTGGTGATGCGCCTCGACGGCAGGTGTGAGGTCGTGGCCATGTGAACCATGAACTTCGCCAAAGGCACAGGCGTTCGCAATACCCGCGACCAAACCGAAGATCCAAAGGCACAACATCATGGCGGCCAGGCGGCGCCGTGAGGTTGTTCGTTGGATCGTGCCCATATCGATGTGCTCGCTGCTCAGCTCGTTAGAACCATGAGCAGATATTGCGGCACGGGCGAGGTGCACAACTTGATCCGGATCAACCAGACGCGTTCGCGTCCGGTTGATCTCACCAAGCGGCTTACTTTGCAGCAGGCTGCAGTTCGGTCACCACGAAGCCGCTGCTGGCCTTCTCGACCTTGAAGCGGACTTTGTCACCCACCTTGACCTGTTCGACCATCGCAGGATCCTTAACCTGAAAGACCATGGTCATACCCGGCATGTCCAGGTTCTTGATGTCGCCATGCTTGATCGTCAGCTTCTTGTTGTCCTTGTCGACCTTGCGGATTTCGCCGTCGGTCATGTCGGCCGCAGCGCTGGCGGCGGAGCCCCCCATCTTGCTGTGGTCCATGCCTTGCGCGGCAGCGCTCAGGGACAGGGTCGAGGCCAGGCCGAACAGTGCGGCCAGGCTGAGATGCTTCAGTGCTTTCATCGGAGTCTCCTTCAACGGTAACTTTGAAAAACACGTGCGCTGCCATCCTTGGCCAGCAGCAGCACGTCGTAGGGGTCCTTGCGATCGCCATACTCGGGGCCATCCATGCCCGGCGAACCGACAGGCATGAAGGGCACGGCCAGACCGATGCCGGCAGGCCGCTCGCGCAGCAGGCGCTGGATGTCCTTGCCCGGCACATGCCCCTCGATGGCGTAGCCGCCGACCAAGGCTGTGTGGCAGGAACCATGCTTGTCCTGGATCCCCAGGCGCTTGCGCGCGGCGGCATTGCCGACATCGCTGACCTGGGTGGCAAAGCCATTGGCCTCCAGGTGCACGATCCAGTCCTTGCAGCAGCCGCAGCTGGGGCTTTTCCAGATCTGCACCATGGGCTTGGGCCGTCCCGGTGGATCTGTTCGAGCCCAGGCCGGCAGCGCCAGCAGCGCGACGGCACCCGCGATCAGGGCTCGCCGACGCTCAATGCTTGTGATCGCCATGTCCGTCCGCCTTGCCGGCCTGCGCACTCTTGACGCTCTTGGCGCCCGCGCTGGCGACCACCTTGACCTTGCCCACCATCCCGGCCTGGTAGTGGCCTGCAATCAGGCAGGCGAAGTCGAAATCGCCGGCGCGGTTGAAGGTCCAGACGATCTCGCCACTGGCGCCGGGCTTCACATGCGCCATATACGGCTCGTCGTGTTCCATGTCAGGGAACTTCATCATCAGGGCTGCATGCTCGTCGAGGACCTTCTTCGTCCCGAGCACGAACTCGTGCATCACCTTGCCATCGTTCTTGATCACGAACTTCACGGTCTCACCCTGCTTGACCTCGATCTTGTCGGGCGAGAAGCGCATGGCGTCAGACATCTTGATCTCGATGGTGCGCTTGGCGGCGGGGGCGTCGGCAGCGATGCCCCAGTCCTTTTGCTCCTTCTTGACCGGGCCGGCCTTCTTGGCGTGATCCTCGTTGCCATGGGCGTGAGCACCGGCGCTGAGAGCCATCAGGCCGGCGAAGATGGCGCCGAGCGCCTGAGTTTTGCTGAATTTCATAGGAGTCTTTCTATGGAGAAAATGGAGCTGATTGGATTAGGCTCAGTGCCCGGAATGCCCGGACGGCTTGCGGACCTTGACCTCGGCGCTAGGGCCGGGCTTCTGGCGAGGCATCGATTGCCCGCCCTCCGCGGCGAAGCGTGCGGGCTCGGGCAGCGCTCCGGTCCATTCGAAAGCGACCTCGCCCTTGGGATGCTGGTACCAGCCCGGATCGCTGTAATCGCCGGCCTTCTGGTTCTTGCGGACCTTCAGGATCGAGAACATGCCGCCCATCTCGACTCCACCGAACGGCCCCTGGCCGGTCATCATCGGGATCGTGTTGTCGGGCAGCGGCATCTCCATCTCGGCCATGTCGGCCATGCCGCGCTCACCCATCACCATGTAGTCGGGCACCACCTTGGTGATCTGCTTGACCACCTCGCGGTGATCGACGCCGATCATCGTCGGCACGTCATGGCCCATCGCGTTCATCGTGTGATGGCTCTTGTGGCAATGGAAAGCCCAGTCGCCCTCCTCGTCCGCCAGGAACTCGATCTGGCGCATCTGTCCCACCGCGACATCGGTCGTGACCTCGTACCAGCGCGTGCTCTTGGGTGTGGGGCCACCATCGGTGCCGGTGACCAGGAACTCATGACCATGCAGATGAATCGGGTGGTTGGTCATCGTCAGGTTGCCGATGCGGATGCGGACCTTGTCGTTCTTGCGAACGTTCAAGGTGTCGATGCCGGGGAAGACGCGGCTGTTCCAGCACCACAGGTTGAAGTCCGTCATCGTCATGATCTTGGGCGTCGCGGTGCCCGGATCGATGTCGAAGGCGTTCAGCAGGAAGCAGAAGTCCCGGTCGACCGCATCGATCAAGGGGTTCTTCACCTTCGGATGGGTCACCCAGAAACCCATCATGCCCATCGCCATCTGCGTCATCTCGTCGGCATGCGGGTGGTACATGAAGGTGCCGGGGCGCCGCGCGACGAATTCATAGACGAAGGTCTTACCCGGCTGGATGGCCTTCTGGTTGAGACCGGCCACGCCATCCATGCCATTGGGCAGGCGTTGACCATGCCAGTGGATGCTGGTGTGCTCGGGCAGCTTGTTGGTGACGAACACACGCACGCGGTCGCCTTCGACGACCTCGATGGTCGGGCCGGGCGACTGGCCGTTGTAGCCCCACAGATGGGCCTTCATGCCGGGTGCGAGTTCGCGCACGACCGGCTCGGCCACCAGGTGGAACTCCTTCACACCCTGGTTCATACGCCAGGGCAAGGTCCAGCCATTGAGCGTCACCACCGGGTTGTAGGGGCGCCCGCTGTTGGGTACCAGCGGCGCCATCGTGTCGGGCTTGGTCTGCAGCACCGGTTCGGGCAGCGCGGCCATGGCCACGCGGCTGACCGAAGCCGCGGACACCGCAGCGGTCACGGCGCCGGCGCCGCGGAAGAAATCACGTCGAGAAACCATTAGTTCTTCTCCTGGTTCAGTGGCCGGCGCCGCCGCCGCCGGCAGCAACTGCTGCGGAAGCACCGGGGCCGCTGAGGCTGGGTTTGCCAATCAAGGCCATGTCGAGGTCGGCCTGGGCCAGCCAGAAATCGCGCAGCGCCTCGATCGAGGCATTGACGCTGGCAATGGAGGCGCGGGTATCGGCGAGCAGCTCGAACACGCTGATGAACATGCCGTTGTAGCGAAGCACGTTCTCTTCGGAGACACGCTTGGCGGTCGGCACGATGTCGTCGCGGTAGTGGCGGGCGATGTCGTAGGCACTGCGATAGCCTTGATAGGCCTCGCGCACCTCGGAGCGGGCCTCGACGGCGGTCTGCGCCGCGCGCTGCACGCTCTGCATATAGACCGCCTCGGCCCGGGCCACGCGGGCGCCACTCCAGTCGAACAAGGGGATCTCGATGCCGATCTCGTAGCCGGTCTGGCGGGGCGCCTCATTGGAGGAATTGCGCTGGTAGCCGAACTCCAGCACGTTGATGAAGCGCGTCACCTTGGTCAGGCCCAGGTTTTTCGCCGTCGCCTCCGCCTGCAGCTTGGCCGCCTGCACGTCAAGGCGCTGGGCCATCGCGACCTGCTCGATGTCCGGCCGGTCGGCCGGCTCCTTCGGCAGATCCGGCAGCCGGTCGGGCAGGCGGAACTGCGTCTGCGTGCCCCACAGGCCCAGCAGGCGGATCAGGCGCTCGCGGCTGGACAAACGGGCTTGCTCCGCGCGTGCGGCATTCAGCGTGGCTTCGGCAAAGAAGCCATGCTCGCGGGCCTGCTGCAGCTTGGACCAGTTGCCGGCCTGTGCCAGACGCCTGGCCAGTTCCGCACCGGCGTCGGTGGTGGCGCGCACGTCCTGCATATAGCGCGAGGTCTGCTCGGCGGCGACTGCGGCGTAGAAAGCCTTGCGGGTCTCGGACGCCAGCGAGATCATCTCCATCGACACCGCGCGCTGCGTGGCGGCGAAGCGGCGGGATTCGAGCTGGCGCATCATCGGCAGCGCGATGAGGTGGCCCAGGTCGAAGGAGAAGGCTCTTTCGATCTCGCGTTCGTCCCCGCGCTTCATGCGCGCGATGCTGAAGCCCGGGTTGGGCATGCGGCTGGCTTGAACCATGTCGGCCTCGGCAATGCCCAGCTCCTGGAAGCTGGCCTGCAGGCCGCGGTTGTTCAGCAGAGCGATCTGCACCGCGCTGTCGGCGTTGAGCGGCTGGCTCAGCAGTTCGCCGACCCGAGAGGCGATCTTGTCCTCGTCGGCATCGGATTTGACGATCTCGACGGTCTTGCCGAGGTGCTGCTGGGCTGCCTGCTGGACGGGCGCAAGACCACCATCGGCACTCAGGCTGGCGCAGCCGGCAAGCAGCAAGGGGGATGCCGCGAGGGCCAGCGTACGCAGACGGCCCCACGACGGCGTACGTGTCATTGGATAGGTTGGCATGCGGGCTCCTCAGTGCGTCTTGTGACCGCTGTGAGCGGCGGGCGCGGGCTTGACCGCTTCCTGGGGGGTGCTTGCTCCCGCAGCAGGAGCCTGCGGCTCGCGCGCCTCCTTGGCATAGACGCGCCAGCCGCCGATGCGACCGACGCGATCGTTGGCCTCGATCCAGGAGCCAGGCTCGGCGTCCGCATAGGGACGGTAGCCCTGCAGGGCCGAGCGATAAATGACAGCGGGCACGTCCGCCTTGGCGTCCAGGGGGTTTGGGCGGGCCGCCGGCTTGTCGGCCGCGGCGTTGCTTTGAGCGTGCGCGACCGATGTGATGGCCGGCATCAAGCCCATCACGACCGCCCATGCAGCGGCTGCGCCAAGGCGCTTGATAGTCTGTGGCATGTAGAACTCGCTTCTGATGAATCGCCCCACGCGCTGCAGCGGACTGCTGCGGCAGTGGAGATGGTCGGGAGCGCCCCTGCTTCGCTAGGCGCGAAGCGGGAACCGTCGATCAGGCGATGAGAAGCTTGGGTGGGCGCTCAAGGCCACCAGACAGGACACGGTCATGCGCGACCGGTACGGTTGCCACGGTCACGGGCATGACCGGCACGGGATCGAAGCTGAAAGAAGCAGCCGTGATCGCGGCAGCGCTGCAGCAGGATGCGCAGAGGCTGCACTTGCTTGCTTTGGCGGACTGCGCATCCGATGCTGCGACGTCGTCGACGGCATCGGCCTGATCAACTGCGGTGGCGTGATGCTCGCCCACAGCACCATCATGATGATGGCTCGATACCTCGACCACTTCGACCGCCGGACGATGATGAGCAGGCCCGCAAGCTGCCATGGCATGGACGGCGTAGCCTTGCAGCGGCAGTGCCACCGCAAGCATCCACGTCAACGCCAAGCGCAGGATTTTGCTCATCGTCTTAGTTTAGATCAATCGGCCGGCACAGTTAGAGAATTAGTACCCGCGATTGGTGTTCATCCGGCGCAGCGAACCGTCTTCGCGGGCGCGGCGCAGTTCCTCCAGCACCTCGGCTCGGGTACGCCCACCACCCGCGGCCGGGGCGTCGAACTGGATTTGCCCAGCACCGAGCTTGACAGGGGGCAAGGTCGCAACATTGGCCGGGCGCCGTGCCGCAGCCTCGAACTCCGGTGCGTAGCCGGCCTCGCTGTTGATCTTCGCCAGCGAGCCGTCCTCCCGGGCCTTCTGCAACTCCGCCCGAACTTCGGCACGGGTCTTTCCCCCCGGCATGGCGTGATAGGCACCGCCGGATTCGGTGTTGGCCGGCGTGAAGCCGCTGCTGGCCATGGCGGGAATGGAGATCGCAGCCAGGATGGCAGTGGCGGCGATGGCGATGGGGGTGCTGATGCGCGACATGATGAACTCCTTGTGGTTGCGCTTGAGCCAGCGGCCGCGGTTCGGCCTTGCTGGTGCGGCGTCGTTCTGCGACGCCATGGAAGCCACTGTAGAAATTCACCCCCAACGCGAACCCGTCCTCCACATTACGAATCTGTCATCTACCTCACCGACGGAAGCCGCCAGAATGACGCCATGAAACTCCTCGTCGTCGAAGATGAAGCCAAGCTTGCGGACTACCTGCGCAAGGGCCTGAGCGAAGCCGGCTACACCGTGGAAGTTGCGCTCAACGGCATCGATGGCCTGCACCTGGCCATGGAGGGGGACCACGATCTCGTACTGCTCGACAGCATGCTGCCTGGGATCGATGGCCTGAGCCTCCTGGCCGCTCTGCGCCGGACCAAGCAGACGCCGGTCCTGATGCTGACGGCACGCTCGGGCGTGGACGATAGGGTCCAGGGCCTGCAATCGGGAGCGGATGACTACCTGATCAAGCCCTTCGCGTTCTCGGAACTTCTGGCCCGCATCCAGGTTCTGTTGCGCAGGGCAGCCCCCCGCAGCACAGGCGAGCAGACCACGCTGCGCATTGGCGATCTCGAAGTCGACCTGCTTCGTCGCAGAGCCTCGCGTGCCGGCCAGCGCCTGGACCTGACCGCCAAGGAGTTCAGTCTGCTGACCCTGCTGCTCAGGCGGCAAGGCGAGGTAGTGACACGCACGGAACTGGCTTCGCAGGTCTGGGACATGAATTTCGACAGCGAAACCAATGTGGTCGAAGTCGCGGTGCGACGGTTGCGTACCAAGCTTGATGTGCCGTTTGAGCACCATCTGCTGCATACCGTGCGCGGCATGGGCTATGTACTGGAAGAGCGACCGCAATGAAGATGCCATCGCTGGCCCTCGGGGAGCGCCTTTCCATTTGGCTCGCCGCTCAAACCTTTGCGGGCTTGGGACTGGTTTCCATGGTTGTCTACCTGTTTGCCGCCGCGGATCTTGATGCTCGCCAGACGGAATCACTCCAGCACAAGCGCGAACTGGTCGAGCATGTCCTGGCCGAGGCACATAGCGACCGTGACCTGCCCACGCTGCTGCACAAGCTCGACGACTTCTTCCTGGGTCATCGCGACATGGTTCTGACCTTGCTGAAACCCGATGGGAGTTCGCTCTACGACAACGCGTCGCGTCCGGGCTCGACCAGCAGATTCAAGAAGATCGCGTTCGCCTATCCCTACTGGGAGTCGGCCGGTGGCGCCCTGTCTGCCCGCATGGCCTTGGACACCGCCGCAGACGACCAGTTTCTTCATCGCCTGGCCATCGCGTTGATGAGCGCGTCAATGATCGGTGCTTTGCTGGTTTCCGCCGGCAGCTTCGTCCTGGTCCGACTGGGCCTGCGCCCGGTCCGCTCTCTGGTCGCGCAGACCAAAGGATTGGCGGCCCAGAACCTGCACCGGCAGTTGGACGGATCCCAGCAGCCGCGCGAATTGCAACCGCTGGTCCAGCAGTTCAACGCGCTGCTGGACCGCCTGAGCCGCGCCTATGAGCAGTTGGAGGGCTTCAATGCCGATGTGGCTCACGAACTCCGAACACCGCTGGCCACGCTGATGACCGGCATCGAAGTCGCGATGCGCCAGCCTGGGTTGCCTGAGTCAACACTCGACCTGTTGGGGTCCAACCTGGAAGAACTTCGTCGCATGGCCGGCATCGTCAATGACATGCTTTTTCTCTCGCACGCCAGCAGTGGCGCGGCCGCACGTCGAGAGCCAGTCGAGAGCCTTGCCGCCCTCGCACAAGACGTGTCGGACTACCACGAAGCCGCCATCGCAGAGGCTGGCCTTCAGCTTCGGATCAAGGGGGATGCTGCAGGCGAGGTCGACGCTCCCTTGCTGAAGCGAGCGCTGTCCAATCTGCTGGGCAATGCGACCCGATACGCCAAGGCAGGATCGGTGATCCAGATCGACATTGCGGCCGCACCACAAGGCAACGCCTCGCTGTCCGTGTGCAACGAAGGTCCGGCCATCTCGTCGGACCACCTGCCCAGGCTGTTCGATCGCTTTTACCGCGCGGACCCCTCCAGGGCCCAGGCAAGCGTCAACCATGGACTTGGCCTTTCCATCGTCGATGCCATCGCGCGCATGCACGGAGGCGAACCCTTTGCCTCATCCGCCGACGGCACGACACGTATCGGTTTTACGCTGAGCACCGGGCCGCACAATTCCCGCAGCGGCTGATGCTTGTTCGCCGCTGCCGCAGCAGCAACTGGTAGTTCGCGCGGGAGCCCTGTCTTGTTCGGCGACAAGCACCGGGATGGGGTGGTAGCCAGCATCCGAGATCGCTGCCACCAGGTCTTCCTCGTCGGCGTCGCCAGGCTGTATGTGGATCAGCTTTTCATGGACATCAAATTGCAGCCTGGCGTGAGCATCAGCCGCACGCACGGCTCTCGCGATCGTGCTGGCGCAGTGGCCGCAGGTCATGTCTTCGATACGGTAGGTCAGCATCACATGCTCCTTGTATGGGATGCCTTGCATCGTGATCCTTCCAACAATGGCAATGTCAAGCTGCATGTCGTACCGCGCTCGCCGCTTATTGCGGTCTCCCTGTCGCAATGCCGGCAAATGGCTCGGATGGCACCGGTCACCCTCGCCGTCGCCGGCCTTTCCGAGCCCGCTTCCCCTTTCGCGAACTGTTCTTCCCCGGCTTTCGCCCATGACGGTACCCGAGGAAGATGGCCAGGCCGATCAATGCGAGAGCACTGACCAAGCCGCCGACCAGAAATATGGTCAGGACCTCATGCGGAAGACGTAAAAAATTCTTGGCTTCGTGTGTCACATTCGAGGTGCAGCTGTTCTGGTTTGCAAGACGCTTGAGCAGGCCAGGCGTTCGAAGGCGGCCTTGGCTTGATGACGGAGTTGTAATGTTCTGGAACGCTTGACGACGGTGCTCCTTTCCTAGAGTTGTATCAAGCTCGCAGCATGTCGCTGGCGAGACGCTTCAAGAAAGGACTGAGACCATGAAGTCAATCGCCATCGCCTTCTCGCTTTCAACCCTGCTGGCCAGCATCGCCGCGCCGGCATTCGCCAGCCATGCGCTGGAGAGCGCCGTCAAGGCCAAGGTCGATCTGCCGGCCGGCGCCACCCTGTACATCTTCCTGGACGGGAAGATGGCCAAGGAAGATGCCTATGGCCGCGCCGTCATGCTCCGGCCAGGCGAGGTTATCGCGGCACGAGACGGCCGCCAGATCGCCGCAGTCGGCAACGAAGTGGCCCGGCTCGACTATCTGCTGCGCGAGGGCCATGGCGGCTGACACGCCGCTGCGGCGTCGCAGCCATCGGATGCAAAGAAATGGCAAGGCCTGAGCCCCTGGGCATCGGCCTTGCCGCATCCTGGCGCGCTCAGATCTTGAAGTCGTCGAACGAGACCTGCGTATCTGCGACACCCAGCTTGCGCAGCATCTTGCGCGTGGCGCTCAGCATCGCCGGTGGCCCGCAGAGGTAGAACTCGCAGGCCGCAAGATTGGCATGCGACTGCAGCAACTGCTCACGCACCGCATCGTGCACCAGTGCGCGGGGCAATCGATCACCGGCACCAGCAGGCTGCGCTGCATCGCCCGACAAGACCAGATGCCAGCTGAAGTTGCCGAACCGGGTCGCCAGCGCCTGCATCTCCTCAACGTAGGGCGCATCGGCCTGTGTGCGTGCGCCGTACCAGAAGTGCACGCGTTCCTTGGCGCCGCCCTCCAGCAGCGACCGGATCATCGCGCGCAAAGGCGCCATTCCGGCACCGCCGCCAATGAACACCTTCTCCCGTTGCCCTTGATGCAGCGCGAAGTCGCCGAATGGGCCGGCATACTGGATCCGGTCGCCGGGCTTCAGACCGTACATATAGGACGAGCCCTTGCCAGGCGGGTGGTGCGACGCGTCGGCCGGGCCATGGAGGAAGCGCACCAGCAGGCTGATACGCCCATCGATCTGCTCGACCGGGGCCGACAGCGAATAGGAGCGGCGCAGCGGCGCGCTGTTCCCCCAGCTCGAAGGCAGGCGCCAGGCCGCCCATGCAGCGCGGTGGGCTTCGGGAAGTTCGATCTGAGCCTCGGACATCTGGTAGGCCGGCACGATGACCTGGATGTAGGAGCCCGGCCTGTAGGCCGCGTCGGCACGCTCGTCGGGAAGCAGGACCACTTCGCGCAGGGTTGGCGACAGTGCATTCACGCTTACCACCCGCGCCCCGTGCTGGCTCCACAGTTCCACGCCGCCCAATACCTCGATCTCCAGATCGGATGTCACGGGCAGATTGCAGGCCAGGCGATGCCCATCCCGCAACTTAGCCAGCGACAGCTGAGCACGGTCCGCGGGCGTCGCTGCCGGCACATTGCCACAGACCTTGACCTCGCAAAGGCCGCAGCTCTGACCGCCCCCGCAGTTCGATGGCAGTTGCAGGCCCTGCTTGCCCATCGCGACGAACACGGTGTCACCGGAGGCCACACGCAACGTGCGCAACCGTGATCCATCGGACGACAAGACCTGCAGGGACTTGCTGGCACGCAGGCGCCGCGGAATGAAGTCTGCCAGGCGGAAGCTCGTGAACAGCAGCCAGATCCCGCTAAGCGCCAGCCACAGCCCGCCCACGGCGGCGCTGACCACCAGCGGATTGTTGAAGTCCTTGCGGCCGGTGTAGTCCATGATGTGCAGCATCCAGAAAAAATCGAACAGCCGCCAGGTGCTGTTGCGATGCTCGAGAACGTCACCGTGCTGGGACAGGTACACCGTGGTGTCGTCGCCATCGGAGAACGGCACGCGCCAGACCTTGCCCTCATGCGCCCGGGTCTCCAGCGATGGCGGCTGCAGTTCGGCCGGGCCGGCCTGCCCAGGCCCACGATAGGACGCCTGTGCCAGGCGCTGCGCCAGGTCGCTGTCCAGCACGATCTCGGTGCCGCGCAAGGCACTGATCAGCCTCACCCCCTGGTCGGTAGCGAGCCGATAGACTGGCTCCTGGCCCAGCCATCCGGTCGAGACCGACTGCGCATCGAGCTGAACCGTTTTCAGTGCCTGGCTGACCGGCAAGGCCTGCGCGGGCCAGGCCGCACGTGCCGCCGGCGGGACGCGGAACTCGCGCCCGCGCACCTTCTCGGCATCCAGCAAGCTCATCACGACGCCGCTGGCCATCCAGAGCAGCAGTTGCAGGCCGATCAGCAGGCCCAGCCATTTGTGGATTTTCTTCAGCCACTGAGTCATGCCTGGTTCCTCCGGCGGAAGCTGTAGAACACCAGCCACAGGCCGCTGAGCGCGAACACAAAGCCGGAACCGGCCGCGACGCGCAGCAGCGTGTTGTTGACATCGGCTCGGGTGTCGTAGTCCATGATGTGGAGCATCCACAGGAAATCGAACAAGCGCCACAGATCGTGGCGTCGCGCCAGCAGGTCGCCGGTGCTGGGCGAGAAGTACAAGGTCGAGTCGGCGCGATCGTCGAAGCGAACGGCCCACATGGGGACGGGGCGCTTCGCGACCTCCTGCGGTGCTTTCGTGACCCAGGTCACCTCGCGAACCTGGGCCTCGCCCTGGTAGACCTCCTTCGCGCGCTCCAGGATCTGGTCGCGGCTCAAGGGGCTGAGCAACGTGGCGTCACGGGCATCGAGCAGATGCGTCTTGCCGCCATGCCGGACCTCGTAGACCTCCTTGCCGATGAAGGTCTTGAGTTTCAGCGCCTCAAAACCGGGGTAGAGCTCGCCAATGCGGGCGACATCGATGCGAGGCTTGTCGCGCTTCAGGGGTTCGTCAAAAACATGGGCCAGGTGGTCGCCGTGGATGACGTCCAGCGAGATCGCGGTCATGTAGACCCCGCTGATCATCCACAGCAGGGCTTGCACCCCGATCACCAGGCCGATCCATTTGTGGGTCTTGCGTGCCCAAAAGGAAGGATTCATAAGCTTTGTCTCACAGCTTTCGATGGACCATCGGCGGGCGCCGGCTCGTGGCCGGCGCCCGCCGTTCACGCTCGGTGGATTACCAGCGGTAGCCGGCTCTCACATGCCAACGGCGGCCGAGCAGGTCGTAGGTCATCGTGTCGGTGTTCGCATCGGTGTAGCTCTTGATGAAGGGCGGCTTCTTGTCGAAGAGATTGTCGATGCCCAGCGCGATGTCAAAGGACTTGTTCACCGCGTACTTGGCCTGGATCGAGTGGTAAGTGATGGCGGGGGCGCGCGCACCGATGTCCGTCGGTGCCGCATTGATGTCGTCGGCGGAACCGATGTACTGGACCGTGTACGAACCCGACCATGGGCCCTTGGCCATCGTCAGCGTGCTCAGCGAGCGCCACTGGGTGTAGCTGCCACGGCCGCCGGTGATCTTGCCCGTGTAGTCGATGGCGGCTGCGCCCGGGAATGGCCGCACCTCGTAGTTCTTCAGGTGCGAGAGCTCGGTGCCGAGCGAAGCGTTCCAGCCCGCGACGTTGAAGTCATAGAGCATGCCCAGGTCAATGCCGGAGATGCGCTCGTCCGCCGCGTTGACCGGCTGAGAGGACAGGTAGTCGATCTCGCCCGTGGCCGGGTTGCGGGTGAAGCTGGAGGCATTGCAGAAGATGTGCGCCCGGCCCGGGGTGTTGTAGCAGGTGGCCAACTTGGTCGATCCCGCCACGCTCTGGATCGCGTTGCTGATCTTGATCCGGTAGTAGTCCAGCGTCAGCGTCAGCGGGCGGATCGGCGACCACACGATGCCGGCGGTCAAGGTCTTTGCATCCTCGGGCTCCAGCTTGGGATTGCCGCCCACCGTCGTGAGGATGGTGTTGCCCAGCTGCCGGAAGCCCGCCGGCACGCCGGCGGCCTGGCAGTTCTGCGACACCACGGACGTGGTGGGCAGGGCACTCCAGCCGCTGCAGGGGTCGGTGGTCGTGAGGTTGCCTTCGGACACGCCACCGTACAGCTCGGGGATGTTCGGCACGCGGAAGGCCGAGGACACATTGGAGCGCAGCTTCAGGCTGGGGACGACCTGCCAGTCCAAGCCCATCTTGTAGGTGCTCTTGCTGCCGAACAGGCTGTAGTCGGAATAGCGCGCAGCGGTGTTGAGGGTCAGCGACTGAATCAGCGGCTTGCGTTCCAGCAGCGGCACCGACAGCTCGGCGAAGACCTCGCGCGCGGTGTACTCGCCGGAGATCGGGTCCTGCCGATTGGTGTTGGCCGCCCCGATGACGGTCAGGTTGTCCGGATCACGCCAGCCGCCTTCCTTACGGATCTCCAGACCCGAGGCAAATCCCACCGGACCGGCGGGCAGCTCGAACAGCTGGCCGCTGATGCTGGCGCTCATGCTCTTCTGATCATTGCCGCCGGTGTCGCGCGTCGTGGTCAGGATGTAGCGCAGCACTTCGGGCGTGAGGTTGCCATAGCCCAGGTAGTTACCGCAGGGAATGGCGGCGTTGGCGGCCGTGCTGCAGCGCGTGCGGTCTAGCGTCTGTTCGACGCGGTCCAGGTTCGCGACCTTGGTGGAGCCGTCTGTCCCCGTGTTGCGGCCCCAGTTCAGCGCCACGGACCAGTCCCAGTTCTCGCCAAGACTGCCCTTGGCGCCGGCCACCGCGCGGAAGATGTTGGACTCCTGAAAGAAGTCCCGCACGCCCGCCTCCTCCAGGCGACGCCGCTCAAGCACCAGGGCCTGACCAGTCGGGTTCGTCGGATGATCGGCCGCAATGTTGATCGGACGGTAAACCCCCAAAGATCCCGGTGTGGCCAACTGGCTCGACTCGCGGCGCGAGAAGAGCAGTTCGGTGAAGAGCTGGGTCTTGTCGCTCAGGTTCAGTGTGCCGAAGGTGCTGAGGCCCAGACGCTTGATGGGGTTGACGGCATTCAGGTTCGGATTGCCGTTGTAGTTGTGCTTGGCCGCAGAGTAGGTCTCGTAGAAACCGGCAGGCGAGTCCAGGGATTGGCGGAAGTTGACGCGTCGGCCGTCTGCCAGGCGCGCGCGGCCGCCGATCGTTGCCGAGCTGCCGGAGCACACCAGCTGGCCGTTCGCTTCGGCCAGGCCGCAGGGCGCGCGGCTGGCCATGTTCACGTCCCCGCTTTGCGAATAGTTGATCGCCGTCATCAGCGAGCCCTGGGCGCTGGTGATGCCCCAGGCCAGGTCGACGGCCGACTCATCCCCGTCACCGCGCGAGGTCTCGCCATAGCGGACGGCCGCTTCAAGACCCTTGAGGTTCTTCTTGGTGATGATGTTGACGACGCCCGCGACGGCATCGGCACCGTAGATCGCCGAGGCACCGTCCTTCAGCACCTCCACGCGCTCGATCAGCGCGACCGGGATCATGTTCAGGTCCACGGAACTGTTCGCCCCCGTGCCGCCATTCACCACGCGCCGGCCGTTGAGCAGCACCAGCGTGCGGTTGATGCCCAGGCCGCGCAGGTTCACCTGCGTCGTGCCATAGCCGTTGCCGGTCCAGTAGGCGCTGGTCTGGTTACCGGCCGTGCCGGCCGAGGCTGGCAGGCGCTGCAGCAGCGTTTCCGCAGACACAGCACCGGATCGCTGGATCGCGTCCGCATCGATGACCGTGACCGGGCCGACGCCGGAGATCTGGGATTGCTTGAGGTTGATGCGGCTGCCGGTGATCTGGACCTTGTCGAGCGCAGGGGTCTGAGCCGGTTCGGGCGCCGAAGTGGTTTGCTGCGCATGGGCGCTGCTCAGAAAGAGGAGGACCGCGGCACTGACTGCCGTCTGGTGGAGCTTCTTGATCGTCATGTTGTACATCCGGATGAAGTGATCCGCAGGCATGCGTAGGAGATGCCGGGATCTGGATATGCGTTTGAGCCGATGGGGAGGCGGCCGGCCGCATGGCGTCCCAGCAAGCGCAGACGACTCGATAGCGCGCAATGGCGACGCTAAGTCGGGCGGTGCAAACGATGGGAGAAGCCGCGCTGCCTAGCCAAACATCAAAGCTGCTGAGCTGGGGACAGGTGCCCGCGTGCCGCAGCAGCGGACAGCACAAGGTCAGGCGCTTCGGGGTGGGCGGTCTTGCCCGGAGAGGAGAAACTCGGCGCGAGGAGCGGCCGAGCTGGCGATGCGCTTGTTGGCACCGGCAAGCTGTTCGGCCGACGCTGCGTCCAGCGCAATCATCGATGCGCTCGCACCGCAGCTGATGCAATGGCTGCATGGGCTGAAGTCGCAGCAGGGCTCGCTGGACTGGGAGCCGGTGTCGGCGACCTTGTCACTCACCTTCTTCGCGGACGCAAGGGACTTGCTCCCATGCTTGCCAGCCGCAGATGCAAGCGTCTGGCGATGGCCGACATCGTCGACCTTCTGCTGGCGCGCCTGCGCCTTGGAGACAAATGCCTCGGGGCAGATCATCGACGTGGCAATGCTTGCGGTGACGGGCACGAGGACCGCCACCAAGCAAAGAAGCCAAAAGCCGATGAGTTTCATGGGTTCGTCAAGAAGAAGTGCTTGCATTGAAACAAAGGCAAGCAGCGCGGTCTACCTAGGGAGTTCCCCCGTTTCTCTTGACATTTGCAGCGCTTGGTGAGCATCACTCACCAAGCGCGTGCACGCGGCACTTCTTTGGGGCCTTCAACACCATTTCGGCCATGTGGCTGCTATTTCCGGGAGGCCATCAAACCCTGATCAATGCTCATGCCGGTGATGGATGAAATACCCCGCAGCCGTACACAGACGCGGTCGCGGAATCAACGTCTGGGCCTCCATTGAGCAGCCTGGGGCTTTCGCTACGACTGATCCCAAGCGTCAATCGTGAGGGGCTCGTCAGATGGGCACTCGCCGATGCGCTCTGCGTGGAATTTCAGCTCGCCGGACCAGCCTGCAGGGGTGATGTAGTCATCCCCGATCACCTCAATCCCGGAGTGTCGAGGCGGCCTGCCCAGCCGCAGCATCGGCAACAGTCCATGAGGACATCCAGTTGTCCTTCGACATCGTCGAGGACGAACAGGAAGACACGCTTGCTTACGGCGATCTCGGCGGCAGCCCGTACGTCACCGGCAGCCCGCTGGACCCCCATGAGGGGAGCGAAGTCTTCTTCGGCCGTGAGGAGTTGCTGCAGAAGATTTCTCGCCAGGTGGTGCTGCAAGGCAACGTCGTACTCCTCGAGGGCAACCGGCGAGCGGGCAAGACCTCCATCCTGCGGCACCTGGAGGGCACTAACGACCTGATCGCCGACGTTACAAGCTTCTCCAAAGCTGCCGCTCGTGCACGCCCGCTTGTGGCCGATTGCGCCAGTCCGACGCACTGCCGACCAATGACCGCACCCGCTGCAGAGCCGAAAGTCCAGCTTTGCCGGCACATTGCTTACCATCGGCACTTCTGCCCCCGGGAGCCTCCGATGTGCTACTCCGCGCAAGTCTGGTCCGACTACCGCGGCTATGTGCGTGAGTTCAAAGCCAAGGTTCGCATCCAGGAGTTCTACGACCTCTTCTACCGGCGCAGCGTGGGCGCCAAGCTCGTCATACCCCGCGGTGTCGAGGACGCGTTCTCGTCCCCCCAATCAGAGCAGGAGCAGGCCATCTGGGACCTGGTTCTGGCGTACCGCCAACAGGAGCGAACCCGTTGGGAGCAAGAGCTCTTCGCACAGAAGACGCGCCTGACCACCGCCGAGCGCAAGCTCGCGACCAAGATCACCAAGGCGGCCCAAGACGACCAGCGCATCGCCACCAACAAGATCGAGCGCGCCACCGAGAAGCTGGCTGACTTGAACCGCACCGAGCCTCGCGAGTCCG
>Ga0233424_10001234_pt1 | contig 24026 bp, 23 predicted proteins | sample Watercolumn_Towu_FD_181011 | JGI IMG/M metagenome (GOLD analysis project Ga0233424, IMG submission 181011) | Freshwater microbial communities from Lake Towuti, South Sulawesi, Indonesia - Watercolumn_Towuti2014_125_MG | ecosystem: Environmental > Aquatic > Freshwater > Lake | place: Indonesia... | reverse complement strand
TTGGGAGATGGATCGATTTAATTTTCTTGATTCCTATGGAGTTGGAGGTCCTGGATATTTTGGAGGCGCACTTTATAAAAGCGTTCAACGAAGAAATAAAATGGAAATCAGTAGTATGACGATGTTTGCAGAAAGCTCACCTCAGGCCATGGTCAAGAAAGAGGCTGCAATCATCCAAGACAAGAAGGAGGCGGTTTCGAATTCAAAGAATCCGTCTCTTGGGTCTGAAAATGATTCGACCATTCGTTTTCGCTCAGACTTTAGCGAAACTGTCTTCTTTAAACCTCACTTAACTTTCGATGGGTCAGGGCGAACTTTGGTTGAGTTTCAACTGCCGGACTCGGTGACCTCATGGAAAATTGCGGCTCATGGTTTTTCACAAGGCATGGCCTTCGGTGATTTACAAAAAGAGGTGATCACCGCAAAAGAACTCATGGTTCGTCCTTATTTACCTAGGTTCTTGCGTGAAGGTGATAAAGCCCAAATTCAAGTGATGGTGACGAACAATTCCAATCGAGATGTGAATGGCCAAGTTGAACTAGTTATTGAAAGCACAAAAGATAACAGCAATGCCATGAAGCTTTTTGGTTTTTCTCAAGCCATGGCCACTCAATCTATCAAGGTGCTTAAACAAGCCTCGACCACGGTGACTTTTAGTTTGCAAGCCCCACGTGGGGTTGAAATGTATCGTGTGAAAACTCTAGTTCGTTCAGGAAATGGAGGAGATGCCGAAATAAATCCTCTGCCTATTCTTGCAAGTCGTGCGCATTTGGTTCAATCTCGGTTTGCAACTATAAAAAATCAACAGACAAAAATTCTTGAATTCAAAGATCTTGCTCAAAATAATGACGACACTCGTGAAAATGAAAAAATGGTGATCACTGTTGATGCTCAACTTTTTGCAGGAGTGTTGAAGGCTTTGCCTTCTTTGATTGATTCCCCTTACGAATGCATCGAGCTTTTAGTCAACCGCTATGTAAGCACTTCAATTGTAAACTCGATTTACAATCAATATCCAGAGGTCGAAAAATTGGCGCAATCCATGTTACCAAGAAAAACAGCCTTGGAGGCTTTCAACGAGAAAGATGCGAATCGTCGGCTGCTTTTTGAAGAAACTCCGTGGTTGAGAGAATCCATGGGAGAAGATTCTGGGGCGCTTAAAACCCTTTCGATTTTAGATCGAAAAAATTTAAAAATCGAAAAAGAAAAAGCTTTGGATAAAATCAAAAAAATGCAAAATAAAGACGGTGGTTTCTCATGGTTTGCAGGAGGTCCCTCGGAGCCTTTTATGACGGCCTACGTTCTTTTAAGTTTAACCCGGTTGTTTGATTTTGGAGAAGCTCCTCCGAAAGATCTTGTTGTACGTGCCTGGAAATACGCTCGGGCTGTTGTTAAAGATCAATGGCTCGCGGAGATGAAGCAATTAGAAACTCACATTGAGGTGATCACTCTTATTAACTATGCTTTGTCTCGGTATCCCGATGTGAGTTGGCAGGCTCAATCTTTTTCTGAAAAAGAACAAAAAAAACTTTTAGACTTCAGTTTTCGAAATTGGAAGAAACATTCTCCAAGAATTAAAGCTTATCTAGCGATGACTTTATTACGTCATCAGCGCATGGCTGATGGACGTTTGGTGTGGGATTCTGTGATGGATTCAGCAAAAAGTGATCCTGAGTTGGGAACTTATTGGGCCCCTGAAGAGCGCTCTTGGCTGTGGTATAACGATGCGATTGAAACTCAGGCTTTGGGCTTGAGAACTCTCGCTGAGGTGAATCCAGATGACCAAAAGTTAGAGGGCCTTGTGCAGTGGATTTTCTTAAATAAGAAATTGAATCAATGGAAGTCGACTCGAGCCACCGCTGAGGTGATTTACTCCCTGGCCTCCTATTTAAATAAAAAAAATCAATTGAGTGCCAAAGAAGAAGTGATGGTAGATGCGGGAACAGTGAAGGCTCAATTTGTGTTCAGTCCTGAAAAATACACGGGCGCAAAGAATCAAATTGTTATTGATGGAAAGAATATTGAGCCCACAAAAAATTCTAAAATCAGTTTTTCTAAAAATGGTGAAGGAATGGCCTTCGTTTCTTCGACATGGCATTTTTCGACCGATCAACTGGTCAAATCTGAAAGTGGTGATTTTTTTAAAATTTCACGACAGTATTTTAAGCGTGTAGCGAAAGGGACGCAGTGGGAGTTAGTACCTTTGAAAGAGAAAGAGAGTGTGCAAGTGGGCGATCAAATCGAAGTGCATCTCAGTTTACGCTCTCAGCATCAAGCTGAATATGTGCACCTGAAAGATCCACGTCCTTCAGGCTTTGAACCCGACCATCCCGTCTCAGAGTATAAGTATGATGGAAGAATCAATTGGTATGAAGAAGTGCGTGATAGCGGAACTCACTTTTTCTTATCTGCGATTCCCGTCGGAGAATACACCTTTAAGTACCGACTTCGTGCCAATATGGCTGGAAGCTTTCGAGTGGGGCCTGCTGAAATTCAATCTGTTTATGCTCCAGAATTTAATGCCTACTCGCAAGGACATGAAATTCAAATTAAATGATATGCAGAGGTGTGGTTTAGAAGAACTTTTCAGACTCTTTTTCTAAACCACGCTCAATGGCCTCTGTTCTTTGCGATTGAAAAAGATCACGACGAAGGATTCAATTTTTTAAAGGTAGTAGGCCGAGTCGAGAGCTTGGGCGGTTTTGATTTTTTTTCGGCTGAATTCTTTTTGAAAGGTCACCTTTAAAATTGCAGATTGTCCCTTGTTTTTGCACAGACTATCATCTTGACCATTCACTTGAACCCATATTTGTAAAGTATCTGGAGTGCTGATGTACCCGTAATCATTGTTTTCATGAAGACTTCTATCGAGAATAAGACTTTCTAAATTCGCAAATGTGGTCACGCCTTTATTCAAACCCAGCTGTAGTAAAACTTCATCCGAATCAACAAGGCCTTTTGTGCACGAGCTTTCGATGAGGGTCAGATTTTGAGGTAAATTTTGGTGAGTGCTGACGCCAGCGAACAAAACAAGTATGGTTAAAATAAAATTCTTCATAGATCCTCGATCTGCTCTCAAGGTGGCGGAGTCTATGAAGTTTGTTCGAGCTTGTCGCCTGTTATGATTTTGACAGAAAGACAAAAATTGTTAAAACGCCTCTGAATTTGAATAAAAAAAGGGAGCCCATAGGCTCCCTTTGCTCAATTTTTTCGTTTACAAAAATTAGTTTTCGTAAAAATCAAAAAGTTGTTGAGGTGCGATTTCACTCACTGAGAAGTTGAGTGGCACCAGGCTCGTGCGTCCACCATCAATGCGATAGACTTGCCCATCAAAAGAAAGAGCATAAATAGTGGAGGCCACTTTGTACATGCGTTTGAACTTTTGCTCAAATTTTAGATTCGAAGGTTCCATAAAAGCACGGCGACTTTTGCAACCGATTTCAAACATACTTCCATCCTTCATTGAAAGATGAGCAGTGTACTGACCGCGGTCATAGCCGTTTGGATAAAGCATTCCTGCGGCTTCAGTTCCAGCAGGGAATTTTAAATCTGTCGTGCTAGCCGAAGTTGGATCACAAGTCATGCGTGCATAAGTTTTATAAACACGAGCGTTCCATTGAGTGCCCGAATGAAAGTCAACAAACTCAGCTCTTTGTGCGGGAGTTTGTTCATTGTACTCAGTGAAGGCATCTCCAGGAGACTGAGTGATAGTTCCTTCGTTGCGTGCAAAGATGTATTCGGCTTTGAGGTTCTTATCATCTGGAAAGAAAGTTAAGTGCTGGGCTCTTTTAACAATATGACCTGAAGCCGGAGCGCGACCCAACTGACGAATCGAATTGGCTGAGATATTCATCAAATGAAAATCTAAATTAGCTGATAACATAAGTAGATTTTCTTGGCGTTGAATGCGCACAGGGTTTTCAAAAGCCTCATCAGCATAAATCACGGCCGCTGATTTCGCGTAGGCGCGAAGAGCTGGGTGTAAATCGACCGCGTACTTGCCAAGTTGAGCATAAGTTTCAACCGTGACCCCATAAGATCCACCATCAGCAATGCGAGTGTCACAAGCTCCTTGCAGACCTTGGCGAGGTCCTTTTGAGCAAGTCACATGAGGAAAGCCATCAATGTGTCGTGCTTCATGCATAAAGACGCTAGCGCGATCTAGAGATGAAAAAGCATCTGTTAAAGCAAGATGGCAGGCATACATCGTTTTGCCACCAAAAGAATAGACGTAAGCCACCACTCCTTTTGGACAAGAATTGACGATTTCAAGCTTGTTGATGCGACCGATAAAATAATTGTACCAGCTGCTGGCGAAACGGCCCGAGAAAAGCTCATCTGGGCTTGGATTCATCACGGGAGTGAAAGCCGTTTGACGCATAAACATGATCGAAGCGATCAAGTGCGAAGTTTGTGAGCCGTCGTAGCAGTAGTCTGCATTCGCTAAATTAGCGAATTGACGAAAATTGCTGGCAATGGCTTGCATTTCAGATTTCGCAACACAATTGTTGTTTGGATCTTTTGGCAACCCTAAATCGGCTGAAGCTATTGTACTAAAGAGCGTGAGCGATAGTAAGCTCACTAAAATAGATGATTTCATATTCCCCCTCTGGTGTAGGCATCCACTTCCTAACGTTCTGAAATCTTATTCAGCATTGGCTCAGAGTCGCAAAGAGAATCGGCTTTTTGACGAGGAGCGGCCTTAAAAATCCAGAATCTCTTCGTTCGAATGTGTTTTTGAAATCGACCCTGGGTGTTCTTATCTCAGCTCTCGCCATTTTCGATCGGCATAACGGCGAACTTCAGGTGATAAAGCGTTGTTCGATAAGTCTCTCAATGTTTTACGGGAAAGTCCTTCGGGTCCTTCGTGTAAAGCTCTTTCAGCCAATTCATCCACAGCCATATAACGCAAAGCTAAGTCTTGGCCTCTTTGAATTTCATCTGCTGAGTGGGGAGTGGGAGGACCTCTTTGGGGTAATTCGCTCTGAGCTAATTCTGAGAGGTTTTTCAAAGCTTCGGGAGAAATATCAAGACTCAATAAATATCCAGAGAGAATTCTTTCGTTCACGGGTCTTTCAGGATTCAGGGCTAAATTTTTTAAATCTATTTTTTGCGAAGGGGGCAAACGATTGACGATTTTACGAAGCTTTTCTTCTTTATCAGGAGTGTTGGCTTGAGTGTTTTCCAAGCTCAATGACTCTTGTCGCACCCACTCTTGCAATTCTTGGGTTGGGTTTGAGAGTTCACTCTTGGATGATGAAATCTCCGCCGCCTCAGGTTTTTGAGGAGTCGTTGGAGGTTTTGCAAAAAACCAATTTTGCGATTCGCTCACTTCTTTTTTAGCAAGGTCGCTTTGAGGCTTCGAGGGAGATTGAGAACTTAGAGCATTCAAAATAAGAAAGGCAAAGAAAGCCAAAACAATAAGAACTGGAATCATCTGAGAAAAAGAGATTTTTTTGTTCATAAGACCGCCCCTTAGGCGAAAATTAGAGCAGATGATTGCATTTGCCTACAAACTTTTATAACACTCTGTGTGAAACGAGGTTCTAACGAATGATTTCGTCCAAGTGGGCTTTCGATGAGGCTCCTGTTTATGAAAAGCTTAAAAGACTTCCTGAAAATATTCATCAGGTCTTAGTCTCTTCGTTTGAGGGAGGAGAAGCTCCTTCAGTTCCTGCTCGCGATGCTCAGATTCTAGCCACGAAATTGCATCCCGAAAAAAAGGGATTTTCTAGCCCTGAAGGTTCGGCTCGGATGCTTCACGATTTAGCGAGTATAGAGTTGCAAGCTATGGAGTTGGGATTGCGAACTCTGGTGGAGTTTCCGGATGCGCCTTCAGAGTTTCGAGAGGCCTTAGCTGAAGTCACCTTGTCAGAAGGGGAGCATCTTAAGCTTTGCCTCTCAGCTTTAGAGAGTTTGGGATTTGAATGGGGGCATTGGCCTGTGCACTGCAATTTATGGATGGCTGTTGAAAAAAGTGATTCTTTGTTAGATCGCATTTTAATTGTTCATCGTTATCTTGAGGGCAGTGGATTGGATGCTGGTAGTCACATTATTCAAAGACTTCAGGGGTTATTGGTGAGTGGAGTCGGTGTTCCAAGTTTGCAAGCGGGAAAAAAAGCCCTCGAAGTGATGGAGATCATTAACCGCGAAGAAGTGGGGCATGTGCTCTTTGGTTCAAATTGGTATCATAGTTTAAGTTTAAAAGAAAAATTAGATCCTGAAGTGGATTTTAAAATGCGCATGGAAAGTTTAAGAGACAGATTGCCGCGACGTTTTGAAAAATTAAACCATGACTTGCGTCGCAAAGCCGGATTTACAGATCAAGAAATTCAAGTTTGCGAAAGTTTCAGGCAATCTTACCTCGAGTTAGGGCAGAAGAAGTTGTAAATCAGAACTTCATTCGTTAGGGTGAGAGCATGATGAATTTAAACGAACGTCGTTATTTATTTTCTCGCTACATTCTCTTTTTTGCTTTAGGAATTCCATTCGTATTAATTTTTGTTCCTTTTTTTGTTCCCATTTTAATGGCGACACTTTTCGCCTTGGGCTTGGAGCCCCTTTGGAGTCGCGCTCAATTAAAGCAGGGAGGAAAAAAATATTTTTCTCTGATTTTGATCGGAGCTTGGTTTTTATTTATATTTTTACCCTTTGTTTTTGTTTCTTTAAAGGCTGTAAGAGCGATTGAAGGACTGGCCGCCGGAGGCGCCAAAGATTCTCAATTTTTTCAATCCGTATTTAAATTTTGGGATAAAACACAACATTCGGTGGAGTCAGTTTTAAGTCGTGTTGGTGTAGATTCAAGTTTGTTGCCTTCGCAAGAAGAAATTTTGAACCGTATCACTCCAGTGACGGTTAAGTTTGCGACCAATTTTTTGGCGGCTTTGCCTGAGTTGGGATTATCTATTCTAATTTTTTTCGCCATGGTGTTCGTTTTGGTCACCAATGGAAAATTAATTAAAAAAAGTTTTTTGAGTTTGCAACTGCTTCCGGATCAAGAGGTCAATCACATCATTGCGGCTTTGCAAACCGGGTGTTTGAATGTTTTAAGCTCCACTTTGATCATCGGAGCGATTCAAGCTTTGATCGTGGCCATCGGTTCTTTGATTTTTGGTTTTCACGAGTTCTTTTTGATTTTTATCATTACTTTTGTTCTGTCTTTTATTCCCGTGATCGGGGCTGCGCCTGTGGCCTTCTTTTTAGCCACGGCCTCTTTTTTAATGGGAGAAAATGGTTCAGCCGTAGGGCTTTTGGTCATTGCCATCATTGCTGGAAGCATTGACAATATTCTTAAGCCCTATATCTTTTCAAGTGAGGATGAGGGATTGAATCCCATCGTGGCATTGATTGGAATTATCGGTGCCATCGTTATCTTTGGATTGCCAGGGTTATTGTTAGGTCCTTTGCTTTTGCAAGTCGGAATGAGGCTCTTGCCACCACTTTTAAAGCGTCTGTTACATCCCGATGAAGAGCCATCAGTTGAAACACCTTCAAATTAGATTTCGATGCTTGTCGAAATCTAATTTGTTTTTTTGTGAATGATCAACCTGAATGATCAAAAATTTTAAATCAGCTCCATTGTTTCATGTCGATCACAAAACGATACTTCACATCGCCTTTGATCATACGTTCATAGGCAAGATTGATGTCTTTCATTGCGATCAACTCAATATCGGATGCGATATTGTGACTGGCGCAAAAGTCGAGCATTTCTTGGGTCTCTTGAATGCCGCCGATGAGGGACCCGGCGAGGCGTTTGCGTTTATCAATCAAAGAGCCGGCATGAATTTGATCAGCAGCTTCGGGAATACCTAACAACACCAAGGTGCCATCGCGTTTTAAGAGGCCGATGTATTGATCTAAGTTGATATTGGCCGAAACCGTATTAAGAATCAGATCGAAGTGATTTTTTAGACTTTTCATTTCTTGCGTATTTTTCGAAAGCACAAAATGTTTAGCTCCGAGGCGCTGAGCATCGGCGCGTTTATTTTCAGAGGTGCTAAAAAGAGTGACTTCAGCTCCCATAGCATGAGCTAATTTCACCGCCATATGTCCAAGACCTCCCAAGCCGACCACACCAACACGATCTCCTTTTTTAATTTTCCAATTTTTAAGTGGAGAATAAGTGGTGATTCCTGCACAGAGCAATGGAGCGGCTCGATCGAGGGGAATATTCTTAGGAATGCGTAAAACATATTTTTGATCAACGACGATTTTTTGTGAATAGCCTCCGTAGGTTTGACCTCCGAGATGTTTGTCAGAACTATTGTAGGTGAAAGTAGCTCCAACTTCACAGTATTGTTCTAAATTTTCTTGGCAAGCTGAACATTGGCGACACGAATCCACAAAGCATCCAACGCCCACGGCTTCTCCGACTTTAAATCCTTTCACTTGTGATCCGACCTCGATCACTCGGCCAATGATTTCGTGGCCAGGAACAAGAGGGTATTTAGCTCCTCCCCACTCATTGCGGGCCGAGTGGATGTCTGAATGACAAACTCCACAATACAGAATTTCGATAGCCACATCATTTTCAAGAGTCGCCCTTCTTTCGATTTCAAGGGGGGCCAGGGGAGAAGTGGCGTTCATGGCCGCGTAAGCTTTAATATTTTTCATAAAGACCTCTTTTTTACATTTATTTTTTAAAGTGTGCAATTTTCACCTCAATCAGGCCACTTTTAAAATTTCTTGCAGCGGAGCGCATATTTTAGAACATGGACAAGTTCTTGGTCTTTTGCTTAGGATGAGATTTCTTTGAATGAGGGGGAACTGTGAAAAAAATATTTGTGATCATTTTTTTATTGGTCGGAGGGATTTTCAACCTGTCTTGTTCAAAATTAAAGTCGGATGAAACCAAAACTGAAAACTGGGTGGCGAATTATGAACAAGAGGTGTTGGGAGATCGAATCACTTGCATCGCAAAAATCACTCTTGATGAAAGCAACAGTACATTCATCGAACTGACTGGTGGAGACTATCTGGCTTGTGGGGGAGTTTCAATGACTCGTGCCGATTCAGTGGTGGGAGAGGTGATTTATAAAGCATCGATGAAATACGTTCCCACGAAAGCTTATGATATCGTTTTGACTCGAAAAAATGAAGGTGATTACGTGGCTCGAGCAGAGGTTCCGGCGGCGATTGATATTATTTCTCCTAAAGATGGAGCTTCCTTGCAAAAAGGATCGGCTTTGGATGTGAACTGGTTGCCGAGCAGCAGTCGTTTGGATGGGATTTTTGTTTCTCTCACTTATGAGCAAGCGAGTGCGGGTGATAGTGGCTCTCAATATCAGGCCTTTGCCGAAAGAATGGCGACAGAATCAGGTCGCTATGTTTTTAGTTCAAACAAGACTCCAAAAAATATTGAAGGCGATGTGAATGGAGCCGCGACAGTGCCTGCCACTTTGCTGTTAAGTCGATACCGAACTGGTTCGATGCCTTCAGGATTGAAGGGTAAAATCACAATGCAGAGAAGTTTGAATTTGCGAGTGTTTTTTAATTAAGAAGCGGCTTTGAGGTCTGTGCCTTTGGCTTTTTGAAGGCAAACCGCAGGAACTCCTCCCCAAGTTTCCCCAGGAGGAATGTGGGTTTTAGGCAGAACCACAGAGTGAGGAAGAATCTTAGCATCATCGCCGATACTCACTCCTCCCATGATAGAAGCTTTAAGGCCGATCGTGCAGTTGTTTCCAATTTTCACGGGAGAAATCACCAACAGTCCACCTTGGCCATAGTGAGCCACGACGGTGACACTGCCACCTAAAGTCGTTTTATCACCGATTTCAATTAAAGAAGGGTCTGAAATCCACGTGGTGTTGATCACAGCCCCGCGGCCAATTCTCATACCCATCATTTGATAAAAGAGAAGTGAAACAGGTGAAGGCGTTAGAAATTCGAGAAATGTAAACCGCACCATGTAGGTGAGCCCATTGTGCAAAAACCACTTCAAGGACTCGGCGGAATAATAGGGACCTCGCCAAGGCTTCAATCGAGTTTGCAAAAGAAAGTTCACCGCAGGAACCACAAAGACCAACGTGAAGCCATATAAAATAAAGCCGCCAGCAAAGCCAAAAGCTATGGCGAAATTTTGCACCCAAGAAGAACTCTCGGCAGAGAGAGTTTGCATAAACCGAAAGAAACCAACTCCAGGAGTCAGAGCGAGGGCAAAGACGGTGGTCATTGCGGTGTAGACAGGAATCATTGTGGTTAAATGCATCAAATTTTTGAAACGACGCAAAAGTCTTTCAAAGAGACCCTTGATTCCGTGGTGGTGACTTTGTGTCGTTTCAAGATCAATTCGTTTTTTCATAAGGTCTCTTTCGGCAATTCCAGACCAAGACTTGTGTCTTTTTGCTAGAAAAAGAAAAACATAGACCATGGTCTAGCTTCATTGTGCGGGCTTGGTGATTTGCAGTGAGAGTTTGAGAGTTGCGGCGGTGATATGCTAGAATGGGAAATCTCATCACAAAGGAGTCATCATGAAGGCATCCGTTTATCAAATTTTAAAATTCACTCTTGTTGCGAGCGTTGTTGTAACAGTGAGTTCGGCTTTTGCAGACCCTACTTTCACAAGCATTACTGAAAAAGATTTTGAAGATATCACCAAAGATTTTTCTGCAAATTTCACTCACAATTCCATGATGGGTCCTTCAAATATGGGCAAGATCTTGGGTTTTCAAGTGGGCTTGGTGGCCGCTCAAACAAAAGCAGATAAAACGAATGATATAGTTAAACGCAATTCAGGTTCAGATTTGCCGAACTTATACAATGCCGGAGTGATGGGAGCTTTAGGAATTCCATTTGGTATTGCCGGCGAAGTGGTGATGATGCCTAAAATGTCGGCCTCGGGAGTGAGCTTAAGCTCAACATCTTTGGCATTGAAATGGAACATTGACGAGGTTGTTCCTGTTTTGCCTGTCAATGTGGCTTTGAGAGGGGTTTATTCAACGGCGAATTTAAAGTTTGATCAGACTGTTTCTGCGGTGACCTCATCGGTTGAGAGCAAAACAAATGTGAGCGGAGTGCAACTGCTGATCTCTCCAAAATTGCCTATTTTTGAGCCCTACGCAGGAGTGGGAATGTTAACAGGAAGTAATGATTTGAGTGTGAGTGGTTCTTCAATTTTTGATTCGTCGTATTCGACTTCGCAGTCTGAAAAAAAATCGGTGACTTCAACACAGATTTTACTAGGGGCTGAAGTTAGTTTGTTATTATTGAAGTTTGGTGTTGAGTATTCACAAAGTTTCGGAGCCAATCGTTATGGTTTAAAACTGGCTCTTGGTTTTTAAAAATTAATTTGAGTCTTGTTGAAATGTGGGTTTGTTGATGCTACTGTCGAAAAAACAGGAAGAGTCATGAACCCACGTCAGTTTAAATTTCTACTTGGTCTTTTCTTTACAGGCCTTGGCTTTTTAGGAGCTGTTTTGCCGCTCCTCCCATCGACATGTTTTTTTATCTGTGCAGCTTATTATTTCGGTCAAAGCTCTGAAAAGATGGAGCAATACTTATTGAATCACCCTCGGATTGGTCCGGTGATTTTAAATTGGAGAGCCACGCGTTCAATTCCCTTAGTTGGAAAGATTTTGGCCTCCTTAGGAATGATCACAAGTTTATTGATTATTTTAGCAACCGCAAAATCTTTGATTTTTATTGGCATTGCCGTCGCAGTTCTCTTGGCATCGGCTTTGTATATTTGGACTCGTCCTACTCAGGGCGATATAGCCAGTGAAGTTTTGCAAAAGTCTAAAAAGTAATGGCGAGATTTTTTTTATTTTTTTTGATTATGACCTCTAATTTCTATGCGGTGGCGCAAGAGCTGTGCACAGACTATGTGAAATGCCGCGATCAATTTTTAAAAACGGCCCTTGAGATATCTTCGGTGCAAGTTAAGTCTCATCCTATTTCAAAATCGGATGGTGAGCTTTTCGTTGATGAAGCTTTAATTTCTTTTGGGTCAAAAAAACTTGTTGTCGTGGTGAGTGGCACTCACGGTGTTGAGGGCTTTGTGGGTTCTTACGTGCAAAGTGCTTTGCTGAAAAAAATAGCCAAGGAAAAAACTTATCAAAATCATGATTTTCTGTTTGTCCATGCTTTGAATCCCTGGGGATTTAAGCATCGTCGTCGTGTGACTGAGAACAATGTAGATTTAAATCGAAATTTTTTAAATCCGGATGAATTCTCGCATAAAAAGAACCAAGGTTACTCTCAATTGAATGAATTTTTATCTCCGCAAGACGAGGCTTCATCGACGGGGTGGTCCTTCGTTCAGTTTTCTTTCAGTGCTTTGTTAAAAATTGCAAAGTATGGAATGGATTCTTTACGGCAATCCATCGTTAGTGGGCAGTATGAATTTCCTCAAGGAATTTTTTACGGCGGGGCCTCTCCAGAACCTCAGCAAGCCTTATTGGGGAAAATTTTATTTGAAACTTTTAAGCGTTATGATCGCATATTGTTTATAGATTTGCATACGGGTTATGGAGCCAAGGGAGTCTTGCACCTATTTCCGAGTGTGCCTGATGCGAAAGCTAAAAGTCGAATTGAAGAGGTTTTTGCAGGATGGCCTATCACCTATGGACATCAAAAAGACTTCTATGAGGTTTCAGGAGCCGTGACGGATTGGGTTTACGGACAAGTGCCACCTGAAAAGTACTTTGTTCCGATGGTCTTTGAGTACGGTACAATGGACTCACAAAAAACCATGGGTTCTGTGCAATCGCTTTATCGTATGCGTGGTGAAAATCAAATGCATTGGCGAGGGGCCGCTTCTAAAAATGATGAAGAGAAAATCAAAAAGGATTTTTTTGAAATGTTCGCTCCTCAAGATCAAGAATGGAATGCTAAAGTTCTTGAGCAAACTTTTAAGGTCTTCGATAAAACCCTGACCTTGTTTTAGAAAAGAACGGATCAGATTGAGAATGAGTGTTTGAAACTTTATCACTCAGGTTCTTGGACTGTCATTTTGTGACAAAATTAATTCAATTCTATTGCAATTTATTGTTCTGATTTTAGTCCTTGAGGTTTTGCTTTTTTATCCCGTTATATATAGGACATGAGTAATACAAAGCCTTTGATTTTATTTGTTGGCCAACCGCTTTTCCCTGTTGATCAGATGAAAAAGAGTTTGGTTCAGATGTGTGGAGATAAATTTGAACCCACTTTTGTGGTTGCTAAAGATGGTCTTGAGGCCACTTTAAAGTTGCGCAATCAAAAGTTCGATTCTGTTGTTGTTGACCATAAAGCTTTGCAATCGAATAAAGGTTCTTTCCTTTCTGTATTTACTGAAGATGACAAAGATTCAAAACCCGCCACAGTGGTTATGATTGTTCCTGAGTTGACTTGGGAGGTCCCTCGCGAAATCAAGGGCACGGCCATTCCTGTTGTCGACCCTTATCCTGAAGAGTCTTTGATTCGCGTTTTGGCTAAAGCCATCAGTGCGCAAGCGGTGATGAACCCTGGTGGGAGCTTTGCTGTTGACGTGAAGGTCTTAAATGCTTTGATCAAAGCGACGAGTTTTGTTTGCAGTCAGTATGGTATTAGCAATATGAAAATGCTGAAACCTGAAATTAAAAAACAAGAAGACCCATGGAGAGGCGACATTGCTGCGGCCATAGGTATTGATAGTAAAATGTTTCAAGGAATGATGATTCTTTCTTTCTCGGAAAAGGTTTACTTGCAAATTCTTACCACTATGTTGGGAGAAGAACAGACCTCCATCAACGCTGACAATGCAGATGCGATTGGTGAATTGAGCAATATGATTCTTGGAAATGCCAAATCAGACTTTACGAATTACGAGATTAAAATGACCATTCCACAAATTCTTGAAAAAAATAAACGTCCCGAGGTGCCAGCGGGCTCGGCCTCAATTATAATTACAACTGATACCCCTGTTGGTTCATTTTATATTGAAACCTTAGCCTTTCGAGTTGTGGCAGGCTCAAAAGCGGCTTAAGGCCATTCTTAAATCTCTTTTCACCTCGGCCATCTTGTTTTCTAAAAGTACAAGGGTCTGTAACTCGCTTTGGTTCGCTCCTATTTTTAAATCTGAAGCGATTCTTTCAAAAGATTCAAGTTGAGCACTCGCGCGATTTGTATTGGACTTGAGATAGTTAGCGGCCGTGCGAGCCTGATGATTTGTGAGGCCTTCAATTTGATTTTGTTGAAATAGCTCAAGCAGCAAGGACTCGATTGAAATCTCCTCTAAAGAGAGCAGCTTCAAAACCTTTATTTCTAAATTAAAGTAGTTGGTGAAACTAGCGATCTGTTGTTCTTTGCTTGGAAAGCCTCGAGAGGATTCCTCGATATAATCCTCTCGAGCATTGCGGTGATTTTCAAAGATTTCTGAGTCATTGTTTTTATTTTCTAGATGCCGTTTTTGATCGAGCAAAAAATGAACGAACTCGTGAATCATCGTCCACTTGTCATTATAATTACTTAAAATGATTTGTGGATGTTTTACTTGAGCTTCGAATCCGTAAGGCGAAATATATTTGCCAAGAATAGAATGATCTTGAAAACGTTGAGCCCATGCACCGGTGGGTGGAGTCACTTCAACTCCATGAGATTCAATATAGTTTATCAATTGAGAGGGAGACAGGTTGAGGGCGGCTTCGAGGGAGTGACGTTCAAGTTTTAGATTAAACAAGAGCAAGAAGTCTTCTTGGGTCTTAGCTGGAAAAGAAAACAAAACAATTAAAAGCGCTAAAGAGTTAAAGTGATTTGTAAGGCGAAAGAATAAAGGAGTGCGTATTTTCATCTTTTGCAGGTTATTGGAAAGTGAGGTCTAAAGACCAATTCATAGCTTTCACACCAGCTAAAACATTCGCTTATACCGTCAATGTCTTCTTCAGCTATGAATATCCTATAAGGCGTCGACTCTTGGGCGAAACTAGGTTAGAGATAAGGCTTATGACTCAATTTTCTGATTTAATTCATCATTCTGAACTATTACAAAACTTACAAAGATTAGGGATCAAAGAGCCGACACCAGTTCAAGTGCAATGTCTACCAATCTTAAAAAATAAACAAGACCTTGTGGCGCAGGCCGCGACGGGGAGTGGAAAGACCTTGGCGTTCGCATTGCCGATTCTATCGCAAATAAAATTGGATCAAAAATCGGCTCAAGCTTTGGTTCTGTGCCCGACGCGAGAGCTGGCCTTACAGGTCACAAAAGAGTTTCGACGTTTGGGATCGGTGTTACCGGGTTTGCACGTGCTGACTTTGTTCGGAGGAGAGCGAAGTTACGAACAAGTAAAAGCTTTGCAAGCCGGAGTTCATGTGATTGTTGCGACCCCGGGGCGGGCTCTTGATTTGTTAGAAAGAGACAAGTTGGATTTTTCGGGCTTGCAATGGGTGGTTTTGGATGAAGCCGATAAAATGATTGAAATGGGTTTTGCTGATTCAGTTCAAATACTGCTTGATCAGACTCCGAAGAAAAAAAACATGGCTTTTTTTTCAGCCACATTCGATGAGACGATTGAAAAATGGAGTCAAAAATATCAGATTTCTCCCCATCGAGTTCAAATTGAGGTGCAGGTGTTAGAAAAACCTCAGATTGAGTGCTTGCGTTTTGAAATGGGAACTGATGAAAAACCAGGTTTTTTGATGAGAATTTTAAACCAATATCCATCGTCGACAGTGATTGTTTTTGTTAATCAAAAATCTACTTGTGCTGTACTGGCCGAAGAATTTGCTCAAAGAGATTTGCAAGTTGGTATTCTCAATGGCGACCTTGAGCCTATAAAGCGTTATCAAGAGCTGGCGCAGTTTAAAAATGGCAGTCATCGCCTCTTGATTGCCACCGATGTCGCCGCACGGGGACTCGATATCGAAGAATTAGATTTAGTGATTAATTATGATTTTCCATTGGATGCAGAGAGTTTTATTCATCGTATTGGTCGAACGGCTCGCGCCGGAAAACAAGGACGAGCCATTTTAATGCATCAACCAAAAGAAATTTTAAAAGTCTATGAACTTGAGCGCGAGGCCAATCAAAAGTTTCAAGCTCCCACTTTAGGATTTAAAAACCAGTTGGGGTTGTTGCCCTCATACAAAACGACGTTCATGCAAACTGTTTCGATTTCTGGAGGAAGAAAAGAACGATTAAGACCCGGTGATATCGTGGGGGCTTTAACTTCAGAGCCTGGCAAGATCGAAGCTTCAGATCTGGGTAAAATTGAAATTTTTGAACATGTCACTTTTGTTGGGGTGAAGGCCGAGTTAGCCAAAAGGGCCTATGAAAAGCTAAAAAATCAAAAAATTAAAGGAAAGAAATTTCCGGTGCGATTGTTGAGATAAAGGGATAGAAGTAATAATCTTTTTTAGAAGAATGGTTTTGAGTCAAGCCCTGGCCTTATTCTAAACCAGGGCTTCTAAAGCTTACTTGGGTTGAGTACGGAGCATTTTTTCGACTTCGGCTACATGGGCCTCTTCTTCGCAAATCATTTCACGAGCATACTCTTCAAGAAAAATAGATTTGCCTTCAGTGAGAGCTAAAAGTTCTCTGAGGTTATTCAACTGAACTTTTTCGTGCTCTAAGCTTTCTTTAAGTAAGTCATTGAGGCTGTGCTTATGGGTTTCAATCAATTTGCCAATTTTAAGACTGGGGTGTCCACCCAGAGTGGTGATGTGCTCTCCAGCAATACTGGCATGATCGAGAGATTCAGTGGCTTGTTCACGAAGCCATTTAACTATGGGGATACGATTGTGGCCAAAAACCATCAGCGAATAATGAGTGTAACGAACGACACCGGCCAGTTCGCATTCTAAAATATCATTTAGTTTTGCAATGACTTTTTCTGTTTTCATAAAAGCTCCATTTGGCAGAGACACTGCCGATTTTTTTTATTAAATTAGCATGTAAAGGCGACAGGTCCAAGGCAAAGATTATTCTAAAAGAAATTTTTTAGAAAGCACCACTTGGCCGTTCAATAGGATTTCAAGACGATGTTCGCCTTTGTAATAGGTGCGAGTCGTGACTTTGCGAAATGAGTGCGCTTTTGTAATATTCAAATTTTCTTTGGGAGTGAGGCTCCCTGATTTGAGCTTAAAAACCTTCGGTTTTAGCTCTCCGTTGGCTTTGCGATGTTGAATGATATAATCAACAATATAGGCTTGTGAAGTGGCCGCCCTGTTTTGCAATGCAAAGTGAAATTTAATTTTATCCCCAACTTTGATTTTGTTTTTTTCAATTTTTAAGCCCTCTGCAATTAAATTTTTGTTCTTCGAGTTCACGCCAAAGACTTTGAGAGCTTCTTTGTGGCCTTGCTTCACTAAACTCCGCAAAGCTTGTTTGCGAATAAAGTCGAATTCTTTTTTAAACGACGAAGGAACTTGTTCATTCCATCTTAGAATGGTGTCAACGACCAACTGAGGATGATCTTTTGCTATGTCGTTGAGATGATTTGCTACGCTTTTGCGAACATAAATTTCAGAATCAAATTTCAAGTGTTCTAGAATTTTCAAACCCGGAGTCGGATCTTTCACGGCTTCAAACAAACGTTCTCCCCAAGGTAAACGTGGACGAGTTCCTTCAGAGGCCCAGCGCCGATGGAGAGGGTTTTTAGATTTTGTAAGTTTAAGCAAATAGGCGTAGGTTGTTTTGGGGTCATGAATTAAAAAGGGGCGAATGGCAAATTCGGAAGTGAAGAGAGTTGTTAAGTGAGTTAAAGCGGATAAAGATTTCTCAGAGTGCTGTAAACCATAAATTTGAATAAACTCAGTGACAGGCCAAAGTTGAAAACCATTTAAATTTTCCTTTTCGATGGATTGAATTAGGACATTCAATTTTTCGGGAAAGTCTCCAGGGAGGCACTGCTGAAATCCATGGGCTAAACGTCGAACTCGGTCACGAAGCTCGAGTTGATTTAACTCCTCGCTGATGGAAATAAAGGAGTCTCCATCAAATTTTTTTGAACTTGATTTTATTCCACGCGCGTAAGCTTCTACAATCCCAGAGTGAATCATATTCTTAAAGGCCGAGGGGTTTTCTATACTTGGTGCTATTGTTTTTTTCATATAAATTCAAAATTAATTTATCAACTTAGATTCAGGAGAAAAGAAATTCGTGGCTTTTCGAATGGTTCTTTGTTTTTCAATGAGAGGCCATAGCCCTGAAATATCTTTTTCGGTGGCTTGATACAAAAGACCGATTAAAGATCCTAAATCTGTGATTTGTTCAGGATTGTTTAATATTTCTTCTTTCAAATGGTCACTTTGCTCTGAGGTAGGCACTGTTCGATTCCAGTTTTGCTTAACTGAAATTAGTGCCTCATTATAGCTTTGTGAGGGGCTTGTTTTGAATGAAACTCCACGGCTCTTTTTTAGCGTGGCTTCGTATTGATTCTTATAGAAGCTCCAGGTTCGAATTTGCTGTACCAACGTCTCTAAAGCAGCTTCTGCGGTTTGTTCAACTCCGTTTTTATGCAATTGAGCGCGAATTTTTTGATATAAAATGGAGCGTATCTTTTTTTGAATTTCACTCTCAACTTTTTTATCTAAAGCAATAAGGCTTTCAAAAGACTTCAGTCCGAGTAAATCATTTTGTGGGTTGAGAAACTCTTTTTTTAGCAGAGTTAGATCATACGAAGATTCAAGAATTTTTAAATGCGAATCAAGTTCTAGTAAAGATTTATCTAAGGCTTCTGTACCTTTAATTCGACTTTTCCATAAAGAAGTGAGCAAGCGAGTTTTGTAAATATCGGTCAGAAGCTCACGCTGATTCCAAACCAAAGAGTCTGTATGTAAGGCCTTCATCAAATTTTCGGTGATTTTGTCTTCGACCTTTTCGATTTGCCATGAGGGTTTTGACCCTGAAATCATTTTGCTCACTAGAGCATAAATTCGCGGTTGGGATTCTCTTTGCATTAAAGCTTGAATCAGCGATGTGATGTTTGCGGAATTGATTTGCGATCCTGGTTGAGAGGCGAGATGAGTGAAAGCTTTTTGATGAATCGAGCGAATGGCTTCAAGGCTTTCGATTTCTTTAGTTTCTACATTTAAAAAGTAAGTTTCGACAAAACCTTGGTTGAAAGTAAAAAAACAAAGACCTTGCGCTGCTAAAGATGAGAGGGGGAGGGTGAGTAATAAAAACATAGGGATAAGTCTTTTCATGGCCTCTCCTGTGGGGTTTGCATTTATATCACAGGACCTTCTAAAAAAACTAATTTCGTGGAATCTGTCTCTTATTGAGACAAGCACCAAGAACGATGAACTTGAAGATTGAATAGATTATTTATCGCCACCAAGGCGTTTCAGATAGAGACGAGACGATGAGTCTGGTTTGCTATAATCTGAAAAAAGCAAGTGTTCAGCAAAGACATCGACGCTGCTGATAAATCGAGGGGCTGGTATTTGGACTCCTGGTTGTAAATCGTCTCTGTTGTAAAATTGCAAACCTTCAAAGCCGTTGGCAGTGATGAAATGCTGTTTTGAAAATGCAAAGTCTTGGATTTTTCCTGGTAAGTGGATGCCCGCACTTTGTATTTGAGTCTTCTCAGAAAGAGTACGAATGTGATTTGTCAGTTGAGGTTGAGAAGAAGTGGTCCAGATAAAGGCTTGTCCTTCAAAGTTTTTGATGTCTATTAAACTTTCATTTTTTGCAGTTTTAATTTCAATTCTTTGCTCAAGAGCGGCCCCTCTTAAATGATAGGCTCGTCGAAGGCCCGTGCTGTATTGAACTAAAATGAGGACTCCATCTAAGAATTTTCGAACCGACAGAATTTCTTGAATTTGATGAGGCTGTGGAATTTGAATTGGGATTGTTAAGAGAGCAGGATTGCGAAATTGAAGTTCCAGAGAGGAATCATTCCAACGATAAAAAAGATCTTGTGATAAAGAAGGTTGGAAATCTTTAGTCGCAAAATGTTGAAGGGCTTTCTTTGAAAAAGGGTCGAGAAGGACCCCGCGAACAAGAACCTGGCCTCGATCATTAAAACGGCTGACTCGGCCTCGATCTCCAAAATTATTTAAAAATCGCCCCTCGTTCGGGGCGAAGATTTGATCTTTTAAGACAGACAAACAGTTATTCGATTGGCCGAATATTGTTACTGGAGCTAAAATGCTCATTATTTGTATCGTCAAAAAAATAGATTTTAAATTCATAATGACCTCGAGAGAATTTCTTTATGCATCTCTTGGGCCGACAAAGTTTAGATTCTTTTCTAGTTGAAACAGTTCATAAGCTCCACTTCTGCTTTGAAAAAGGATCTTCTTGTGATGTAATCAAGTTCAAAGGACGTGCTGTGGACAAAGCTATATTATTACGGCGAATGTGTGAAAAAATTGAATTAGATCTTGTCGAAATTAAAGAGGCGGCTTTAAACACTTTAGAAGCCGCTACGAATGAAGAGAGTAAAGCTGAAAACAAGTATGACACCCGAGGGCTTGAGGCTTCTTACTTGGCCGGTGCCCAAGCCAAAAGAGTGCAAGAAATGCGAGATCAACTTTTTGCTTTTAAATCGGCAAAAATTCGAAAATTCACTGAAAACGATCCCATTGCCTTAACCGCCTTGGTTGAATTCGAAACCAATGAAAAAGTTGGTTTTGTTTTTATTCTTGAAAAAGGCGGAGGAGTGGTTCTGTCTTTTGAAGGAGTCACCGTGCAAGCTATCGCTCCGAACAGTCCCTTAGGAAAGGCTCTATTGGGTCGAAGAGTGGGGGATTTAGTTCAAGTGCGCATTCAAGATTCTCTTCGCGACTACGAAATTCTTTCTATTGTTTAGTTTTTAATCGTAAGATTAAAAAAAATTAATGTTTTTCATTTTTTTCTCATCACTTGGGTCATCTAGCTTCTAGAAAAAGCCATTTTAGAGACACAGTTAGTCAATATCTTGATTGTGCTTCATATTTCTGAGGATAATAAATTTCCATGTTGAAACTTTTTGCCAATCTATTTTGGATCTATTTACCTAGTTCCTTTCAAAAACAATTTTCAAGTTTATTTTCGAGAATTTTTCAAATGAAAATTTCTCGTTATTTTATTTTGCCTTACTCTCTGGTATTTGGACTTTCAGCGAATTACTTAGATCAATTTGAACCTGACAGTGGAGAAGTAAGTTATTATTCATTTTCTGATTTTTTCAAAAGAAAGTATAAAAGTGGCTTTGATATTCGTTCTAAAAACATTTGGCCCTGTGAGGGGTATGTTTGTGATTGGGGTCTTTTTTCTGAAAAAAATAATTCAATAGTTAAAGGACAAGTTTTAGATCTAAATGAAATTTTTCATTCAAATCCTGAACAAACCTCTCAGCATTTTTTTTTAAATATTTTTTTGCATAATCACAATTACCATCGTGTGCACTCACCAGTGACTGGCACAATTTCAAAGATCACAAACATTCCAGGTGGGTTGGTTTTTTTACGTCCTTGGTTTTATAAAAGAGCCGATGTATCTTTTCCAGCGATTCGCAATGAAAGAGTGGTTTTTGAAATTTTAGATAATCATCATCAGCTTTGGTATTTAGCTATGGTGGGGGGCTTTGGAGTGGGATCGGTTCAGATTGGCCGCAACTTGCACCCAGGATCTGAAGTGAAAGTGGGCGAAGAAATTGCTAAATTTGATTTGGGGTCTACGGTTTGTTTGGCCACACCAATGCGATTGCAGCCAAATCGGTTTTTACAAACAGTGAATCCAGGGGAAGAGTTGCAACCTTATGAAAATATCATTTGAAAAAGTGAATTTTTCCTATTCTCAGGCTCCCTTGTTTGAAAATTTAAATTTGCTGATTTCGCCAGGTGAACACGTTTGGATTCGAGGGCGAAGTGGTTCTGGAAAATCGTCGTTATTAAAAATGATGGCGGGTTTGATTCGGCCTCATTCTGGTGTAGTGCGAATTAATGATGAGCAAATGCAAAATGCCTCAGAGGCAGAATTAAAGAATTTTCGTAAGGCCCATATGGCCTATGTTCATCAAGAGAATCATTTGATTGAACATTGGACAACCGAACAAAATCTTTTCTTAGTTTCATCTGACAGCCGTCGATGGATTCGATTATTTGAAGAATTTAATTTGTCTATGAAAATACTGAAGCAAAGTGTTTCTGAATTGAGCGGTGGAGAAAAGCAGAGAGTGAGTTTGATTCGAATGCTTTTGCAAAAACCTCAATTGGTTTTGCTTGATGAGCCGACGGCTCACTTGGATGATTTTAATACTGAAAAATTAATAAAAATCATCCAAGAAGAATTAAAAAATGTCACTTTAGTGATCGTGAGCCATGATGCACGGTTTGAAAAAATGGGACTTAACGAAGTTCAAATGAATGAGCTTGTAAAATGAAAAACATTTTGTGGATTGTTAAAACAGAGATCCAGCAAGCAAAATTGTATTTTTTGTTCTTATTTTTAATTTCAATGACTTTAGGGTCGAGCTTGAGACTGATTGAAGTTTCTGAAAGCAAAATTAAAGAATTGTCCAGCCAAGATATTTGGGGAGCTGATTTGGCCGTGGTTCCAAAGGGCATCACCTTAATTGACTTTAAACGTGAGATATTAGCGGGACATTCCAGCTCTCTTCTTCCAGAAGCTATTTATGATACGACGTTGAGTTTGTCGAATGGGCAGTTTGAAGCCACGGCTTTATTGACTCTTCAGGGACCTCAAGGGGGAGAGGTTATGTTCAAAGGCAATTCGAGTGTTGGTTTGGATTGGTTGAGATCAAAAGTAACCCCACGAGAATTTCACGAGCAAAACGTTTATCAGACTCCAGAGTGGGGAAGAAAAGTCATTTCAGGTTTTTTTGTAAAAGGCTCTCCGGCTGCAATGAAAAGTCTCAAAGATTTGATCGATCGTCGGACTGTGGCTCAAGCTATTATTATTTCTCAACAAGTGCTAAATGATGAAAAAAATCAAAATCAATTGCAAGAGGCTTTGAATATCTACAGTGGAGTTATGCTGGGAATGATTTTACTCTCAATGAGTACAGTTTTTATGTGGTTAAGGAACCGTTTGTCTTCGAGCTTAAGAGTTTTTAACGAAATAGGTTTTTCAAAAAATCAGACACTGATGTATTTTTTAAGTTTGAGTTCAGTTTTTTTTGCTTTTCCGTCTCTGTTTGGATATCTGGTGACTTTGCAAATATTTATTTTGTAAAAGACTCAATGGAAAGTGAAGTTCAAATCTGAACCAGTTCGATTTCGAGTGATTTCGTCTCAAGAATTTTTTCAGCCAAATTTTTAAAGTGTTGCGAAAAATCTGTAGTGAGAATGCGAACCAGGCCGCTGCCACTTTGTTTCAAACGCCCTTGTGAAAAATCTTCTTTTAACAGAAGTGCGATGGTTTCTCCTGAATCAACCAAGGCGATGGATTGTTGGGTGACTCTTTGAATACTACCTCGAAGCAAGGGGTAGTGGGTGCATCCTAAAATTAAAGTATCGATTTTTTGATCAACCAAAGGCTGGATGTAACGAAATGCAATTAAATTAGTGATAGGATCTAAATCCATTCCCTCTTCAGCGAAAGGGACAAAGAGAGGGCAAGCCATATCAAAAATATCCACATTCATATCCATTTTTAAAATTCGTTGTTGATAGGCGCGGCTAGCAATAGTGGCCCGAGTCCCAAGTAAACCGATTCTTTTTGTCACCGACACGTCCAAGGCTTTTTTAGCTCCTGGTGTGATGACATTATAAATAGGAGTGCCATGCAATTCGTTGAAATCAATCACTGTTGAAGCTGAGTTACAGGCGACCACAATGCATTTTACATTTTGTTGAATGAGAAATTGGATATTCTGTTCAGTGTATTTGCGAATGACCTCAGGAGATTTCGAGCCATACGGCAGTCGAGCTGTATCTCCAAGATAAACGAAGTTTTCTTTCGGAAAGTTTTTGATAAGTTCTTTGAGAACCGTCAGTCCACCAAGCCCTGAATCAAAAACTCCGATAGCTTCTTTCATTACTTTTGAACACCGTGAGCACGTGATTCTAAAATTCCGCTGCCTGACATTTCGATGAAACGAGCCCGGTCGCGAATTTCGCGAATTTCAGAAGCATTGATGTAAGTCATACCGCTACTAACTCCGCCGGTGACCTCAAGA
>Ga0233424_10001233_pt1 | contig 24041 bp, 15 predicted proteins | sample Watercolumn_Towu_FD_181011 | JGI IMG/M metagenome (GOLD analysis project Ga0233424, IMG submission 181011) | Freshwater microbial communities from Lake Towuti, South Sulawesi, Indonesia - Watercolumn_Towuti2014_125_MG | ecosystem: Environmental > Aquatic > Freshwater > Lake | place: Indonesia... | reverse complement strand
GCAGGACCGGGACGGAAAACTCTGGGTCGGCACTTGGAAAGGGCTGAGCCGGTTTCAGAGCGGCAAGATCACCAATTACACGATCCAGGAAGGTTTGCCGCACGATTTCGTCGAGGCCCTTTATGAAGATCGGGAAGGCGGTCTTTGGATCGGCACGCGTGGCGGTGGACTGGCGCGGCTGCGCGACGGCACGTTCTCGGTCTTGACGATGAAAGAAGGGCTGGCCAGCGACTTGCCAAGGTGTGTTTATGAAGCGCGCGATGGCAGCATGTGGATCGGGACGGACGGCGGAGGCGCCAGCCGGCAGCGCGACGGGAAACTCACCCACTTCACCACCGAGCACGGTCTGGCCAGCAATTCGGTGTTGAGCATCGCCGAGGATCAAGCCGGGAATATCTGGGTCGGCACGGAACACCCTCCAGGACTTCACCAGTTTGAAGGCGGCGCCTTCAAATTGTATTCACAAGCGCGCGGATTCGCGGCGGACTCGGCGATTCGCGTGATTTTCGCCGACCGCGAAGGAACGCTCTGGGTTGGCACCGACGGGAGCGGGCTTTTCCGGTATCGCGACGGCGCTTTCTCGGTTTTCACGGTGCGAGACGGTTTGCTCAGCAATCTGGTGCGCGTGGTCCAGCAGGATCGAGCCGGCACGATCTGGGTGGGCACCGGCGACGGGTTGTGTGCGTACCGCGACGGCAAGTTCACGGGTTACACAACCCGGGATGGGCTGGCGCGCAACGCTGTGTATTGCGTCCACGAGGACCGCGACGGAGTTCTGTGGTTCGGCACTCAAGGCGGGCTGACCCGTCTGGCCAACGGCAAGTTCAGCTCTTACACGGTCCGCGACGGCCTGTTTCACAATTTCATCTATTGGATTCTCGAAGACGAGAACGACACGCTTTGGATTTCTTCCAATCGCGGCGTGTTCAGCCTGGCCAAGCAGTCTATCAACGCCTACGACGCCGGGCAGACCTCGGCGCTGGTGTGTGTTTCGTATGGCGTGGCGGACAGCTTGAAGACCGCGCAGTGCGAAGGCGGCACACAGCCGGCCGGATGGAAATGCCGGGATGCCTCCCTGTGGTTCCCAACGGCCGGGGGCGTCGCGCGGATTCATCCCGGGCGAATCCGGAGAAATGACCAGCGGCCGCCCGTACTCATCGAGCAGGTGCCCGTGGACAACCAGGACCTTGGTTTGTCGCGCCCCGCGAAACTGGCGCCCGGTTCGCAGGGATTGACGTTTCACTACACGGCGCTGAGTTTCCTGGCGCCGGAGAAAGTGCGCTTTCGCTACAAACTGGAAGGAATGGACCAGAATTGGGTCGAGGCCAGCGGGCGGCGCGTGGCTTTTTACAACAAGATTCCCCCGGGCAATTGCCGATTCCGCGTGGCCGCTTGCAACAACGACGGCGTCTGGAACGAACAGGGCGCGTCCTTCGCATTTTCGCTGGCGCCTTATTTTTACCAGTCGTACTGGTTTTAAACGCTGTGCGCGCTGGCGGTGGGGTTGGCGGGGTGGAGTTTCCACTGGCATCGCATGCGCCGGGCGCGAGCGCAATTCTCGCTCGTTCTGTCGGAACGCAACCGCATCGCCCGTGACCTCCACGACACGCTCGCCCAAGGATTTGCCGTCATCGCCTTTCAACTTGAAGCCGTGGCCACGAAATTGACCGACGCGCCAACCCAAGCCCAGCAACATTTGACCCTCGCCTTGAACATGGTCCGCCACAGCCTGGTCGAAGCGCGCCGGTCCGTGATGAGCTTGCGCTCCGCGGCTCTGGAAAACGGGGATCTGGCAACGGCCCTGGCGGAAAGCGCCCGGCAGATGGTCGGCCAAAAAACGGTGGAGGTTCGCGCGCAAACCGTCGGCGCGGCGCGGCCCATCCCGCCCAAGATCGAAAACAACCTCTTGCGCGTCGGCCAGGAAGCCATCACCAACTCGCTCAAGCATGGCCAGGCTGGAACCATCCAGATCGAACTGAACTATCAACCCCGGACCGTGCGGTTGCGAATTCGAGATGATGGACAAGGCTTTGAACTTCCCGCGTCGCATCGTCCCAACGGAGCGCACTTTGGCCTGTTGGGAATGCGGGAACGCGCCAAACAAATGGGCGCGCGGCTGGATTTGAAATCCAGCCCCGGCCAGGGCACGGAGTTCGAAGTCGAGGTGCCGGTCGCTTAACTGAGGTCGTTAAAAAACGTTAAAAGGTTAAGCCGTAACTATACAGAGCGATGAAAGGCTCGCCCTCACCCCTGCCCTCTCCCCCAGGGAGAGGCAGTAACTTTTACCGCCCGCGGACTCATCACGGTTGAGTGACCGTTTCCCGGTGCGGGAAGTATCGGTTCCCTCTCCTGGGGGAGAGGGTTAGGGTGAGGGCGAGTCAACTTTTCAATGAATAGATACGGCTAAGATTTGACCGCGACGGGCGGGCAATTTCGGTGACTGCAAAATGACGAAAGCAAAGTCGATTCGTATTCTGATCGTGGACGACCACTGGGTCGTTCGCACCGGACTGAAAAGCATGATCGACAGCCAGCCGGACATGGCGGTCGTCGCCGAAGCCGCCAATGGCCAGGAAGCTGTGCAGCTTTTTCGCGAACACCGGCCTGACATCGTGCTTATGGATTTGCGGATGCCGGGTCTGAACGGGGTCGAAGCCACGGTCGAGATTCGCGCCCAATTCCTGGAGGCGCGCATCGTGGTTCTGACGACCTATGATGGGGACGAGAACATCTACCGGGCGTTGCAAGCTGGAGCGCGCGCGTATTTGCTGAAGGACATCCCGCGCAATGAATTCCTCGACGACATCCGGGCCGTGCACAGCGGCCAGTACTGCATTCCGCCGGGCGTGGCGGCGCGCCTGGCCCAAAGAATGCCGCACCCGGATTTGAGCTCTCGCGAGCTGGAAGTTCTGAAGCTCATCGTGGAAGGCATGAGCAACAAGGAAATCGATTCCACGCTTTCCGTGACCGAAAGCACGGTCAAGAACCACGTCAACAGCATCCTCGGCAAACTCAACGTGCGCGATCGCACCCAGGCCGCGACCGCCGCCCTGCGTCGCGGCATCGTGATGGTGGAGTAATCTCAACAGAGGGAACAGATAACAGAGGGCGAACAAGTGCCTGCCACCCCAGCGACACGTATCACGGATTCAAGCGAGGCGCGGCATTCACGCCGCTTCAGCGTTCGATCGTGAGCGCCCCCTGGTCAAAGGGACTTCCAAGACTGATTGGCTCTAACGCCCTAAAAGAGCCGGGGACTGGAGGCGCGTCCACCGGCCTTTGATCTCTGTTGCCTCCGTTTGCTCCTGTTGAAACATTTTGGCCTAGGTGGAGCGCGGCCTTCCCAGGCCGCAGCGGGCCCGGACCCCAAAAACGCTGCGAAATCGCCCGCAGCGTTCGGAATTCTCCGCGTGCTGCGCCCAGGATGGGCGCGCTCCGAGTCAAAATGAGACCGCCTAGATTTCTTTCGCGCATTGCGCCCATGAACCGCGACCCGCATGTAGCCCCGGCTTTAGCCGGTCGGCAACGCCGGAGCCGCCTAAAGGCGGGACTATAAACCACGCCGGTTTATGGGCAGAATTGCTGTTGGCAAAACCCGCTACCTTGTATAACATAGTAGCATAACAGGACTGGCCGCTCCGATTCCACTAATCCGTATCTATTCATTGAAAAGGTGAATCGCCCTCACCCTCGCGCGCTCGCCCAGGAGAGGAAACCGCTTTTTGATGGGATTCACCACCAAGCGTTGGTGGGATTTGGCGGGGCGTTCCAGAAAGGGTCTGTCTCAGGTTTGACGGGGAATTTGTAGCCTTCCGCGTGCCCGTCGCCAAAGAGCATTACCACGAGGCTGCGGCCTTTGTAATTGTGCCAGACGCTGCGGGGACTGTCGTAGCCCCGGTTCATGTGCCAAATCCAATCGCCCAGGATGATCTTGTTCCCCGGACTGAGGGCGATCTCGGAATTCTTCATCGATTGGCCGGAGTATTCAGTCCGAGACGCATTGAGGTTTCCGAAGACGCGTTTGGTGCGCATGTAATCGCCGGACCACTCCATCAGGTAACTGGTGCCATACTGGACATAGGAGTTGGTGCAATTGATGTTCACCCAACGCATGCCCATGGCATCGCCGCGATCGGACGGACATTTGAAAATCTCCGGCGTGCCCTGGTATTCATAGAGCGGTTTGTTGGTCATGGCCACGAACATATCGTAACGTCCATCCTTTCCGCCCAAGGAAGCCCAGTCGCGGCAGAGCGGCATGGTCTCGTTGAAGTCACCGGTGTAAAGCACCAGCGCCAGGCTAATCTGACGGTTGTTGCTCAGGCATTTGGTGAATTGCGCTTTGTTCTTGGCGCGCGAAAGCGCCGGCAAAAGCATGCCGGCCAGGATAGCGATGATGGCGATGACGACCAGCAATTCAATGAGCGTGAAGGCAGCACGGCGGCAAAGCGGCGAGTTCATAGCAAGTGCAAGGTTGGCTCTGGTATTTCGTCCCTAATTAAGCCCAACGGCAGAGGAGGGGCAACTGATTTCCGAGTCTGGGCGGGGCGCATCTTGACACTGCCACCGTAGCGCAGAATTGCATTCGACCAGTATCGCTTGAAATTGTCGTAAGCCGCGACAATTTTCCCACGCGGCGTCGTGGCACGGGCGTCCCGCCCGTGCGGTTCAGAAGCGAGTTGCTCCTGCCCAATGCCAAACCGCACGGGCGGGACGCCCGTGCCACGACTTTCCTTGCGACTGCGCTGCGCTGCGCTACGGTCCGCGTTCGTCAGCATCCGGCGTTCGGTGGGAGTGTCAAGATGCGCCCGGTGGCATGTGCTCCCGCATTCCGTTCTTGAAAAAGCCAGCTTCTCTTCCCACGCTTTGACTCGAATGGCGCTTAGATAAGGCTTCGAATTTCTAGGCTGATTCAAGCAATGAATACTTGTGCAACAACTGCAATTTGTCCTGGAGAGACTTCTGAGAATAGCCCAGTGTTTCAAGACTGGGTTAGCGGAGTCTGAGCGTCGAGTCACGGAGGGACGGCTGAACGCGGCTGTGGTGGTCAAATGAGTCAGCCGTCCCTCCGGGACAACGACAACACGTTTTCGCTGGAAATCACCGCACCGCAGAAGCCTGTCCAGTAAGTTTTGCGCCATATCTAAGAAGAAATGATCTATGAAAGACATCCTGGCGTTCCTGAAGAAGAACCAAGCCCGCTTTGTCCGGGAGCTTTGCGAATACGTGCGTTTCCCGAGCGTCTCGGCACAGCCGGCCCACCGCAAAGATTTGATGGCCTGCGCGCAGTGGCTGGTGCGCCATTGCCGGGAAATCGGGCTGGACGCCGAATTGCGGCCGACCGTCGGAAACCCGGTCGTGTTGGCGCGCACCCCACGGCGCAAAGCTTCGCGAAAACCTCATTACGTCATTTATGGCCATTACGACGTGCAGCCGCCGGAGCCGTTCGAGCTTTGGAAGACCCCGCCTTTCGAGCCGTGCGTTCGAGGCTGCTCTTTGTTTGGCCGAGGCGCGAGCGATAATAAAGGCCAGCACCTGGCTCATCTCAACGCGGTCGAAGCCTACTTGAGGACCGGGGCGGAATTGCCCTGCGATTTGACCTTCGTGATCGAAGGCGAAGAGGAGGTCGGCAGCAAAAGCCTGGCGGGTTTTCTGGACAAGAATCGGGGGCGCTTGCGCTGCGATGGAATTGTCATCTCCGACACCGGCCTCGTGAGCAAGAGCCATCCGACGTTCACGTACGGATTGCGCGGGATCATGGCCATCGAGGTGAAGCTGCGCGGTCCTGCGCGCGATCTGCATTCGGGAATTTTTGGCGGCACGGTCGAGAACCCGGCGATGGCCCTTTGCCAGTTGCTGGCGCAGTTGCGCGACAAAAAGGGGCGCATCACGATTCCGGGATTCTACGACGACGTCGAGCCGCTCACGGCGTACGAACGGAGACAACTGGCGCGCCTGCCGTTCCGCGAGCGGAGCTACCGCCAATTTCTCGGAGTGCGAAAGCTGTTCGGCGAGCGCGGCTACACTCCGATTGAGCAGCGGAGCGCGCGGCCCACTCTGGAAATCAACGGGCTGACCAGCGGATATCAAGGCGAGGGCAGCAAGACGATCATCCCCGCCTGGGCCAGCGTCAAAATTACCGCGCGGCTGGTTCCGAACCAAACGCCGGAACGCGTGCGGCAATTGTTCACGCGCCATCTCCGGCGGATTTGCCCTGCGACCGTGCGCTTGGAATTCAATCAAGAGCACGGAGGTGAAGCGTATGTCGTTTCACCTCAGGGCCGCGGCGCTCAGGCGGCGTTGCGGGCATTGAAGCATGCTTTTGGCTGCGAACCGGTGCTCATGCGCGAAGGCGGCTCGATCCCCATCGTCAACGCATTCAAAAAGATTCTCGGCGTGGACAGTTTAATGCTCGGCCTGGCGTTGCCCGATGACAACGCGCATTCGCCGAATGAGAAGTTTGACCTGGAAGTGTTCGAGTGCGGCATGCGGATGAGCGCCCACCTCTGGCGCGAACTCGCGGCTCCATACTGATCAGCAGGCAGGAGGCGGGGAGAAAATTCGCCGCCGGCATGCGCCCATTGAACCCCTGAACGCGCCCCTCTCCCGTTCCCTCTCCCCCTCCGAGGGGGCCGATGGGGAGAGGGTGTCCGTAGGACGAGAGAGCGGGAGGTTCGTGGGGGATCCGTCTCCCGGTGTCACTCGACCGTCAGATTCATCAGGAAATCATTCAACTCGCGCTGCCGGTCTCGTTCGGTCGATTTCAGTGATTCGATTTCCTGGCGCAGTTTCTCAAGCTCGGTTTCCTGCTCGTCGAATTTCTTGACATAGCGGCTGTAAAGTTCCGACTGCTGGTTGAGCCGGGCCATGTTTTCGCGGATGCGCCCCTGTTCGTCCGTGATTTCCTTGATGCGCTGTTCGCGTCGGGCTCGTTCGCCCGCGGTCTGGCTGACGCGCTCGCGCAGCGCGACTGCTCTTTGCAGCGCTTCCCGGACCTTTGACGAGAGTTTTGGCGCGCGCAGATAGATTCCGATCATGTCGGAGCCGGTGTTGAGAAGCTGCGCGGTCTCGGTGTATTGCTTTTCTTCCCGCACGACGAGCCTGGCCGGCTTCTCGGACTCCACGTTGACGGCAAACCGGTAAACGTCCCGGGAGCGTTCGGAAGGTTCCTTGGGCTCGACCAATTGCCAATCCGAACGGAGCGGGTGTTCGAGCAAAATGCGCTTGGGCTTTCGGTCTCGATTTTTCACGGTGTAAGCTCGTTCCTCGCTGGCCTTGCGGCTCGCGATCAGGACGCCCTTTTGGATTTTCACCGAAAGCAGGTCTGTGGCGGAGGCGGTGATTTTCGCTTCAATCTCGGCCTTGAGATCCAGGGCATAGCTCAGCAGCCGTTCCTGGCCCGGCGCGAGGTCTTCGATCCGTGCGTCGCCCGCATACGTCCCGGCGTCGAACACCGTGATCGGTCCTTGCATGAGATGCAGCGGACTCGTGTTTTTGAGTTTGAGTCCGTTCAGCGGATGTTTGGCGTGCGTGTTTGCGTTGTAGATGGAAACTTTCTCGCCTTCGATCTTTTGGTTGAGAATGGGGAGCATCGCCGATTGCTGCCGACCCAGCGTCACCGGGGTGGTGATGGTGTATTGAAAGAGTTCGCCGGCTTCCGCGCCCTGGCTGGAGGAGGCGACACCCTGGCTGAGATTCATTCGGCGGCCCAAGGATTCGCTTTCGCGCAGAGCCGTGGCCGATTCGGCGCGGCTGAGTTTCAAAGCCGCCTCGGGCGCCGCAGGCGGCGGAGCCGCGGTTGCACTCAGGCCGCGGGCTCGTCCGCCGCCGGCCCTGAACATGGTGGAAGGATCCTTGAGATCGGCTTGCTGCTCGGCGAGTTTGTCGAGTTCTCCCCGCTTCAGGCTGTCGCTGTACACGGGCGGGCGCAAAGAGAGGTAAAGCTCCGGCTCCACCAGGGGCCGCGTGGTGTAGAGCGGCTGATACAAATCCATCGTGAACGAGATCGGGCGACCGGAGACCAGCGACAAACGAACGTTGGCCCAGTCTTCGTCGCTGGTATTTTCGACAATGGCCCAGGCCTGAAGGAACGGAGGCTCTTTTTCGTCGAGCACCAGGCGATAACTCGTCTTCCACACCGGCGTCTGCGCGATGTAGGACACGGCGACCTTGCGTTTGCCATTGCCGTCGAAAATGGCCGAGACGGTTTTCTTTTGCGTGTCATGGCTCGCGGCCAGCGCTTCCAAGGCTTGACGAAGCTCCGTGTTCAGACGCTCGTTGCTCAGCTTGATTCGCTGGACTTGCGGCAACGGAATCGACTGCAATCCGTCCGAGGTCAACAAATTCAGGAACTCCACCTCCACGGTCTTGCTTTCGCCGGCGGGCTGAAGTTTGTGTTCGACCCCAAGGATGGTGCCGGTCAAAGGGCCGGGCCGCATCACTTCGACCGCCTCGCCGCGGACTTGATTGAGCAATTGGCCGAGCGTCGGGTTGTCGGTCAGATCGACGCCGAAACTTTTCAAGGTCTTGGCGATGGGATCGCGCGAGCCATACGTGACCGTGGAGACCTTGCCGCCGTTGAAATCCTGAACGACCAAGCTTTTGAGAAGGTCGTTGATGTCCTCGACTTTGAAGCGCAGGTCCACCTTGGCGCGGCCCTCGATTTCGCCCGTGCGTTCGAAATAGCCGACCCCGCTGGAGTAAAGAATGACCTCGGACAACGGAAGCGAGGCCGGACGCGCTTCCGGCACGTGGCCAGCCTGGGGTTCCGCCGCGCGCAAGGGCCAGGCGATCAAGCAGAGGTTCGTGACGAGCCAGAGGGGAAGGATTCGATTCATACGATGAACATTTCAATTCTCACGCATTGGACGGGCGCACAACGAAAAAACTCCCGTGAAAACGCGAAGGACGCGAAGGACGCGGAGGTAGAGCAGGACGGTGCACTGGGTGCGTTTAGGATGAGGACATGATTTGGCGAGGCCCGAAGGCGTAGCTAAACAGAGTTGCACTCTATCATCCATCAGTATCGCTCAGAATCGTCGCCAGCCGCGACGATTCTCGGAGCGCGGACAGCCTTGTCCGCGCGCAGCTTGCATCTGCGGACGACTCGCGGACATGGCTGTCCGCGCTCCTGCGGTTGCGGCTTCGCCGGCTTCGCCGCGCTGGGCCGTATCGCCGATTTGAAATCGGCGGCGTTCCGGAAATTCCAAGGCGCGGAAACTTGCCGGTGCCTTGCGGAATGCAATTCCGCGATACAGCGCAGCGCGGTGGAACCGCAACCCAAACGGCGCGCGGCCTTCCAGGCCGCAGCGGTTGCGATCCGAAGTTTGCGTCGGAAGGAATTCGAGCGTCGCGAGTTCATGGAGGTGCTGCGGCCTGGAAGGCCGCGCGCCGAGCAAATCGTCGCGGCCAGCGACGATCTCGGGCGATACTGATAGAGTGCAATCTGCGCTACAACGCCACCAACACACCGTTCGTTCGGAGACGCGCCCATCCGCGTTCGGTATGGTTCGGCATCCTTGCGGTGGCCTGCTCTTGGCCGCGGAGTGGTTTTGATTTGCGATGGCGTCAAGTGGAGTCAAACTCCACTTCATGAGCGACGAGTGCCTCGATGTTTTTTGTCACATCCTGCCAGTCGAGTATTGCGCGGCGGCGAATCGGCGTTTGACCAGGCCTTCGTTCATGTTCACGCGCGCGCAAGCGATTCCCGTGATGGTCAATCTGGAGGCGCGCTTCGCGGTCATGGACCAGTTTCCGGGTTATCGGCAAATTCCAAGCCTGGCGTCGCCCACGCCGGAGCAAATCGCCGGTCCGGAGGAATCGCCTGAACTGGCCCGAATCGCCAACGATGCGCTCGCAAAGCTCGTTTCCACTCAGCGCGACCGCTTTCCGTCCTTTGTCGCCGCGCTGCCGTTGAACAATCCCGAAGCGGCGCTCGTTGAAGCGGAGCGCGCCGTCAAGCAACTCGGCGCGGCGGGCGTTCAGATCATGACGAGTATGGGAGGACGGCCACTGGACGAGCCGCCACACCTGGCGTGGTTTGAACTCGCGGCCAAGCTGGGTTGCGCCGTCTGGTTGCATCCTACGCGTCCGATGACGCGGCCCGATTATCCGGTCGAGTCCGTCTCGAAGTTTGACATCTGGTGGTCGCTGGGCTGGCCGTTCGAGACGAGCGTGGCCATGCTGCGGCTGGCGTTCGCAGGCTTGTTCGACCGCTGCCCCGATCTGCCGGTCATCACGCATCACGTCGGAGGAATTATCCCGCTCCTGGAAGGGCGGCTCGGTTCGGGCATGGAACTCCTTGGCACGCGTACGCCCCCCGAACACGCCGACGCGGTGCGGCATCAGCTCCAGGAGCCGCCCTTATCCGCGCTGCGCCGGTTTTACGCGGACACGGCTTCCTTCGGATCGCGAGCCGCCATTGAATGCGGCAGAACTTTTTTCGGCGCGGATCGGCTCATGTTCGCGACGGACATGCCGTTCGATCCCGATCAAGGCCCCGGCTACATCCGCGCGACATTGAAGGCAATTCGTGAAACGAGCTTATCAGAACCGGAACGGAAGGGCATCTTGGCAGGAAACGCGGTGCGGGTGTTGAATCTGCTCTGACCCCGGGATTTGTGAGCCACCCGTCGAGCCCATCAGAGACTGGGAAACGGAGGATCCATTTTGGCGGCGCGGATGCTGCATTGATTTCTTGCAAAGCTGCGGAATTGGCGGAAGGAGATCGCGTTGAAAACGCGGCGCTACTTTCCCTTCATACAGTTCACTCACGAGGGCATTGAACTCTGCCTCGGCTTCGCGGCATGCGACAGCCGTGGGATCGGAAGCACCTTCAAACCGGCGGAACAGATCGGTGAGCTGCGTCAGCTCTTCGCCTGAAATAGTCCCTTCGGCACCGGTGTTTTCAGGCATTCGACGTCCTCCACGTTTTGAGCGCGTCTTTGCTGAGCAGCCAACAAGTAATCGAGCGTCAGATTGTAGAGATCGGGAGTTCCGCTCTGTGGATAGACCTCCTTCAGCGCCTTGATCTCACTGAGCGCCGATTTGCACAACTCCTCCATTTCCTGCCAAAGGTTTGCGGCTTTGCTCGGGTCTGGTTCGCGAATCGCTGCATGAGCCGTCAATTGGTAAGTGTGTCGAATGGCTGCCTCCATGTTCTTAACCAGCTTGGCAAACTGGATGACCGAGTCGCTCCGGCCCGGGTGAAGGGTTCGCCCCGCCTTTGACATCTCCGAAATCTGGCTTCGGTTCACGGCATCCAGGTCTTCCAATTTGATCGAAGTCATAACCGCATGATTCGGTTCTCGGCGGCATTTTCAAGTCCGGATGCGCGTGGTTCAAGACCGCGGCCAAGGTATTGGCGAACTCCACAAGTTCAGCCAGAATCAACTCTGCTTTTCCCGCTAACCCGCTGTCCAACTCATGCGCCGCCTCATTTGAATCCCGAAATCGCTTCGACCAGCCCATCGATGGTGTGAGTCCGAGGTTCCAAGGTCGGAGTCAGATCCAGTCCTTTGATCGCTTTGCTGGTCTCAGGACCGATGGAAGCGAGCTTCAGCCGGGGATATTTTCCGACGAGCTGCGGCAGGTCGAACCGCGCGTGAAAATGTTCCACCGTCGAACTGCTGGTGAATGTGATCCAATCCGCGCCGCTCTCGAGCAACTTCGAGGCTGCGCCGTTCAGGTCTTCGGTCTCCGGCACGGTCTGGTAACACGCGATGTCATCGACGATGGCGCCCAGTTTTTCCAGCGCCTTGGGCAATTCTCGATTCGCGACCTCGGCGCGCATGAGCAGGATGCGGAGATTCTCGATCGTTTGGTAATTCTCAAAAGCCTTCACGATTTTGGTGGCGACGTACTCCTCTGGCATCAGATCGACCTTCAAGTGCAATGTTTTGAGCTTCTCCGCCGTGGCCGGACCCACGGCGGCGATGCGGACCCCGCCAATGTCGCGCATGTCATCGAACGCCTTGAAAAAGTAGTCGAAGAAGGATGTGACACCATTCGGGCTGGTGAAGACGACCCAGTCATATTGGTGCAAGCCGAGCACCGCGTCTTTCAAATCCATTTTGTTCTCCGGAGGAACGATCTTGATGGTGGGGATCTCCAGAACCTCAGCGCCCAGGTCCCATAGCCGCCGCGAGAGCTGGCTGGCCTGTTCGCGCGTGCGCGTGACCACGATCCGCTGGCCGAAGAGCGGACGCCGCTCGAACCAATTCAATTTGCCGCGCAACTTCACTACCTCGCCGATCACGGTGACCGACGGGGCGGAGAAATGGTTGTGGTCGGCCACATCTCCGATCGTCGCGAGCGTTCCTTCGATGGACTGCTGGCGTCCGGTGGTGCCCCAACGCACCATTGCGACTGGGGTTTGTTCCGCCATGCCGTGCGACACCAGAATACGCGCGATTTCACGAATCCGCGCCGTGCCCATCAGGATCACTTTAGTGCCGGGGACTTTCGCGAGTTGAGCCCAGTCGATGGAACTCTCTTCTTTGGAGGGATCTTCGTGCCCGGTGATGACGGTGAAGCTGGAACAATGCGCGCGATGCGTCAGGGGAATGCCGGCGTAATTCGGAGCGGCGACCACTGAGGAAACTCCAGGAACGACCTCGAAAGGGATGCCAGCCGCAACGAGTTCCTCCGCCTCCTCGCCGCCGCGGCCAAAAGTGTAAGGATCGCCGCCTTTGAGCCGGACCACGCATTTCCCCGCGCGAGCTTTGGAAACGAGGAGTTGATTCAAGTCCGGCTGCGGAATGGCATGATCTTTGGACCGCTTGCCGCCGTAAATGATCTCCGCGGTTTTCGACGCGAGTCGCAGAAGTTCTGCGTTGACCAACGCATCATAGACGACGACGTCCGCGCGGCCCAGCAACTCAGCGCCCCGCAGCGTCATCAGGCCGGCGTCGCCTGGCCCGGCGCCGACCAGGTACACTGTCCCTTTCGGTTTCATGAGCCAACCATATGCGCTGGCGTCCTCCACGGCAATCGCGTCCGCAAAAGGCTAAGATCCCTCTCCTGCACTGTTTTCAGGCGGCTGAAAATTACTTCACAACCGCCGCCAACTTTACGCCAAGTGCCTCCGCGCTGTCGGGAAGGCCCGTCACCTCGCCTCGACGGGCTTCTCCATCTCGAAACGAAACGCCGCGCAATCGGATTTGGCCGTCCACTATCTCTGCAAAGGCCGCGATCGGGCTCAAGCACCCTCCACCCATTCCACGGAGGAAAGCGCGTTCTGCCGTCACGCACGCGAAAGTCTGAGGATCGTTCAATCGCCGGCAAATGACCGCGACTCGATCATCCTCCTTTCGGGCTTCAATTCCGATCGCTCCTTGCCCGGCGCACGGCAACATTTCTTCCAACGGGAGATGGCTCGCGAGCAATCCCTCCGGGACTTCGGCGTTCGTGGAAGCGCCAGGGGCGCGGGAGAGTTTGCCTTCGGCGGAAATGCGGATCCCCAAACGATTGAGCCCCGCCGCGGCCAGCACAAGACCATCGAAGTCCGCGCGCTCCGCCAGCTTGCGCAAGCGCGTTCCCACATTGCCTCGGATCGGGATCAGTTTCAGATCGGACCGAACGGCCCGCAATTGCGCCTGCCTTCGAGTGCTGCTGGTGGCAATGATCGCGCCGCGAGGAAAATCGCGAATCGCGGCGTGAGGTTTGAGGCCATGGGAATGGCGGCGTGCGGAGGGTGGAGTGCGAAGTGGGAATAAGGCGTCGCGGTAGATCAGCACATCGCGCGCGTCTTCGCGTTTTGTGACGGCGGCCAGGGTCAGGCCATCTGGGAGTTCCGTGGGCAAATCTTTCAGGCTGTGCACCGCAAAATCGGCCTCACGGCCAAGCAGCGCGACCTCCAGCTCCTTGGTGAAAAGACCTTTGACCGGTGGCTGACCCGAGGCGGTTGGCGGCACGGACTGAAGTTTGTCGCCTGTGGTTTTGATGATTTTAATCTCGAAGCGCAGATTCGGGAAGGCCGCGCGGCAAGCGTCCGCGATGCCGTGGGTCTGAGCAAGCGCGAGGGCGCTGCCGCGCGTGGCGATGACGATGGGCTTGCCAGCGGAACTCATAATCAGATCTGGCTAGGATCTCGCCAACGCGCAGGTGTGGAGTTCACAACCTCTTCCCTCACCCTAACCCTCTCCCGCAGGGAGAGGGAACTGCTATCTCCGCAATGCGAGAACTTCAGCTGGCCCGAGTTTGTTCGGCGACGGACTTCGGTCCTCCCTCTCCCCAAGGGAGAGGGCCGGGGTGAGGGGGAGACAAACGGCAAACGAGGCAAGCTCTCCGGAATTGAATTCGGCTTGCTCGAACTACCCGCTTGGCGAAGTCCCGCGAGGCCGGCCATCATCCATCAGCCTTTCCAGGGGTCTCTCTTGCCTCCTGATATGTTGGCGTGGACTCAGCCGGCTGACCGCGATGCCCAAACGCTTCGATTAACCGGCGCGCCTTTTCGCGGATGATCGCTTCGCACCGCGCGATTTCTTGCTGGCGGAGCTTGACGTAATCGTCTGCGATCGCTTGCAAGTCGTCGATGTTGTAGAGATAGACGTTCTCCAAGAAATTCACCTCCGGCTCGATGTCGCGCGGCACGGCGATGTCGATCAGGAGCAAAGGCCGATTGCGGCGCCGCTTCATCAAGGGGGCGAGCCTGGCGCGGTCGAGAATGTAATGCGGCGCCGAGGTGCTGCTGATGACAATGTCGATCTGCTCGAATTCTTTTTCCCAGTTGTCAAAGCTCACGGCGCGGCCGCCTAGCTGTCGCGCAAGTTCGGTGGCGCGGTCGTAGGAACGGTTCGAGACCAGAATGCTCTGGGCGCCGCGGCTGAGCAGGGCGCGCGCCGTCTTTTCGCTCGTGTCGCCCGCGCCGATCACCATGACGCGGCGATCCGAGAGCGTGTCAAAAATCTTCTCCGCCAGTTCGATCGCGACCGAGCCCACCGAGGCGCTGCCGCGTTGAATGTTGGTTTCGGTGCGGATTTGTTTGGCGACGTTGAACGCCTTCTGAAAGGCCTTGTTCAAGTGGCTGCCGGTGTGGCGGTGTTGCAGCGCGAGATCGTAAGCCTTCTTGAGTTGGCCCAGAATTTCGGTTTCTCCAAGAACCATCGAGTCAAGCCCGCAGGCCACTTTGAACAGATGCTCAAGGCTTTGCGGCTCGGCGAGCGCGTAAATCTGGCCGTCGAGCTTTTCCGGGCAACTGCGGCAATCCACGAGAAACTGCTCCAGCGCACGAAGGCCTGCACGGCTTTCGCGAGTGGTGTAAGCGTAAAGCTCGACCCGGTTGCAGGTGGAGACGATTACCCCTTCCTCGGCCACGTCATTCGCGCGCAGTTTCGCCAACGCCGGAGCGATGGCAGCGTCGGCAAAAGCGAACCGCTCCCGCACCGTGACCGGTGAGGAATGATGGCTGAGGCCGACGACGAGAACAGGCATGGGCAGCGGTTTATGAGTTAGGATTTGCGACTTATGATTTGGGATGGGCGATGGGCGATAGGCCACCGGCGTTTGGCGACTGCAACAGCCCGTCGCCGATTTCCCGCAAACTGCGATCAGGCTTTAACCCATTTAACTCATCTAGCTATTTAACGTTGTAACGCCGTAACGACCTCCGCTCTGGCTCATTGTTGGTGGATGTTCGACAGGAGGTTGGTCCACCAGAAAGTCAGGAGCACAAACGCAAACGTGCCCACGGCACCCCACACAAAGCGCCGGCCCGTCTGCGCGAAGCGCCACCGCATAATCAACAACGCGAGATAAAACGCCCAGACGACCATCGACCAGAGGACTTTCGCGTCGCCTTTGTAGAAAACCCCCGAGGTTTGCCGCAAATTGTAGACCCCGATCACGAGCCCGACCGTGAGCAACACGAACCCTGCAGCCAGGAGCCGTCCGATGATCGTCTCCAGCCGTTGGATGGGCGGGACCAGCGAAAAGACGGCGCGGAGCTTGTGAAATTTGAGATCGTGTTCTTGGGTCAAGTACATGAGGCCGGCGACAAAACTCAAACCGAACGCGCCATAGGCCAGCAGAATTGAGGCCGCATGAAAACTGGTCCAGCCACCGCTGAATTCGGGTTTGCCGCCATAGGGTGGATCGAGAGCCGGCATCAAGGCGAAAACTCCGATGCCGAACAAGACCGGCGCGGCGAACGCGCCGAGAAATTGCACGCGCGGCCACGCGCCCATCACCAGATACGACGCCACGATGGTCCATCCGACGAACATCATCGCTTCGTAGAGATTGTTCACCGGACAGCGGGAAAGGGAAAAGCCCCGTCCAACCATGGCGAGTGTGTGCTGACCGAACGCCAGCAGCAGAAGAAGATAGATAGCGCGATTGTGCTGCCGGAAACCCTTTCGCCAGAGGAAAACCGAAAAAAGCGTGCTGAGGCCGTAAAGAATTACAGCCGCCAGGAAGACAGTGCGGTCATTGAACTCAAGCACTCGGCAAGGTTAATCCGGCTCCGGCGACCCGCAAGCGGCAAAACTTCAGCCCTCACAAAAACAGAAGAATCAGGACCGGGACTGTAATCGATTCAATTCCCCGACTTCTCCGTTCGCTCCGTTGCCTCCTGTTCAGAAAACAGAAGGAAACGGAGCAAACGGAGAGGGCAAAGAAAGGAATTCAGTTTCCACCTCTGGACTTAACCAACCTCCCTCTTTAGTGAGTTCTGAACTTGCGAGCCAAGGTTCGGCTAAGATGGCTCCTTTAACGGGCTCGGCCGTCTGGGGGCATCTCCGAATGAGGACGGTGCTGCTGGCGTTGTAGCGCAGATTTGCAATCGATTTGCAATCTGCGGGCAGGCACGCGTCGCGAGAATGCCGGCGGGAGAGTGTTGCGGAGGGACTTTGCCTTGAGCCAACGCCGGAGGACGGCTACGATTTCGTCAGCCGGTGAAAAAGCAAATTCCTATCAATCTATCGGACTTTCCTGAAACCCACCCGGCATCGGCTTCGCCCGACAGGTCAATCTGTGCTTTCGGAGGTAGTTCAAGGATGCCTGTTCCAGCAATTCTCATTTTGACTCGGAGCGCGCCCATCCTGGGCGCAGCGCGCAGAGAAATCCGAACGCGGCAGGCTATTCCGCGCCGTTTTCGCTTTCCGGGGCCGCTGCGGCCTGGAAGGCCGCGCTCCACGCACGCCAAAAATGAGAAATGCTGCCCTGGTTCTAACAAGACCGCGAATCACGCCGCCTGGCATGAGATTCGCTGATTCGACAATTGACGGAATTGACAGCGATGGCCTTGTCCGATACGAAATACATATCCAATGCCTGGATAGTCAGCGCTCACAGAAACCCTAACATGAAACTCTCGATTCTATCTCTCAAGCAAAGCAACGCCGTCTTGGCGGCACTATTGTGCACAACTCTCTTCGTGAACGCCGCCGACCCGGTCCCAAGTCCGGCGACGCCCGCCAAGGACCAACGTCCGCCGGACGACGCAACCAAGAAGCTCAATGAGGCCCTGCAAAAAAGGGAAACATCAGCCAGAAAGTCCCCGGTCACATTGACGGTCGCGCGCCAGAAACTCGATGCGGCGATGAAAGTTTTGACGGCAGCTCGGACAAAGGTGGACGAGTGCAAGAAGAAACGCAGCCAACTTTCCGATCGGCTCGGCAAAGTGAATCAGGAAGTCGAGAAATCCAAGATCGCCTTGGCAACCTTGAAGCCGGCGGCTGGAAGCCAAGAAGCTGACCGGGTCGGAAAAGACTCTGAGCGACTGGCCAGGGAGCTTCAGAAGCTGAAGGATGAGGAAAAGAAGACTGCCGATGAAGCAGACAAGGCTGAGAAGCAACTGAAAGAGGCCGAGGCGAACGTGAAGGCCGCCGAAGCGGAGCTCAAGGAAGCGATGGCGGCCGCCCCGAAGAAGCCCTAGCCCGCGCCAATTTACGGCTGTACCTGGACGACCCGATAGAACCGCTGGGCCGCCCTTGTCATGGGCTCGACGTCCGGCACACTGATCAATGATCCGGTGCCGGGAATCGGCGGACCCAGGAACGTCCAGGCCGGATTTGAGAGATCGGCGGCAACCTGAATCCGATAGGTAACGTTCACCTTGGACAACCATTCAATTTGGGGCAAGGGTGCCAGCCGGATCCCAATCTGGATCGGCACCGAGACTGGCTGTGGAATTGTCAGCACGGCGGCGGCACTCGCAACAGTTCCAGCGAGATTCCGAACGCCTACGGTGTAGCTGCCGGCATCCTTCGGCTGGACATTGGGTAGAAACAGGAAGTTGTTCGTCTCGCTTGTCAGCGCATTTCCATTGTGAAACCACTGGTATTCCAGCGGGAGGCTTCCGGTCGCTGACACGGCAAACAGGACGGCGTCTCCGCTGACGGCCGTCTGGCTTTCAGGTTGCAGAACGATCGCTGGGGACTTGAAGGCGGAACTGGCGCTTACCGAGAAGTTGTCGATCAACAGAAAATTGTCGCCGGCGTTGGCGGCGTTCGCATGGCTGACGAACCAGTCGAACGTAATGTAAGCCAAGTCCAGCACGCGGCCATCGACGTGGAACGGCTTGTTGGCGAAGAGCGGAACTCCACCCCAGCTTGCCGACCAGGTATTGGCGGAAAGACTGACGGTTACGTCCAACCGAACCATCTCATCGGTTGGAAACTTCAGAGGCGTCGTGAACCGGGAACTGAGCCCGTTGGCGCCAAAAATCGTCATATCGGTGTTATTGAACCAAATGCCAGCCAAGTACTGCCCCGCCTTGTTGTAGAGACTGACGCCGAACGTGTCGTACCGGTCGTTGGTCGAGTCAAATATCCCCAAGTCCACGGAAAGGCTCAAGATGGGCCGCCCGATTGCCACCGGGTCGATGTTCAATGGCCGAAAAACGCTGCTCGCCCGGTTGGTGGCAGCAAGCAGGCCAAGGTATGCGGCCTTCCCCGATCCGCTCAGGCCATCGATAATTCCCTCGGCTTCCCTGTTCAGGCGTGCGCTCAGCCAGCCGTCGGTTCCCACCACCTTGCCTGCCCCTTGGGGAAACGTCTCGAAATCAGTCGAGTAGATAACCTCTCCAGACTCGATCAGCCGGCCCGTCAGGCGGGCGTCCCCGGCGGCGCCATCGTAGCCATCCACTGCAATCTGGTAGGTGACGCCACCGGTCGCCCAAAATGAGACCCGGCTGGTGAATGCGGCGCCGTCCTCATCGTTGCTCCCCACGGACGACAACTGGGGCAGGCCGTTTCCGGTGTAGATGGCGAGGACGGTATCAAAGCTGGAGCCCGACGTCGTGAATTCCATTTGGCCGGTGATTGGCGCCGTCCAACTCCACCAGAGAGATTTCTTCGCGGAATACCCGCTGTGATTGGGTTCGTTGGCCTCAGCGCTTGCTTTCACGCTGGAGCCCGTTGCGGATGGATTCGCACCCGTGAGCGCAATTCGATTGGCGAATTGATCGTTACTCGGTCCGCCCGCTGGAAAGTCGATTCGAAGGAGAATTCTCCCCGTTCCCTTTCGGACGGCACTTTCGAAACCATCCACTGCCACAAAATAAACTTGGCCCTGAGTGGCCGAGAAGCGCGCCCGGCTGGTGAACAGATTGCCATCGTCGTCATTGCTCGCGACTTCCGTGAGCTCGCTTAAAGTCCTGCCGGTGTAAATTCCAAGCAACGTGTCGAAATCGCTGCCAGCAGTTTCCACCGTTACGCTCCCGGAGTCCGGCGCGGTCCATTTCCACCACACAGACGCTTTTGCGGGCAGTCCGGTGTGATCGGGTTCACTGGCTTCGGCCGTGGCGTTCTCGTTCGAGCCGGTAACAGAGACGCTGCGGCCGGTCAGCGCAATGGCCTGCGCAAAATTGTCATTGACCGGCGGACTGACCAAGGTGCCGACGCTGAGGCTGAGGGTGATGTTGCCGGAGCCTTGGCCGAAACCATCGACCGCGATGTGATAAGTCGTCCCCGCGACAGAATTGAACGCCGTCTTGCTCGTGTTGTTGAGCCCGCTCTGATCGTCGCTGGCCACTTCAGTCAGCGAGCCAAGCGCCGTGCCTGAATAGATCGCCAGGACCGTGTCAAAATCGCTGCCCTGCGTGCTGATCGTGACCCGTCCGGCGGATGGAGCAGTCCAGGACCACCAGACGGACTTGGCAGGCGCCGAACCGGCGTGTCTGGGCTCGCCGAGTTGATTCGTCGCTCCCACATTATGGCCGGTGACCGTGACATTCGTGCCCGTGAGCGTAATCCGACTCTCGAAGAGGTCGTTCGTCGGCGCCACCCCGGTGCCTGTAAGCTGGAGGCTGAGGACGATATCGCCCACGGCGCCATTTCGCCCGTCCACGGCAATCTGATAGGACGTGCCGGCGCTCGCATTGAAACGCACCAAACTCGCGGTGTTCCCGGCGCTGTCATCGTCGCTGGCCACGGAGGTGAGCGCCTGAAGCGCAGTGCCCGTATAAACGGCAAGCACGGTGTCCAGCGTGCTCCCGACGGTGCTCACGGTGACACTGCCCGCAAAAGGGGCCGTCCAAGTCCACCAAAGCGATCTGGTCGCTGGAAATCCCGCATGGTGAGGCTCGTCATTCTCCGCCGTGGCATTGGCATTGCCGCTCGTGGCTCTGACCGTCGTTCCTACGAGCGCACTGCGGTTCGCGAAACTGTTGTTCGGCGGCGCAAAACTGCTCTCGCCGAAAACGCTCAAACTCAGTTCGGTGAATCCCGCTCCGAAGGCATTGGCGGCGCTCAGTGTAATTGTGTACTGCCTGGCAACGGTCGGTGTTCCCGTGATCAATCCGGTGATGGGATCGAGCGTCAGTTCAGAAGGCAACCCGATGGCCCCGTAGCCGAGAGGATTGTTGCTCGCGATAATACGATAGTTGAACGGGCTGCCGGAACGGGTGCTGACCGACGTCGAGCTAACGATGACCGGGGCGGTGAGCGGAGGCGGGCCAACGGTGATCGTCAACGCGCGCGTCCCGACGCCGCCGGCGTTGCCGGCGCTTAGTTGGACGACGTAGGACCCGGATCGGGTTGGAATTCCGGAAATCACACCTTTGGCGGTGTCGATCGAGAGCCCCACCGGAAGGCCAGCCGCGCCAAAAACCGTGGGATTGCCGGAAGCCGTAAAGGTGTAAGAGAACGACTCGCCGACAGTTCCGGCAGCGATGGTGACGCCTGTGATCACTGGCGGATCAATCAGAGCTCGCGCAATCGTGATCGTGAGTGCCCCGCCGCCGGTTCCCGTGGCGCCGCTGACCCCGAGACTGACGACAAAACGTCCCGCCGCGGTGGGCGTGCCGGAGATCAGCCCGCTCGCGGGGTTTATGGAAAGTCCAGGAGGCAGGCCGCTCGCCGCGAAGCTGTTGGGATTTCCGGTCGCGGTCACGCCAATGGAAATCGGCGTTCCAACCATCCCGCTCGCCGTCGAGGCGCTGGTGATGGTCAGCGGACTGTAGGTGTATTGAAGACTCGCTCGCGCCGTCGAATTGTCGGCGGCGGCGGGAATTCCCGTCGTGGCCGCACCCAGCGTTTGTCCAGCCGCGTCCACCAGCCGGAAGTCAGTCAGCCTGGCTTCGTTGCCCAAATGGTCGTCCGAAATGGAGAGAAAATAACGAGCGGCTCTGTTCGTAACGATGTCTGAAAGGTCGAACACAAAGGTGCCCTCGGCGGAAGACTCGTTTCCGTCGAGGCCGAAAACGCCGCCTTGGTTCTTCAGCGCTTCCGGCTCCCAAGTCCGGCTTGGAGCGGTTGTGGTTGGCGCTGCCTCACCCAGCGTGACCTTGAGCTCTTGGCGTGCTGAATGGGCCACGGTGAATTGGGCCAGCAACTTGGGTGTGTACGCCGGGCGGGGGACTAAGTAATGAACCTGGTTTTCGAAGAACGGGGTCCTGCGCGGATCCAGACTGGCCGGCGCTCTTCCCGCATTGTCAACCCCCGCGACCGCTGACACCGGACGCAACGCGTCGTAGGCGATCCAGGTAAATCCGTCGTCCGCGGGATCGGCGCCGCCGGGCTTCCATCGGTTGCCCCACGAATTGCAGATCCGCAAGGCGCCCTTCTCGCCGGGATCCAGGACGCCATTCTTGTTCAAGTCGATCCAGAGCGTGTCATTGTAGCCCACCAAGGTCATGGCGTGGCCTCCTTCCCCGACCGGTTTTACCGCCGCGCAGATTCTCTTGCCGACAAACTTGTCGTCTTCCGTCGTTGCCGGATCATCCTTGACCGTCAGATAGGTCCATCCGTCGATGTCCGAAGCGAATAGCATCACGTATCCGTTGGCCAAGGCCGCCTTGAGCTTGCCAAAACCCGCGTCGGTGTGGATGTCCCGAATGATGCCACTCTCCGCGAGTCGAAGGTGGATCGCCTTTCGCCACACCGCGGGATCTCGGCTCCACTCCAGGTAGTTCTTCGCCGAAGTGGCGTCCCCGACAAAAGGAAAGTCCGCCCAGGTAGCAGCTCCGTGCTTGAGCAGCATGGCAAAAGTCTCCTCGAACGAGGACCCGTTGTCCTGGCCGCCATTGACCATCGAATAGGTCCATTTGGGGGAGAGCTTCATCGAGTTGTCTTCGTTCTTGTTGTTCCAGCCCCGAGCCAAGCCCACCATGTGGGTCGCGACGTAGTAGGTCGTTGAAAACGAGACGCACGCGCCAAGGTTTCCCTGGCTGCGAACCGGTGGAAACGATGGCAACGCGCTGTTGTCCACTGCGGGAGGCAGCATCCCGGTGAATACCAGCGGATTTGCCGCAGCCAAGCCAATCGCAGTCTGTGGAACGAACTCGTCTCCCAGTTCCACGCCCGGCAAGTCAAGGGCGGGCAGCCCCTGAGCGCGTCGGTATGCGTTGATCCGCTCGACCGCCAGCGAGTTGAGGCGCACGCTTTTGGCCGTCCTCATATTCTTTGCCCTCCACTCCAACTCCGCAGTTGACGGCAGGCGAAATCCCTTGGCCGTGGTCGGGGGCGGGGAAACTTCCTGGGCGTGCATCCCGGTCGCAGTCAAGAGAAGCCACTGGCAAACGGTCAGCAATTTAAGACGTCGAGAGGTCATAAGGTGGAAAAATGGTTCAGGGCGCTCCGGGATTGCTCAACACCGAGAACGCCGTGCGGCATTCACCTGCTGCCGAAGAAAAACGAAGGGAAACTGCTTGCTCACACGCACGGAGATTGTAGCCACCCAGAGCGCTCGTCTCAAGAGAAAACCCGTTTTGGGAAACGAGCGAAACGAGCGATGGGTTGCGAACACAAGGAGGGCGGCGGGTTCTATCCTTCCTGCCGCTACCGAAATTGGCCACCGAACCGTTTCTCTAACAAGAGCCGGGGGTTGCGGGGCCAAGCGCAAGCGCAGCCTGGAGCCGTTGCCGCTGCGCCGACGCCCCAGGACGCTCGCCAGCGCTGGGCGGCGTTGCTCAAACAGGTGTATGAGGTGGATTCTTTGCCTTGCCCCAAGTGCGGCGGGACGATGAAGATAATCAGCTTCATCGAGCGGCGGCAGCACGAGGTAATCGAAAAGATTCTCCGGCACTGTGGGCTTTGCCTGCCTGCCGAAGCCTCTGCCTGTGCGGGTCAGCACGCAGACAGGTCGGCGCAGGCAGGGGAAGAAGCATCGGCCCGCGCGCCACCGTCGGCGCCAGAGATGGCGATGAGTTGAAGCAGCTTGAAGGAGGACCAATCGGGGTGCCCCGCATTGGGGATCACGGCCAGAAATGAGTCGCGACTCAACAGGTTGTAGACCTCGACAAAGTCAGAAGGCAGACAAGCAGTATCGGTAGCGAACGCACAGTGGACATCATCTCTCCCCCCACCAGTTGATCACCGGTGACGTGGTCCTGACCGAGCTCCGTGTGGTGCTCGAAGAACGCATCAAGCTGCCGACGAGCACCGTCGCTGAGGTTCAACCTTCATGAACGACCTTCAGAACTCACTAAAGGGCGAGGTTGGTTAAGTCCAGATGTGGAAACTGAATTCCTTTCTTTGCCCTCTCCGTTTGCTCCGTTTCCTTCTGTTTTCTGAACAGGAGGCAACGGAGGGAACAGAGAAGTCGGGGAATTGAATCGCTTACAGTCCCTGTCCTGATTCTTCAGTTTTTGTGAGGTCTGA
>Ga0233424_10001228_pt1 | contig 24098 bp, 28 predicted proteins | sample Watercolumn_Towu_FD_181011 | JGI IMG/M metagenome (GOLD analysis project Ga0233424, IMG submission 181011) | Freshwater microbial communities from Lake Towuti, South Sulawesi, Indonesia - Watercolumn_Towuti2014_125_MG | ecosystem: Environmental > Aquatic > Freshwater > Lake | place: Indonesia... | reverse complement strand
TGACGCTCACCAGTTCTGTGACAGGATGGCTCATGGTGCCCATGGGCCCCTTGATGGAAATCGCGCCGCCATCGAGCTTGACCTCGACGCCGGCGGGCACGGTAATGGGGTTCTTAGCAACGCGGGACATGTCTCACCTCACGCCACGACACAAAGGACTTCGCCACCCACACCGAGGGAGCGCGCCTTGCGGTCGGTCATCACGCCGCGGGAAGTGGACACGATGGCGACACCGAGGCCATTCATGACGCGCGGCAGGTCGTCGCGGCCCTTGTAGATGCGCAGACCGGGCTTGCTGATGCGCTCGATCTTCTCGATGACCGGGCGGCCGGCGTAATACTTCAACGCCACTTCCAACTCGGGCAGGCCGGAATTCTCACGGACCACGAAGCCGTCGATATAACCCTCGTCCTGTAGCACTTGCGCGATGGCCTTCTTCAACTTGGAGGCCGGCATGCGCACGGACACCTTCTCGGTCTCCTGGGCATTGCGGATACGGGTCAGCATATCGGCGATGGGATCACTCATGCTCATCTTGTCTCTCCCTTACCAGCTGGCCTTGACCACGCCCGGGATTTCGCCCTTCATGGCGATCTCGCGGATCATGTTGCGGCACAGGCCGAACTTGCGGAACACGCCGCGCGGGCGCCCGGTGAGCTGGCAGCGGTTGCGAAGGCGACTCTCGCTGGCGTCGCGGGGCAGGGATTGCAGCTTCAGGCGGGCATCCATGCGTTCAGCGTCGTCGCGCTTGACATCATTGATGATCGCCTTCAGTTCGGCGCGCTTGGCGGCGTACTTCTTCACCATCTTGCGGCGCTTGTCTTCACGGTTGATCAGTGCGAGCTTGGCCATCGCAACCTCAATTCTTGAAAGGGAACTTGAACGCCGCCAGAAGGGCCTTGGCCTCTTCGTCGGACTTGGCGGTGGTGGTGATGGTGATGTTCATCCCACGCAGGACATCGATCTTCTCGTACTCGATTTCCGGGAAGATGATCTGTTCCTTGACGCCCATGTTGTAGTTGCCGCGTCCATCGAAGCCCTTGCCGCCGACACCGCGGAAGTCGCGAATACGGGGAATGGCGACGCTCACCAGTCGATCCAGGAACTCGTACATCCGCTCGCGGCGCAACGTCACCATACAGCCCACCGGGTAGCCATCACGAATCTTGAAACCGGCAATGGACTTGCGGGACAGGGTCACCACCGGCTTTTGACCGGCGATCTTGGTCATGTCGCCGACGGCGTGTTCCATGACCTTCTTGTCGCCCACCGCTTCACCCACACCCATGTTCAGGGTGATCTTGGTGATGCGGGGCACCTGCATCGGAGACTTGTAGCCGAACCGGTCGGTCAACTGCTTGGCCACCGTGTCCTTGTAGAAATCGTACATACGCGCCATGGTCAGCCCCTTACGCATCCACCACTTCGCCGTTGGACTTGAAGAAGCGCACCATGCGCCCGTCCTCCAGCGTCTTGATGCCCACTCGATCGCCCTTGCCCGTGGCCGGGTTGAACAGCGCCACGTTGGAGATGTCGATAGGCATGTCCTTGTCCATGAAGCCACCGGTCGTACCGCGCATGGGGTTGGGCTTCACCGCCTTCTTCACGCGGTTCACACCTTCCACCACCAAGCCGCCCTCCAGGACACGCAGCACGGTACCGCGCTTGCCTTTGTCCTTGCCGGTCGTCACGACGACTTCGTCGCCCTTGCGAATCTTGCGCATGGTTGAACTCCTTACAGCACTTCGGGTGCCAGCGAGACGATCTTCATGAATCGCTCGGTGCGCAGCTCGCGGGTGACAGGCCCGAAAATACGGGTACCAATGGGCTCGAGCTTGTTGTTCAACAGCACGGCCGCATTCTTGTCGAACCTGATGAGGGAGCCATCGGGGCGGCGCACGCCCTTGGCGGTACGCACCACCACGGCGTTGTAGACGTCGCCTTTCTTGACACGGCCACGGGGGGCGGCGTCCTTGATACTCACCTTGATGATGTCGCCGACGCCGGCATAGCGGCGCTTGGAGCCGCCCAACACCTTGATGCACATGACAGTGCGAGCGCCGGTGTTGTCGGCCACGTCCAACATGGATTGCATCTGGATCATGATCTCTCTCCAACTTGCCAGCCCATGGCCGGCAGTTTTGGATCCCGTTCGGGTTGAACGCGCCATTGCTGGCGCGCCATTCAAAAACCGCCCGGATGACAATCCCGGGCGCTGAAAAGCTGGCGATTATGCCGTGAGCTTATTCCTACTGCAACTACTTTTTAGACGAGACGCGCCTTTTCCACCAGACGGGTCACCTTCCAGGCCTTGGTCCGGGACAGGGGACGGCACTCCTCGATCACCACCACGTCGCCGGGATGGAATTCGTTGTTCTCGTCGTGGGCGTGGTACTTCTTGGACAGGCGGATGATCTTGCCGTAGAGCGGGTGCTTGACCTTGCGCTCCACCAGCACGGTCACGGTCTTGTCCATCTTGTCGCTGACCACCGTGCCGGTGAGGGCACGGATGATTTTTTCGGATTGCTGTTCGCTCATGGTGGGACTCATCAGTTGCCGGCCTTGAGTTTCGCGGCCTGCATGACGGTACGCACGCGGGCGATGTCACGGCGGACTTTGCGAATCTCGTGGGTCTTGTTGGTCTGTTGGGTGGAAAGCTGCATGCGCAGGCTGAACTGGGCGCGCAACAGTTCCTTGAGCTCCTTCTTCAGCTCGTCCACGCCCTTGGTCTTCAGTTCACTGACTTTCATCTCACACCCCAAAGTGACGGGATACAAACGTGGTGGCGATGGGCAGCTTGGCGGCGGCCAGGCGGAAGGCCTCGCGCGCGATCTCCTCGGTCACCCCTTCCATCTCGTACAGCACCTTGCCGGGCTGGATTTCGGCGACCCAGTATTCCGGATTGCCCTTGCCGTTGCCCATGCGGACCTCGGCGGGCTTCTGGGAGATGGGCTTGTCAGGGAAGATGCGAATCCAGATGCGGCCGCCCCGCTTGATGTGGCGGGTCATGGCGCGACGGGCGGCTTCGATCTGGCGGGCGGTGATGCGGCCGCGGGCGATGGCCTTGAGGCCGAACTCGCCGAAGCTGACCTTGGCGCCGCGGGTGGCCAGACCGGTGTTCCGGCCCTTCTGCTCTTTACGGTATTTTCTGCGTGCGGGTTGCAGCATGACTGATTACTCCTTTCCTGCCCGCGGCGCGGACGGCCGACGCGGCCGGCGCTCGGGTTCCGGCGCGGCCACCGGCTTGTCGCCGCGGCCGAGGCTTTCACCCTTGTAGACCCAAACCTTGATGCCGATCACCCCATAGGTGGTATTGGCCTCGGAGGTGCCGTAATCGATGTCGGCGCGCAGCGTATGCAGGGGCACGCGGCCTTCGCGATACCACTCGGTACGGGCGATCTCGGCGCCGTTCAGGCGGCCGGCGGACATGATCTTGATGCCCTGGGCGCCGAAGCGCATGGCGTTCTGCATGGCGCGCTTCATGGCGCGGCGGAACATGATGCGCTTCTCCAGCTGGTTGGCGATGGAGTCGGCAATCAGCTGGGCGTCGGTCTCGGGCTTGCGCACTTCCTCGATGTTCAGCGTGACGGGCACGGACATAAGAGCGTTGAGCTGCTTGCGCAGGGACTCGATGTCTTCGCCCTTCTTGCCGATGACCACGCCGGGACGGCTGGAGAACAAGGTGATGCGGGCGTTCTTGGCCGGGCGCTCGATGACGATCTTGCTGATGGAGGCATGCGCCAGCTTCTTCTTGAGGAAGGCGCGCACCTTGATGTCCTCGTTAAGGGTCGTCGCGAAGTGCTTGCTGTTCGCGAACCACTTGGAGGTCCAGCCCTTGTTGACGCTCAGCCGGAAGCCGGTCGGATGAATCTTCTGTCCCATATGCCTTCCTTCAGTCGCCAACCGTCACGGTGATGTGACAGGTGGGTTTGCTAATGCGGTTGCCGCGGCCCTTGGCGCGCGCGGTGAAGCGCTTGAGGGTGGGGCCCTGGTCGACGTAGATGGTTTTGACCTTCAGTTCGTCGATGTCCGCGCCTTCGTTGTGCTCGGCATTGGCGATGGCCGACTCCAGCACCTTCTTGATGGTGAAGGCGGCCTTCTGCGGCGAGAAGGTCAGGATGTTGAGGGCCTGGTCCACGGGCTTGCCGCGCACCAGATCGGCCACCAGTCGGGCCTTCTGGGAGGAAAGCCGCGTGCCGCGCAGAATTGCTGATACTTGCATCGCTGCTCTCCTTATTTCTTCTTGGCCTTCTTGTCGGCGGCGTGACCCTTGAACGTGCGGGTCAGCGAAAATTCGCCGAGCTTGTGGCCAACCATGTTTTCCGTGACGAACACGGGGATGTGCTGCTTGCCGTTGTGCACGGCCAGCGTCAGACCGATGAAGTCGGGCAGGACAGTGGAACGACGCGACCAGGTCTTCACCGGCTTCTTGTCGCCGGTGGCCACGGCAGCCAACACCTTCTTCATCAGATGCCCGTCAACGAAGGGGCCTTTTTTAACGGAACGAGCCATTTCAACTCACCTCTTACGCTTTGTGACGGCGACGCACGATCATGCTGTCGGTACGCTTGTTGTTGCGGGTGCGATAGCCCTTGGTGGGCTGACCCCAGGGAGACACCGGCACGCGGCCTTCGCCGGTGCGGCCCTCGCCACCGCCATGCGGATGGTCGACCGGGTTCATCGCCGTGCCGCGCACGGTGGGGCGGATGCCACGCCAACGGTTGGCGCCGGCCTTGCCGATGGAGCGCAGGCTGTGCTCCTCGTTGCCCACTTCACCCAGGGTGGCGCGGCAGTCGATGTGCACCTTGCGGATCTCGCCGGAACGCAGGCGCAACTGGGCATAGCTGCCTTCGCGGGCCAGCAGTTGCACGCTGGCACCGGCGGAGCGGGCGATCTGGGCACCTTTCTTGGGCATCATCTCCACGCAGTGGATGGTGGAGCCCACCGGAATGTTGCGCAGGGGCAGGCAGTTGCCCGGCTTGATGGGGGCCTCGGCGCCGTTCATCAGGGTGGCGCCGACTTCCACGCCGCGGGGAGCAATGATGTAGCGACGCTCGCCGTCGGCGTAGCACAGCAGGGCGATATGGGCGCTGCGGTTCGGATCGTACTCGACGCGCTCCACCTTGGCGGCGACGCCGTCCTTGTCACGCTTGAAGTCGACGATACGGTAGTGCTGCTTGTGGCCACCGCCCTTATGCCGGGTGGTGACGTGACCGTTGTTGTTGCGGCCGGACTTGCGGTTCTGCTTCTCGACCAGGGAGGACTCGGGCTTGCCCTTGTGCAGACCCGGGGTCACCACCTTGACGAGGGAACGGCGGCCGGCGGAGGTCGGTTTGACTTTGACCAGCATGGCTTATTCTCCTGCCGCGAAGTTGAGTTCCTGGCCCGGCTTCAGGCATACATAAGCCTTCTTCCAGTCGGAACGGCGGCCGGTGAAGCGGCCGAAACGCTTGTTCTTGCCCTTGACGTTGGCGACCTTCACATCCTTGACCTGCACCTTGAAGAGCAGTTCGACGGCGGCCTTGATCTCGGGCTTGGTGGCGCTGGTGGCAACGCGGAAGATGACCTGCTCGCGCTTGTCGGCCAGCATGGTTGCCTTCTCGGAGATCACCGGCGCCAGGATGACCTGGAGCAGGCGCTCCTCTTTCATCTGGACGGTGTTCATGCGTACATCTCCTCAAAAGACTTGACGGCTTCCTTGGTCATCAGAACCCGGTCGAAACGGATCAGGCTGACGGGATCGGCCTGCTGGGGCTCGAGCACCAGCACGTTGTGCAGGTTGCGGGCGGACAGCCAGAGGTTGTCATCCACCACGGGGGAGATGATCAGCACCCGGTCGGTCATGCCCATGCCCTTCAGTTTGCCGGCGAGGATCTTGGTCTTGGGCGAATCCACGCCCAGGCTGTCGACCACGGTCAGGCGACCGTCCTGCACCAGACGGGACAGGATGGTGGCGATGCCGGCGCGGAACATCTTGCGATTGACCTTCTGGGAGAAGTTCTCGTCCGGCTTGTTCGGAAAAGTACGGCCACCACCGCGCCACAGCGGCGAGGAGGTCATGCCGGCGCGGGCGCGGCCGGTGCCTTTTTGGCGGAACGGCTTCTTGGTGCTGTGGCGCACCTCGGCGCGGGTCAGCTGGGCGCGGTCGCCGGTGCGGGCGTTGGCCATGTAGGCGGTCACCAGCTGGTGCACCAAGGCCTCGTTGTAATCGCGGGCGAACAGGCTGTCGGCGGCGCTCACGGCGCCCGCGTCCTGCCCCTGCTCATTGATGAGCTTGAGTTCCATCACGCGGCTCCTTTCACGGCGGGCAGCACGACCACGTCACCACCCTTGGCGCCGGGCACGGCACCCTTGATCAGCAGCAGCTGGCGTTCGGCATCGACGCGCACCACTTCCAGGTTCTGCACGGTGCGATTGACCGCGCCCAGATGGCCGGACATGCGCTTGCCGGGGAAGATACGTCCCGGATCCTGAGCCTGGCCGATGGAGCCGGGCACGTTGTGGGAGCGGGAGTTGCCGTGGGAAGCACGCTGGGAACCGAAGTTGTGGCGCTTGATGGTGCCGGCGAAGCCCTTACCCTGGGTGACACCGGAGACATCCACCATCTGGCCGGCCTGGAAGATTTCCACGCTGACCATGGCACCGGGCTGGTATTGGGCCAGCACGTCCTCGCCGACACGGAACTCGGTCATGCCGGCGGCGGCATCGACGCCCGCCTTGGCGTAATGACCGGCCTCGGGCTTGCTGACGCGGCTGGGTTTGCGCCTGCCATAGGCGACCTGGAGGGCGGTGTAGCCGTCCGTTGCGGTCGTCTTGACTTGACTGACACGGTTGTTCGACACGTCCAGCACAGTCACCGGAATGGACGCACCATCCTCGGCGAACACGCGGGTCATGCCGACCTTCCGACCGACAAGGCCTAGACTCATTTTCTAGTTTCCTTCTTAAGGCGCCGACTGCAATTGGCCGGCAGGTTCATATTCGGGGGCTCGGGCCGCCCCCAGGGCCTGTAAATCTTTACCGCTTACTGCAACTTGATCTCGACATCGACGCCGGCAGGCAGATCCAGCTTCATCAACGCGTCCACGGTCTTGTCGGTGGGGTCGATGATGTCCATCAGGCGTTTGTGGGTGCGGATCTCCAACTGATCGCGGGAGCTCTTGTTCACGTGCGGCGAGCGCAGGATGTCAAAACGTTCAATGGCGGTGGGCAGGGGCACGGGGCCCTTGACCACGGCGCCGGTACGCTTGGCGGTATCCACGATCTCCATGGCCGACTGGTCGATCAGCTTGTAATCGTAGGCCTTGAGACGGATGCGGATTTTCTGGCTTTGCATTGCGATTCCCGAAACAGGAAAAGGCGGGATTTTACCCGCCCTTTCGGCAAATTATCAACAAATTACTCGATGATCTTGGCGACGACGCCGGCGCCGACGGTACGACCGCCCTCGCGGATGGCGAAGCGCAGGCCCTCTTCCATGGCGATCGGGGCAATCAGCGCCACCGTCATGCTGATGTTGTCGCCCGGCATCACCATCTCCACCCCGGCAGGCAGGTCAATGCTGCCGGTCACGTCCGTGGTCCGGAAGTAGAACTGCGGACGGTAGCCGTTGAAGAAGGGGGTGTGGCGGCCGCCTTCGTCCTTGGACAGCACATACACCTCGGCGGTGAACTTGGTGTGCGGGGTGATGCTGCCGGGCTTGGCCAGCACCTGGCCGCGCTCGACTTCTTCGCGCTTGGTGCCGCGCAGCAGGGCGCCGATGTTGTCGCCGGCCTGCCCCTGGTCCAGCAGCTTGCGGAACATCTCGACGCCGGTGCAGATGGTCTTGACCGTGGGCTTGATGCCGACGATCTCGATTTCGTCGCCCACCTTGACGATGCCGCGTTCAACACGGCCGGTCACGACGGTGCCGCGGCCGGAAATGGAGAAGACGTCTTCCACGGGCATCAGGAAGGGCTTGTCGATGGCGCGCTCGGGCGTGGGGATGTAGCTGTCCAGGGCGTCAGCGAGCTTGAAGATGCTGCCTTCGCCGATGTCGCCCGTGTCGCCTTCCAGGGCCTTGAGGGCAGAGCCGATGATGATGGGGGTGTCGTCGCCGGGGAAGTCGTATTTGCTGAGCAGTTCGCGCACTTCCATCTCGACCAGCTCAAGCAGTTCGGCATCGTCCACCATGTCGGCCTTGTTCATGTAGACGATGATGTAGGGCACGCCGACCTGGCGGGCGAGCAGGATGTGCTCGCGCGTCTGCGGCATGGGGCCGTCGGCGGCGGACACGACCAGAATGGCGCCGTCCATCTGGGCAGCACCGGTGATCATGTTCTTGACGTAGTCGGCGTGGCCGGGGCAGTCCACATGGGCGTAGTGCCGGTTGGCCGTCTCGTATTCCACGTGCGCCGTGTTGATGGTGATGCCGCGCGCCTTCTCTTCCGGCGCCGAGTCAATGTCGGCATAGCCCTTCACGGTGCCGCCGTACTTCTTCGCCAGCGTCATGGTGATCGCAGCAGTCAGCGTCGTCTTGCCATGGTCCACGTGCCCAATCGTACCTACGTTCACGTGCGGCTTCGTACGCTCGAATTTTTCCTTGGCCATTTTGCTTACCTCAAATCACTTCTTGCTGTTGATCACGGCTTCCGCCACGTTCTTGGGCGCCTCGGAGTAATGCTTGAACTCCATGGAGTAGGTGGCGCGGCCTTGCGACATGGAGCGCAGATCGGTGGAATAGCCGAACATCTCGGCCAGCGGCACCTCGGCCTTGATGGCCTTGCCGGCGGGCAGATCGTCCATGCCCTGGATGATGCCGCGACGACGGTTCAGGTCGCCCATGACATCGCCCATGTAGTCTTCCGGGGTCTCGACTTCCACGGCCATCATCGGCTCCAGCAGGGCCGGACTGGCTTTGCGCATGCCGTCCTTGAAGCCCATGATGGCAGCCATCTTGAAGGCCTGCTCGGAGGAGTCCACCTCGTGGTAGGAACCGTCGAACAGGGTGACCTTCACGTCGACCACCGGGAAGCCGGCCAGCACGCCGCTGTTGAGCGCCTCCTTGAGGCCCTTGTCCACGGCCGGGATATATTCGCGCGGCACGGTGCCGCCCTTGATGGCGTCGACGAATTCGTAGCCCTTGCCGGCCTCGTTGGGCTCCAGCTTGAGCCAGACGTGGCCGTACTGGCCCTTGCCGCCGGACTGCTTGACGAACTTGCCTTCCTGCTCCACTGGCTTGCGGATGGCTTCGCGATAAGCCACCTGGGGAGCGCCCACGTTGGCTTCCACGTTGAATTCGCGGCGCATGCGGTCGACGATGATCTCCAGGTGCAGTTCGCCCATGCCGGAGATGATGGTCTGGCCGGATTCCTCGTCGGTGCGGACGCGGAAGGAGGGATCTTCCTGGGCCAGGCGGTTCAGGGCCAGACCCATCTTTTCCTGGTCGGCCTTGGTCTTGGGCTCGACGGCCACGTGGATCACGGGCTCGGGGAAGACCATGCGCTCGAGGATGATCGGCTTTTCGATGGCGCTCAGGGTGTCGCCGGTGGTGGCGTCCTTCAGGCCCACGGCGGCGGCGATGTCGCCGGCACGCACTTCCTTGATCTCTTCCCGGTTGTTGGCGTGCATCTGCAGGATGCGGCCCAGGCGGTCCTTCTTGCCCTTGACCGAGTTGTAGATGGTGTCGCCGGAGTTCACCACGCCGGAATAGACCCGGAAGAAGGTGAGCTGGCCGACGTAGGGGTCGGTCATGATCTTGAACGCGAGCGCGGAGAAAGGAGCTTCATCGCTGGCCGGCCGCTCGTCGGGCTCGCCGTTTTCCTTCTCGCCCTTGACCGGGGGGATGTCCACGGGCGAAGGCATGTAATCGATCACCGCATCCAGCATGGCCTGCACGCCCTTGTTCTTGAAGGCGGAGCCGCACAGCATGGGCACGATTTCGCCGGCGATGGTGCGGGTGCGCAAAGCCTGCTTGATCTCCGCCTCGGAGAGGTCGCCCTCTTCCAGGTATTTGTTCATCAGGTCTTCGTTGGCCTCGGCAGCAGCCTCCACCATCTTCTCGCGCCACTCATTGCAGGTGTCGGCCAGCTCCGCGGGGATATCGCCGTACTCGAACTTCATGCCCTGGGACGCTTCGTCCCAGATGATGGCCTTCATCTTGACCAGGTCGACCACGCCCTCGAACTTGTCCTCGGCGCCGATGGGCACCTGGATCAGCACGGGGTTGGCCTTCAGGCGCAGCTTCATCTGCTCGTAGACACGGAAGAAATTGGCGCCCTGGCGGTCCATCTTGTTGACGAAGGCCAGGCGGGGCACGCCGTACTTGTTGGCCTGGCGCCATACGGTCTCGGACTGGGGCTGCACGCCGCCCACGGCGCAATACACCATGCAGGCGCCGTCCAGCACGCGCATGGAACGCTCCACCTCGATGGTGAAGTCCACGTGGCCGGGGGTGTCGATGATGTTGACGCGATGCTCGGGCCGGGCTAGATCCATGCCCTTCCAGAAACAGGTGGTGGCGGCGGAGGTGATGGTGATGCCGCGTTCCTGCTCCTGCTCCATCCAGTCCATGGTGGCTGCGCCGTCGTGCACCTCGCCGATCTTGTGATTGACGCCGGTGTAGAACAGGACGCGCTCTGTGGTGGTGGTCTTGCCGGCGTCGATGTGGGCCGAGATACCGATGTTGCGGTAGCGCTCGATGGGGGTCTTGCGTGCCACTTTGATTTTTCCTTGTTAGAAGCGGAAATGCGAGAAGGCCTTGTTGGCCTCGGCCATGCGGTGCACTTCCTCGCGCTTCTTCATGGCGCCGCCACGACCTTCGGCGGCATCCAGCAATTCACCGGCCAGACGCTGGCCCATGGACTTCTCGCCGCGCTTGCGGGCGGCCTCCTTGATCCAGCGCATGGCCAGGGCGGCACGGCGGGCGGGACGCACCTCGACCGGCACCTGGTAGTTGGCGCCGCCGACACGGCGCGACTTGACCTCGACCACGGGGCGCACGTTGGACATGGCCTGACCGAACACCTCGATGGGATCCTTACCGCTCTTCTTGCCGATCTGCTCGAAGGCGCCATAGACGATGCGCTCGGCCACGGACTTCTTGCCGCTGTTCATGATCACGTTCATGAACTTGGCCACTTCCACGCTGCTGAACTTGGGATCCGGCAGGACGATACGCTTGGGAACTTCACGACGACGGGGCATGTTTTCCTCGCTGCTTCTCTAGTGGCCCGACTCAGGCCTTCTTGGCACGCTTGGCGCCGTACTTGGAACGGGACTGCTTGCGGTCCTTGACGCCGGCGGTATCCAGGCTGCCGCGCACGATGTGGTAGCGCACACCGGGCAAGTCCTTGACCCGGCCGCCGCGGACCAGCACCACGGAGTGTTCCTGCAGGTTGTGACCCTCGCCACCAATGTAGCCGATGATCTCGAAGCCGTTGGACAGCCGTACCTTGGCCACCTTCCGCAGCGCGGAGTTCGGCTTCTTCGGCGTGGTGGTGTAGACCCGGGTGCACACGCCGCGCTTTTGCGGGCAGGCCTCCATGGCCGGTACCTTGCTTTTTTCGATCGGAGCCTGACGGGGCTTCCGCACCAATTGGTTGATGGTCGGCATCTAACGCTTTCCCAGCTAAATCAATAACCTGAACAATTTGGCCCGCGCATCGGCAAACAATCGCCACGCGGGCCACCGTAAAAAAGACTGAGGATTTTAGGTGTGGGCATCACCCCTGTCAAGCTTGACCCTCGTCTCCGATCTCTTCCGTGACCACCAGGATCGGTTCGCCTTCCACCACCGGGTAGTCCTGCACGCTCTGCCCCTTGCGGTTGCGGTGATAGGCCAGACCGGTGCCGGCGGGAATCAGGCGACCGACGATGACGTTCTCCTTGAGGCCGCGCAGGTCGTCCTTCTTGGCCATGATGGCGGCTTCGGTCAGCACCCGGGTGGTTTCCTGGAAGGACGCCGCCGAGATGAAGGAGTCGGTGGACAGGGAGGCCTTGGTAATGCCCAGCAGGATGTTGTCGTAGCTTGCCGGCTGCTTGCCCTCGGCCACCACCCGGTCATTTTCCTGCAACAACTCCGAACGCTCCACCTGCTCGCCCGGAATGAAGCCGGTATCACCCGGATCGGTCACGTTGACGCGGCGCAGCATCTGACGCACCACCACTTCGATGTGCTTGTCGTTGATCTTCACGCCCTGCAGACGGTAGACGTCCTGCACCTCGTCGATGATGTAGCGGGCCAGGGCCTCGATGCCCTGCAGACGGATGATGTCGTGGGGATCGGCGGGACCGTCGACGATGGTCTCGCCCTTCTGCACCACCTGGCCGTCGTGCACGGTGACATGCTTGTCCTTGGAAATCAGATACTCGTGGGGCACGCCATCCAGGTCGGTGATGACCAGGCGCTGCTTGCCCTTGGTGTCCTTGCCGAAGGAGACGGTGCCGGTGATTTCCGCCAGCACGCCGGCGTCCTTGGGCGAACGCGCCTCGAACAACTCGGCCACGCGCGGCAGGCCGCCGGTGATGTCGCGGGTCTTGGAGGTTTCCTGGGGGATGCGCGCCAGCACGTCGCCCACGTTCACCTCCTGGCCGTCCTTCACGGTGATCAGCGACCCCACCTGGAAGGTGATGCTCACCGAGATGTCGGTGCCGGCCACCTTCACGTCCTGGCCATCTGCCGAGAGCAGACGCACCTGGGGACGTACGCCCTTGGATTGGGCGCTGCCGCGGCGCTTGCCGTCGATGACGATGAGGGTGGACAGTCCGGTGACCTCGTCGATCTGTTTGGCGACGGTGACGCCTTCCTCGACGTTCTCGAACTTCACCCGGCCGGCGTACTCGGTGATGATCGGGCGGGTATGCGGATCCCAGTTGGCCAGGGCAGTACCGGCCTTGACGGCCTGGCCGTCCATGACCGCCAGGGTGGCACCGTAGGGTACCTTGTGACGCTCGCGCTCGCGGTGGTTGTCGTCGACGATGATCAACTCGCCGTTGCGGGAGATGGCCACCGGCTCGCCCTTGACGTTGGTGATGTAGCGCATGGTGGGTAGGAAGCGCACGGTACCGGCCGACTTGCCTTCCAGCTGGCTGGCGGCAGCGGCCCGGGAGGCGGCACCACCGATATGGAAGGTCCGCATGGTCAGCTGGGTACCCGGTTCGCCGATCGACTGGGCGGCGATGACGCCCACGGCCTCGCCGGAATTGATCAGGGTGCCACGGCCCAGGTCGCGACCGTAGCACTTGGCGCACAGGCCCCAGCGGGTGTCGCAGGTCAGTGGCGTGCGCACCTTGACCTCGTCCACGCCCAGCTCGTCGATCAGATCCACCTTGGCCTCGTCCAGCAGGGTGCCGGCGTCGATGATCGTCTCACCGGTGTCCGGATTGACCACGTCGGCGGCGGCCACCCGACCCAGGATGCGGTCGCGCAGGGGTTCCACCACGTCGCCGCCTTCCACCAGGGCCTTCATGACCATGCCGTTGCCGGTACCGCAATCGTCCTCGGTGATGACCAGATCCTGGGTCACGTCCACCAGGCGGCGGGTCAGGTAGCCGGAGTTCGCGGTCTTCAGCGCGGTGTCGGCCAGGCCTTTGCGGGCGCCGTGGGTGGAGATGAAGTACTGCAGCACGTTCAGGCCTTCACGGAAGTTCGCCGTGATGGGGGTCTCGATGATGGAGCCGTCGGGCTTGGCCATCAGGCCGCGCATGCCCGCCAGTTGGCGGATCTGGGCGGCGGAGCCGCGGGCGCCGGAGTCGGCCATCATGTAGATGGCGTTGAAGGATTCCTGCTTGACGGTCTTGCCCTCCCGGTCGACCACGGTCTCGTGGGAGAGCTGCTCCATCATGGCCTTGGCCACCTTGTCGCCGGCCTGGCCCCAGATGTCCACCACCTTGTTGTAGCGCTCGCCCTGGGTGACCAGGCCGGAGGTGTACTGGGATTCAATTTCCTTCACCTCGCCCTCGGCGGCGGCGAGGATGTCGTGCTTCTGCGGCGGCATCAGCATGTCCTGCATGCAGATGGAAATGCCGCCCCTGGCCGCCATGGAGAAGCCGGTGTACATCAGCCGGTCGGCGAACACCACGGTTTCCTTGAGGCCGCACTTGCGGAAGCCGGCGTTGATCAGCTTGGAGATTTCCTTCTTCTTCAGCACCTTGTTGACGTGGGCGAAGTCCAGGCCCGGAGGCAGGATTTCCGAGAGGAAGGCGCGGCCGGCCACGGTGTCGTAGCGCTTGACCCGTTCCACCAGTTTGCCGGCCTCGTCATAGGCACGCTCCTTCAAGCGCACGGTGATCCTGGCGTTGATGTCCACCAGGCCGGACTGCCAGGCGCGGCGCAGCTCATCCACGTCGGCGAAGATCATGCCCTCGCCTTTGGCGTTGATGCGCTCCCAGGTCATGTAGTACAGGCCCAGCACGATGTCCTGGGACGGCACGATGATCGGATCGCCGTTGGCGGGGGACAGCACGTTGTTGGAGGCCAGCATCAGGGTGCGGGCTTCCAGCTGGGCTTCCAGGGAAAGGGGCACGTGCACGGCCATCTGGTCGCCGTCGAAGTCGGCGTTGAAGGCGGTACAGACCAGGGGGTGCAACTGGATGGCCTTGCCCTCGATGAGCACCGGCTCGAAAGCCTGGATGCCCAGGCGGTGCAGGGTCGGGGCACGGTTCAGCATGACCGGATGCTCGCGGATCACCTCCTCGAGGATGTCCCACACCACCGGTTCCTCGTCCTCCACCATGCGCTTGGCCGCCTTGATGGTGGTGGCCAGGCCCATGACTTCGAGACGGTTGAAGATGAAGGGTTTGAACAGTTCCAGGGCCATCAGCTTGGGCAGGCCACACTGGTGCAGCTTCAGGGTGGGGCCGACGACGATGACCGAACGGCCGGAGTAGTCGACGCGCTTGCCCAGCAGGTTCTGGCGGAAGCGGCCGCCCTTGCCCTTGATCATGTCGGCCAGGGACTTGAGCGGGCGCTTGTTGGCACCGGTCATGGCCTTGCCGCGGCGGCCGTTGTCGAGCAGGGAATCCACGGATTCCTGCAGCATGCGCTTCTCGTTGCGCACGATGATGTCCGGGGCCTTCAGCTCCAGCAGGCGCTTGAGGCGGTTGTTGCGGTTGATGACGCGGCGGTACAGGTCGTTCAGATCGGAGGTGGCGAAGCGGCCGCCGTCCAGGGGTACCAGGGGGCGCAGTTCCGGCGGCAGCACGGGCAGCACCTCCAGGATCATCCAGTCGGGACGGATGCCGGACTTCATGAAGGCTTCCAGCACCTTCAAGCGCTTGGCGAACTTCTTGATCTTGGTTTCGGAGGAGGTTTTGGACAGTTCGGAGCGCAGCTTCTCCACCTCGCCGGGCAGATCGATGCTCTTGAGCAGATCGCGCACGCCCTCGGCGCCCATGCCGGCCTTGAATTCGTCGCCGTATTCTTCCAGCTTGGCCAGGTAGTCGTCCTCGGTCAGCAGTTGGCCCTTGTTCAGGGGGGTCATGCCGGGCTCGGTGACCACGAAGGCTTCAAAGTAGAGCACGCGCTCGATATCGCGCAGGGTCATGTCCAGCACCATGCCGAGGCGGCTGGGCAGGGACTTGAGGAACCAGATGTGGGCGACCGGGCTGGCCAGCTCGATGTGGCCCATGCGCTCGCGGCGCACCTTGGCCTGGGTGACCTCGACGCCGCACTTCTCGCAGATGACGCCGCGGTGCTTGAGGCGTTTGTACTTGCCGCACAGGCACTCGTAGTCCTTGATGGGGCCGAAGATCTTGGCGCAGAACAGGCCGTCCCGCTCCGGCTTGAAGGTGCGGTAGTTGATGGTCTCCGGCTTCTTCACCTCGCCGTAGGACCAGGAACGGATCTTTTCCGGGGACGCGAGGCCGATCTTGATGGCGTCGAATTCCTCGTTCTGGGTGACCTGCTTGAAGAGATCGAGTAGGGCTTTCATGTTCGCTTTGCTCCTGGGACCCGATTAATAACGCTCGAGATCGATGTCGATGGCGAGGGACCGGATTTCCTTCACCAGCACGTTGAAGGATTCCGGCATGCCGGCGTCGATCTTGTGCTCGCCCTTGACGATGTTCTCGTACACCTTGGTGCGGCCGGTGACATCGTCCGACTTGACGGTGAGCATCTCCTGCAAGGTGTAGGAGGCGCCGTAGGCCTCCAGCGCCCACACTTCCATTTCGCCGAAACGCTGGCCGCCGAACTGGGCCTTGCCACCCAGGGGCTGCTGGGTGACCAGGGAGTACGGACCGGTGGAACGGGCGTGCATCTTGTCGTCCACCAGGTGGTGCAGCTTCAGCACGTGCATGATGCCCACGGTGGTGGTGCGGTCGAAGGCGTCGCCGGAGCGGCCGTCGTAGAGCTGCACCTGGGTCTTGGCCGGGGTGAAGCCGTTGATCGCGGTGCGCGCGTCGTCGTCCGGGTAGGCCAGGTCGAGCATGGTCTTGATCTCGGCCTCGTGGGCGCCGTCGAACACCGGGGTGGCGAAGGGCACGCCCTTGGCCAGGTTGCCGGCCATCTCCAGGATCTCGGCGTCGGAAAGACCCTTGATGTCTTCCTTCTTGCCGGAGGCGTTGTAGATCTTGTCGAGGAACTTGCGCACCTCGCCGGCCTTGACCTCCGCCGCCAGCATCTCCTGGATGCGCAGGCCCAGGCCGCGCGCTGCCCAGCCCAGGTGGGTCTCCAGGATCTGGCCGACGTTCATCCGCGAGGGCACGCCGAGCGGGTTCAGCACGATGTCGACGGGGCTGCCGTCGGCCATGAAGGGCATGTCCTCCACCGGCACGATCTTGGACACCACGCCCTTGTTGCCGTGGCGGCCGGCCATCTTGTCGCCGGGCTGCAGGCGGCGCTTCACCGCCAGGTAGACCTTGACCATCTTGATGACGCCCGGGGGCAGTTCGTCGCCCTGGGTCAGCTTCTTCTTCTTGTTCTCCTTCATGCGGTCGAACTCGAGGCGCTGCTTGTCCAGGGCGTCCTTGACGCCCTCCATCTGGCGGGCCAGGTCTTCGTCGGCGACGCGGATGTCGAACCAGTCGTGGGGGTCCAGGCCGTCCAGGTACGCGTCGCTGACCTCGGCGCCCTTGGCCAGCTTCTTGGGGCCGCCCTTGACCGGCTTGCCCACCAGCATGCGGCGCATCCGGGCGAAGGCGTCCTCCTCGACGATGCGCATCTGGTCGGCCAGATCCTTCTGATACTTGCGCAGCATCTCGTCGATGATCTGGTTGGCGCGCGTGTCGCGTTCGATGCCCTCGCGGGTGAACACCTGCACGTCGATGACCGTGCCGCTCATGCCCGTGGGCACGCGCAGGGAGGTGTCCTTCACGTCGGAAGCCTTCTCGCCGAAGATGGCGCGCAGCAGCTTCTCTTCCGGGGTGAGCTGGGTTTCGCCCTTGGGGGTGACCTTGCCCACCAGCACGTCGCCGGCCTGCACCTCGGCGCCCACGTAGACGATGCCGGCCTCGTCCAGGCGGCCCATCTGCACCTGGGACAGACTGGAGATGTCGCGGGTGATCTCCTCGGGGCCCAGCTTGGTGTCCCGGGCCACCACCGAGAGTTCCTCGATGTGGATGGAGGTGTAGCGGTCCTCCGCCACCACCCGCTCGGAGATGAGGATGGAGTCCTCGAAGTTGTAGCCGTTCCACGGCATGAAGGCCACCAGCATGTTCTGCCCCAGGGCCAGTTCGCCCTTGTCGGTGGAGGCACCGTCGGCCACCACGTCGCCCCTGGCGATCTTGTCGCCCAGGCGCACCAGCGGACGCTGGTTGATATTGGTGTTCTGGTTGGAACGCTGGTACTTGGTCAGGGTATAGATGTCCACGCCGACTTCGCCGGCCAGCGCTTCATCGTCGTTGACCCGCACCACCACCCGGCTGGCATCCACATAGTCCACCATGCAGCCGCGGCGGGCGGTCACCACGGTGCCGGAGTTGACGGCGGCGGTGCGCTCGATGCCGGTGCCCACCAGGGGCTTGTCGGGACGCAGGCAGGGCACGGCCTGGCGCTGCATGTTGGAGCCCATCAGGGCGCGGTTGGCGTCGTCATGCTCCAGGAAGGGGATGAGGGAGGCCGCCACGGAGACGATCTGGGACGGGGCGATATCCATGTACTGGATACGATCCGGCGTCGCCAGGGTGAATTCGTTGCGGTTGCGGCAGGACACCAGATCGCCGGTGAAGCGGCCCTGGGCATCCAGCTCGGCGTTGGCCTGGGCGATGACGTATTGGCTTTCCTCGATGGCCGACAGGTACTCGATCTGGTCGCTGACCTTGTTGTCCACCACCTTGCGGTAGGGCGTCTCGATGAAGCCGTACTCGTTGGTGCGGGCGTACAGGGCCAGGGAGTTGATCAGGCCGATGTTCGGGCCTTCCGGCGTCTCGATGGGGCAGACGCGGCCGTAATGGGTGGGATGCACGTCGCGCACCTCGAAGCCGGCACGCTCACGGGTCAGACCGCCGGGGCCCAGGGCGGAGATGCGCCGCTTGTGGGTGATCTCCGACAGGGGGTTGGTCTGGTCCATGAACTGGGACAACTGGGACGAGCCGAAGAACTCTTTGATGGCGGCGCTGATCGGCTTGGCGTTGATCAGGTCATGCGGCATCAGGTTGTCGGATTCGGCCTGGTTCAGGCGCTCCTTGACGGCGCGCTCGACGCGCACCAGGCCGGCGCGGAACTGGTTCTCCGCCAGTTCGCCGACGGAGCGCACGCGGCGGTTGCCCAGGTGGTCGATGTCGTCGATCTCGCCGCGGCCGTTGCGCAGTTCGACGAGGATCTTGATGACCTCGACGATGTCCCGGGGCGACAGGGTATAACGTTCCTCGATCTTGGCGTTGAGGGCCTTGGCATCGAAGCCGGCGGCCTTCAGGTGCTTGTTCAGCTCGGCGAGTTTGGCCTCGGCCTGCTCGCGGCTGGCGATGTTTTCCAGGCTGGCTTTGGACAGGCTGGCTTCCGGGCAGACGCCGTAGAACTCGCGCAGGGCGGCGGCCAGCTTGTTCTCGCGGTGGTGCGGCGGGAACACGATCTGCCAGCTCACCTTGCCGGGGGCGTTGATGCGCCGGTTGAACTTCATGCGGCCGACCTTGGACAGGTCGTAGCTGTCGTCGCTGAAGAACAGGCGGTTGAACAGGGCCTCCACGGCATCCTCGGTGGGCGGCTCGCCGGGGCGCATCATGCGGTAGATGGCGACACGGGCGGTCCACTGGTCCACCGTCTCGTCGGTGCGCAGGGTCTGGGAGACGAAGGGGCCGTGGTCCAGCTCGTTGGTATACAGGGTCTCCAGGGCGGAAACCTTGGCTTCCAGGATCTTGGCCAGCAGGGTCTCGGTGATCTCGTCGTTGGCGCGGGCCAGCAATTCCCCGGTCTCGCCGTCCACCAGGTTGCGGGCAAGGATGCGGCCCAGCACGAACTCGCCGTCCACCAGCAGCTTCTTGATGCCGGCGGCTTCCAGGTCGCGGATGTGCTTGGCGGTGATGCGCTTGTCCTTGGCGACGATGACCTTGCCGTCCTTGCCGTGGATGTCGAACTTCGCGGTCTCGCCCTTCAGGCGCTCCGGACGCAACTCGAACTCGATGCCCTTCTTGCCGAAATGGAAGGTGTCGGTCTCGAAGAACATCTCCAGGATCTGTTCCACGTTGTAGCCCAGGGCCTTGAGCAGGATGGAGACCGGCAGCTTGCGGCGGCGGTCGACGCGGAAATAGACGAAGTCCTTGGGATCGAATTCGAAGTCCAGCCAGGAGCCGCGGTAGGGAATGATGCGCGCGGAGAACAGCAGCTTGCCGGAGGAATGGGTCTTGCCACGGTCATGCTCGAAGAACACGCCCGGCGAACGGTGCAACTGGGAAACGATGACCCGCTCGGTGCCGTTGATGACGAAGGAGCCGTTGGGCGTCATGAGCGGCATCTCGCCCATGTAGACCTCCTGCTCCTTCACCTCCTTGATCTTCTCCTTGACGCTTTCCCGGTCCAGGATGACCAGCCGCACCCGGGCGCGCACGCTGGCGGCGTAGGTCAGGCCGCGCTGCTGGCACTCGACGATGTCGAACACCGGGGTGCCCAGGGTGTAGCTGACGAACTCCAGGCGTGCATTGCCGCTGTGGCTGATGATCGGAAAGATGGAAGTGAACGCCGCCTGCAGGCCCACGTCCTGCCGCGCCTCCATGGGTACGTCTTCCTGCAGGAAGCCCCGGAAGGACTCGATCTGGGTGGTCAGCATGTAAGGCACCGGCAGAACGCTTACGCGCTTGGCGAAGCTCTTGCGAAGGCGCTTTTTCTCGGCGAATGTGTAGGTCATGACGGCTCCGTGTCGTTGACAGGGATCAGGGATCAGAAATCAGGCGGCAAGTTCCGACCGGGGTCGGCGGATACATCCTGATGTCTGACACCTGCTAGGTAATAACAACAACGCAAAAAGGCCGGCGACACTTGGTCGCCAGCCTTGTCAGGGCGAATCGCCCTTGCCACGCGCCGATTACTTGATCTCGACGGTAGCGCCAGCCTCGGTGAGCTGCTTCTTGATGTCCTCGGCCTCGGCCTTGGGGCAGCCTTCCTTGACGGGCTTGGGGGCGCCGTCCACCAGATCCTTGGCTTCCTTCAGGCCCAGGCCGGTGATGGCGCGCACGGTCTTGATGACGTTGACCTTGTTGGCGCCGGCAGATGCCAGGATGACGTCGAACTCGGTCTTCTCCTCGGCGGCCGGGGCGGCGGCGCCGGCGGCGGGGCCGGCCACGGCCATGGAGGCGGCGGAGACGCCGAACTTCTCTTCGAACGCCTTCACCAGGTCGTTCAGTTCCATCACCGTCATGCTGCCTACGGCTTCCAGGATGTCTTCTTTGCTGATTGCCATGTTTCTAAACTCCTAAATCGATAGTCGTGAGATGGGGTAGGTGAATGCTCAAGCGGCGACGGCTTCGGGTGCGGCCTCGGTACTGCCTTCCCCGCGCTTCTTGGCGAGGGCGGCCATGGCGGCGGCGAAACCGGTCAACGGGGCCTGCATGACGCCCATCAACATGGCGATGAGTTCGTCGCGGCTCGGGATGGTGGCCAGCGCTTGCACGCCGCCCTTGTCCAACACCTTGCCGGCGTAGGAACCCGCCTTCAGGACCAGCTTGTCATTCGATTTGGCGAAGTCGTTCAGGACCTTCGCGGCGGCCACGGGGTCGGCGGACACGCTATAGATCAGCGGGCCGACCATGTGCTCGGCGAGGCCTTCGAACGGCGTGCCCACCACGGCGCGACGCACCAGGGTGTTCTTCAGCACACGCAGATAAACGCCAGATTCGCGGGCCTTCCTGCGCAGCACGGTGAGGTCGCTCACCTGCACGCCGCGGTATTCGGCCACCACGATGGTCTGGGCGTTGGCCACCTGCGCCGACACCTCCGCCACTACGGCTTTCTTGTCATCTAGATTCAGACTCAAGGTCTTTCCTCCTTTCAAGTCAACATGCGGCGGAAACTTCCGCCGCGCCCACGGCGACCTGAATCAGGAGCCTTGCCATCCGGGCCGGAGCCCGGGCGGCCAACAATCCTGTTCGGGTGACACCGTCTGCGCAGGCTTTCGCGATTAAGCCTCGGAATCCAACCGCACTCCTCGGCGCCTGCGGTCTTTGACGATCCGTCACCCTCCCCGGGAAGAGAAGGGCGACGGCCCAAAGTCCTGTCTCCCCGCGTTGGCGGGGCTTCAAATCCTTACTGTGGCTGGACCAGGCTGGCCTGGTCCACGCGCACGCCGATCCCCATGGTGCTGGAGACCGACACCTTCTTCATGTACACGCCCTTGCTGCTGGCGGGCTTGGCCTTGTTCAGGGCCTCCACCAGGGCGGCCAGGTTTTCCTTCAGCGCGCCCACCTCGAAGGAAGCGCGGCCGATGGTGGCGTGGATGATGCCGGCCTTGTCGGTGCGGTACTGGACCTGGCCGGCCTTGGCATTCTTCACCGCGTCGGCCACGTTGGGCGTGACGGTGCCCACCTTGGGGTTGGGCATCAGGCCACGGGGGCCCAGGATCTGGCCCAGCTGGCCCACCACGCGCATGGCGTCGGGCGTGGCGATGACCACGTCGAAGTCCATCTTGCCGCCCTTGACTTCGGCCGCCAGATCCTCGAAACCGACGATGTCGGCGCCGGCGGCCTTCGCGGCCTCGGCGTTGGCGCCCTGGGCGAACACGGCGACGCGCACGCTCTTGCCGATGCCGCGCGGCAGCACCACGGAGCCGCGCACCACCTGGTCGGATTTGCGGGGATCGACGCCCAGGTTGATGGCGGCGTCGACGGATTCGTCGAACTTGGCGGTGGCAGCTTCCTTCACCAGGCCCAGGGCCTCGTCGACGGGATAGTTCTTGGTGCGCTCGACCTTGGCCTTCAGCGCGGCGATACGTTTGGATGCCATGTCACACCCCCTCCACGTTGAGACCCATGCTGCGCGCGCTGCCGGCGATGGTGCGCACGGCGGCGTCCATGTCGGCGGCGGTGAGATCAGGCATCTTGGTCTTGGCGATTTCTTCCAGCTGGGCGCGGGTGATCTTGCCCACCTTGTCGGTATGGGGCTTGGCGGAACCCTTCTGGATGCCCGCGGCCTTCTTGATGAGCACCGTCGCGGGCGGCGTCTTCATGATGAAGGTGAAGGACTTGTCCGCATAAGCGGTGATCACCACGGGGATCGGCAGGCCCGGTTCCAGACCCTGGGTCTGGGCGTTGAACGCCTTGCAGAATTCCATGATGTTCAAGCCGCGCTGGCCCAGGGCGGGGCCGATGGGCGGCGAGGGGTTGGCTTTGCCAGCCGGCACTTGCAGCTTGACGTAGCCGACGATCTTCTTGGCCATGTTCAATAACTCCTAAAAGTGAGTCCAATCGCGCCTTGGGTTTCCCGCTCGGGTTGCCTTTCAGCGCTCCTCGTACCGGGCCCTCCCGGCGCAGATCGAGACGGCCTCAGGCCTTCTCGATCTGGGAAAAATCCAGTTCCACGGGCGTGGCGCGACCGAAGATGGTCACCGACACGCGCACCTTGTTCTTCTCGTAGTTCACGTCTTCCACGGCGCCGTTGAATTCGTTGAACGGCCCGTCGATGACCCGCACCATCTCACCGATCTCGAAGGTGATCTTGTGCTTGGGCTTCTCCACGCCTTCCTGCATCTGATGGAGGATGGCCTGCACTTCCTTCTCGCTGATGGGCGCCGGCTTGTTGGCGGTGCCGCCGACGAAGCCGGTGACCTTGGCGGTGCTCTTCACCAGGTGCCAGGTGTCGTCATCCATTTCCATCTGCACCAGCACGTAGCCGGGGAAGAACTTGCGCTCGGTGGTCCGCTTCTGGCCACCCTTCATTTCCACGACTTCTTCCACCGGCACCAGGATCTGGCCGAACCTGTCCTGCATGCCGGCCCGCTCCACGCGCTCCTTGAGGGCGCGCATGACGCTCTTCTCGAAGCCGGAATAGGCATGGACCACATACCATTGCATCGCCATCACGCACTCCTGCCCATGAGCAAATGCACCAGCCAAGTCAGGGTGCCGTCCACCATCCAGAGGAACAGCGCCATGACGACAACGAACAGGATCACCACGCCGGTCATCTGCATGGTTTCCTTGCGGGTCGGCCACACCACCTTGCGCGCCTCGGTCACCGCCTCCTGGCTGAAGGCGAAGAAGCGCCTCCCGGGCTCGGTGAACCAGGCCACACCGGCCGCCGCGCCGAGACCGGCCAGCACGGAAAGCACCCGCAGCACCGTCGGCATGTCCGACAACAGATAAAACCCGGCGATGCCGGCCGCGATCAGCAGGCCGGCAGCCAGCAATTTGAGCTTGTCCGCCATTAGAGGGTCGTTCTACCCGGCTTTACCCGATGTATGTTGGTGTTGTGTGGCAGGCCAGGAGGGTCTCGAACCCCCAACCTTCGGTTTTGGAGACCGACGCTCTGCCAATTGAGCTACTGGCCTAATTCCTGTGGACACGGGGCCGGGAGCTTCCGCCCCCGGCCCCGTGTCCGGATCCTACTGTTACGCGCTTACTCGATGATCTTGGCGACGACGCCGGCGCCGACGGTACGACCGCCCTCGCGGATGGCGAAGCGCAGGCCCTCTTCCATGGCGATCGGGGCAATCAGCGCCACAGTCATGCTGATGTTGTCGCCCGGCATCACCATC
>Ga0233424_10001226_pt1 | contig 24113 bp, 21 predicted proteins | sample Watercolumn_Towu_FD_181011 | JGI IMG/M metagenome (GOLD analysis project Ga0233424, IMG submission 181011) | Freshwater microbial communities from Lake Towuti, South Sulawesi, Indonesia - Watercolumn_Towuti2014_125_MG | ecosystem: Environmental > Aquatic > Freshwater > Lake | place: Indonesia... | reverse complement strand
CCGCCTAGGTTCAAGGGCCGAACTCGCGAGACGTGGCGGTTCGTGGATTCTCTCCCGTGGCGCAAGCTGCTCCCGCACCGACAGACGTGGGCGTTCGCGCTCGTGCTCATCCACCTCATCGTTCCGACGCTTGAGCCGGCGGCGGTGTGAAGCGCTCCTTCACCCGCACGGCAGCGTGAACGAGAACGTGCTGCCCTTGCCCATTTCGCTCTCCAAGCGCACCTCGCCCCCGTGCGCATGAACAATGTGTTTCACAATGGCAAGACCGAGTCCGGTGCCGCCGGCTTCGCGCGAGCGGGCCTTGTCCACGCGGTAGAACCGCTCGAACACCCGCTCGCGCGATTCAACTGGAATGCCCGGCCCATCGTCCTGCACGAACACCTCGACCATGCCGCCCATCGGTGCGTGCGAGCCGACGCGGACTTCACCCCCGGCGCGGCCATACTTGATGGCGTTGTCCACGAGGTTCACGAGCACCTGTTCGAGACGGTCGGCGTCCGCATTCACGGCGAGCAGGTCGGCGACGTCGTTGTGCAAGCGGGCTTGCGCAGAGTGAGACTTGAAATCGTCGAGCACGCGCTGCACAAGCGCGCGCAATTCAACGGGCTGCACGTTCAGCACCGCCTTGCCGCATTCGAGGTTCGAAATCGTGAGCAGGTCCTCGATGAGAAACGCCAGCCGGTCCGTGTGCTTCTCAATCTTTTCCAGGAAGCGCGCCGCGGTGGCAGGGTCGTTCACTGCGCCGTCCTGCAGCGTCTCGACGAAGCCCTTGATGAGCGAGAGTGGCGTGCGCAACTCGTGGCTCACGTTGGCCACGAACTCGCGTCGCGTGTTCTCCAGCTCCTTGAGCCGTGTGATGTCGTGAAGGACGAGGATCGTGCCCAGCGGCCGGCCGTCGCGGTCGAACCACGTCGCGGCGTTGATGACGAGCGCGCGGGGCGCGGGGCCGGGCGATTCCAACTCGGCATCGAGCACGCGTTTCTCGGCGGCGGCGCGGTCGGCGATGTCCTTGAGCGCGGGCCAGCGCGAGGCCTCCATCAAGGTGCGCCCGCGCGGGTCGACCTCCAGCGTGAGGAGCGCGAGCACGGACTGGTTGGCGAGCTGGATGCGCCCGTCCGCGTCGAGCAGCAACACGCCCTCGACCATGCTGTTGAAGAGCGCCCGCCGCTGCGCCTCGGCCTGCGCGAGCAACTCCGACTCGCGCCGCATCGCCTCCGTAGTGAACTCAAACCGCGCTTGCTCACGCTGACGCCGCAGCCGCCGTCCGGCCCACCAGAAGTCCAGCAGCACGAACGCAACCAGCGTGGAAAAGATGAGCACGTGCCACATCGGGGGGAAGCGTAGGGCGTTCGGGAAACAGTTCCGAGTCTGGATTGAGGCCGCATCCTGTCCAACCGGGCGTGTAGTCCTGAAGCCGACAAGCGGAACCTACTTGTCCGCGAAACGGTAGCCGACGCCGCGAACCGTTTCGAGGCAGGTCGCGAAGGGACCGAGCTTTCTCCGCAGCCGCCGGATGTGCGTGTCCACGGTCCGCGTTACCAGCGCCGAGTCGTAAGTCCAGACGTCGCGCAGGAGCAGTTCCCTCGACTGCACGCGGCCGCGGCGCTGCGCGAGCACGGCGAGAAGCTTGAACTCCGTCGCCGTCAGTTCGACCCGCCGGCCGCCGACCTTCGCGATGTGTCGCGGGACATCGATCACCAGTTCGCCCTGCTCCATGCGGTCGCCGGACGGCGCCCCGACGTGGCCGCGCTTGAGCATGGCCTTGACGCGCAGCACCAGCTCGCGCGGGCTGAAGGGCTTGGTCACGTAATCGTCGGCGCCGAGTTGGAACCCAAGCACGCGGTCAATCTCGGCGGACTTCGCCGTGAGCATGATGACCGGGATGGTCGCGGTGGCGGGGTCGTGTCGCAGGAGTCGGCAGACTTGCAAGCCGTCCACGCCGGGCAGCATGAGGTCGAGCAGGATCAGGTCCGGCTGCGCGGAGCGGGCCTTGCGCAGGGCCTCGGAGCCGTCAGCAGCCGACGCGACGTCGAAGCCCGCAGCCTTGAGGTTGAACGCAATCAACTCGACGGCGTCCGGTTCGTCGTCCACGACGAGGATTGTTGCCATGACGCTGGCGCTTAACACGGCGCACCGGTGTGCACAACCGCAGCCGGGTGACAAGGAGGCAACGAAATGGTGGCGGGGGAACTGACGGGCTTTGCGCCCGGCAGCCCGTTCACGGCACCTGATGGCCGTCGTAGGCCCAGTGGATGTCGGGCAGGCCCGGATCAATCGCCTTCGCGCCGGCCGTCATCGGCGGGATGCCGTTGGTGATGCAGACGTAATTGTATTTGAACCAGCCCGCGTGGCCGTCGGCGAACGACAGATTGGCACCGCCGTTGTGGCGCGAGGCGAAGCGCGTGGTGTAGGCCTGCGGCGTGCACAACGCGGTCACGTTGTTGGGCGGTCCGAAGTAGGGCCGCTCGCTCGAATGCGTCCGGTTCTCAAGCAGGAAGACAAACGCGGAAGGGTTGAGCACCTGCGCCAGCCGCAAGGGCGTGGTGGTGTTGTTCGGATCGGTGCCTTTCGAGTTCATCGAGAAGTTGAAGGTCGGCCGCACGGCAGGGTTCGCATTCGCGACTTCCGGTCCCTTCGCATACGACGACGGACAGGTGTGGATGGACCGGCCGGCGGCCCACTCCGCCTGGCTTTGCGCCGTTGCGCCGAACTGGTAGATCGTCTTGCTCGCCACATAGGGCGGCAGCTTGATGAACCACGGCACGCGCGACTCGAACACGCCGGACGCGGCGATGGTGTTTAACTGGGCCCAAGTCGGCGCGTCCTCGCTGTAGCCCGCGCCCGTCACCGGCAGTCCCGGCGTGTTGTTGGGAATCTTCGTCCACGGGAACAGCTCGTCGCTGTCTCCGAGGTAGAGGTTCTGCGCCAGGCTCCACTGCTTGAGGTTGTTCATGCAGGTGATGGAGTGGGCCTTGTCCTTCGCCTTGGCCAGCGCGGGCAGCAGCATCCCGGCGAGGATGGCGATGATGGCGATGACGACGAGCAGTTCGATGAGCGTAAAGGCGCGCAGCCTTGGGGATTTCGTGTTCATGTTCGGTTCAGCGTTGGGTTGGCCGCGCGCCGGTCGGAGCTGGACACTATGCTTGTCCACCGGACCCGCGCGGCATGAGGCGAGAATTGCAACCGCGTGTGACGGGAAAATGGCGGTGAAGCAAAACAACGGTTAAGAACCTGTGACGAATTCAAGCCGTCACGGCCGCGCGCGGCTCTGCCACGGCGAGCAGCGGCGCGGGCAATCCTCGTCAGCCGACCCTAGTTCGAACTGGACGGGGCCGTCGCCTCCGCGACCGCGGCTTGAGTCGGGACGACTTGGGGGCGACCGGGGTCGCCTTGGCCCGCTGGCTGTGCCTGGCGCTTCCTGGATGGAACGGCCCGCTTCTTTCGCGCAGCCGGTTTCGCCTGCTTCCTGCCCTTTGTGGACTTCTTGGCGGCGCGCGCAGCCTTGTTGCGTGCCTTGGCGAGCGATTGCTCCAATTCGGCGGCTTTCTCCGACGCTTCGTCCGCGGCGCGCCGCGCAGCTTTTGCTGCTTTTCGGGCGGCCTTTGCCGCGGCCTTGAGTTCGCGCGCGGATGCCTTGATGGACTGGGCCTCGGCCTCAAGGCTCGACGCCCGGGCGTCAGCCTCGTTCGCAGCCCGCGCGGACTTGGCCGCGGCATCCTGTAGTTTCCGGAGTTTCATTCGAGCTTGAGTCGTGTGGAGGTGTAGCTGGGCGAGTGGCCGCGAACGGTCGGAACTTCGCGGCAGCATAACGGCCGACCGCCCCCCTGCAACCGGCAACCGTCCCGGCGATTGTGAATTGTTATTCACAATCGCGCGTGAAGATTGTTACGGAGCCTTTTCAGCAAACCGATACCCGACGCCGCGGACCGTTTCGAGGTAGTCGGCGGCAGCGCCGAGCTTTTCGCGGAGGCGCTTCATGTGCGTGTCCACGGTGCGGGTGTCGATGGTTGCGTCGTATTCCCACACGTCGCGCAGGAGCGCATCGCGCGATTGCACGCGGCCGCGGCGCTGCGCGAGCACGGTGAGCAGCTTGAACTCCGTCGCGGTCAGTTCGATGGGCTTGCTTTTCACCGTCACCTGGTGGCGGGGCAGATCGAGCGCGAGCGAGCCGATGCGGATGTGCTCGGCGGGCGGCTCAGTGGCGCGTCCACGGCGAAGCAGGCCCTTCACGCGCAGCACCAGCTCGCGCGGGCTGAACGGCTTGGTCACGTAGTCGTCCGCGCCAAGTTCGAGCCCGAGCACGCGGTCAATCTCCGCGGCCTTCGCGGTGAGCATGAGGATGGGGACCGCCGCCGTGGCGGGCTCGCGCCGGAGCTGCTTGCAGACTTCGAGGCCGTCCACCTCGGGCAGCATCACGTCGAGCACGATCAGGTCCGGCGCGTGGGCACGCGCGCGCTTCAACGCCTCCGCGCCGTCGTCGGCGGTCGCGACGTCGAACCCGGCGGCCTTCAGGTTGAACTCGATCAACTCGACGGCATCCGGTTCGTCATCCACCACGAGAATCCTCGCCATGCGCGCGCTGAATAGCACGCCGCGCCGGGAGCGGCAATCACAGCGGCGTGACGAAACGGTGACGGATGCGTGGCGAAGTCAAATTGACGGATCGCGCCCCTACTTCTTCTCCAGCTCAAACCGCAGCGTCGTGCGCGTGTCGGCCTGTTCGTTGCGGATTTCGAGCTCCTTCACCTCCCAGCGGCCGTTGACCTTCTCAAACGACTTCGGCTCGAAAACCTTCAGCAGCTTGCCGCGCGCGTCGTAGGCGTCGGCGTGGACGATGCCGCCGGAGTCGGTGTCCACCCACGAGACGACGCGCGAATAGGTGCCGGACGCGGGCTGCGGGTTGGTGCTTTCGAGGACCCAGCACCACTCGCTGCGCCGCATCTCGTGCTTGAGCACGCGCTGCGCGGGCCAGTGGATGAAGTCCAGCCCGAGGTCCGCGAGCCAGAAGTCCGTGCCCGCGAATGCCGACATCGTCGCGGCATCGGCGGGCGGGAAGACCTGATACTTCGCCGGCTCGCTGACGGAGCGGGTGACGGTGAGCGTGGCGGGTTGCGCGCCGGGCGCGGCCTTGTAAGTCGCAGACCAGCGCTCGCCGCTGACGGTGGTCTCGATGGTCACGGGGAACTGCCGGCGCTTGCCCTTCGCATCGCGGAGCAGGAGGAAGCCGGAGTTGGTGAAGCCCTCGGCGGGCCGCATCTCGCGCAGGCGCGCGGCGAGCTGTTTGCCTTCCTGATCGCCTTTTGCGGGATCAATCTTGATCGGTTCGGCGGCGGGGATGGAAAGGGCTGCGAGCAGAACGAGCGAGAGTGTGAGCAGAGCACGGATGTTTTGCCGGTGAAGTGGCCGCTCTCCCTCACCCCATCCCTCTCCCGCTGGGAGAGGGGGAATCGTCGTCAGTCGGTTTGTGAATCTGACCGCAGTGAGTGCATGAACGACCATCCGAATCAGGACGGAGGTCTTGCGGGCCTCCCTCTCCCAGCGGGAGAGGGATGGGGTGAGGGAGAGCGCGACCGAACTACCGAAACTCAGCGACCCGGCCCGCAGGACGCCACGATTGCAATCACAGCGCGATGGCCGGCTTCGCTGCGGCGCATGGTTAGGCCGCGCCATACTCCATCTTCTGTAACGGTGACAAACGCTCATACTCTCTGTGCCTCTCGACACACTGACGGAACTGCTCTCCTGTGCCGCTCACGAAGTCAGAACAGTGCTCGATCAAATCCTGTCGCAAAGCCTCAAACCCGGCAAGCGGCTCTTCGAAAGTGCCAGGATAATGTCCGGCGCGAGAGCGTCCAAGCAAGGCCCGCAAGTAATCGTCGTGAGCGAGTGAAAGTGACCCGATGTGATAAGTGACCAGCCCAAGTGACCAGCGAAAATGCAACTCCAAGCGCCGGTCGTCATGCACGAAGTCGCCGTGTGCAAACGCACCACCGCTGCTGCCGCCGGAAGAAACGATAGCAAATCGAAAACCATGCGGAACGAGAACCGGTGCGAGGATGTCTGCGCCTCGCTGAAGAATCTCTAGCTGGTCTTTGACGGTTGGAATGCTCATGGCACGTAGCGGCCTAACATTAGGATTGAGCAACCGGACTGTCGTTCATCGCATCGTCCTCACTTGGCTTTCGGTGGCGCGGCGGGCGCGAGCGCCAGCGGCAGCAGTTCGGAGATGTGCCGGACGAAGTGCGCCTTCACCTTCGCGCGGACTTCGCGCGGGACTTCGTCCCAGTCCTTGCGGTTCTGCTCGGGGAGGATGACGCGGCGGATGCCGACCCGCGCGGCGGCCAGCACCTTTTCCTTCACGCCGCCGACGGGCAGCACGCGGCCGCGCAGGCTGATTTCGCCGGTCATCGCCACGTCCGAGCGCACGACGCGCCGCGTGAAGAGCGACGCGAGCGCGACGAGGATGGTGACGCCCGCGCTCGGGCCGTCCTTGGGTGTGGCGCCGGTGGGCACGTGGATGTGGACGTCGAACTTGTCGTGCTCGTCGAGGCCGAGGCCGAGCGCGCGCGACTGGCTGCGCAGGTAGCTCATGCCCGCCTGCGCGCTTTCCTTCATCACGTCGCCGAGCGAGCCGGTGAGGATGAGCTTGCCCTTGCCCGCCATGCGCGTCGCTTCGATGAAAAGAATCTCGCCGCCGACGGGCGTCCACGCGAGGCCGACGGCGATGCCGGGTTCGCGCAAGGTCTCGGCGAGTTCCGACGTGAAGCGCACGGGGCCAAGCATCCCGGCGAGGTCTGCGGGCGCGATGGAGACGGGTTTCGGAACCGCGCCATTGCTGGCGATGCGGCGCGCAGCCTTGCGGACGAGCGCGGCGATCTCGCGTTCGAGCTGGCGGCAGCCAGCTTCGCGCGTGTAGTCGGCGATGACGCGCAGCAACGTGGCGTCGGGCAACTTCACGAGCTTGGGCTTGAGGCCGTGCTCGTCGAGCTGGCGCGGGACGAGGTGGCGGCGAGCGATTTGGAGTTTCTCCTCGGTCGTGTAGCTCGGCAGCTCGATGACTTCGAGCCGGTCGCGCAGCGCGGGATGAATCGGGTCGAGCCAGTTGGCCGTGGTGATGAACAGCACGCGCGACAGGTCGAACGGCAGGTCGAGGTAGTTGTCGGTGAAGGTCGAGTTCTGCTGCGGGTCGAGCACTTCGAGCAGCGCGCTCGCCGGGTCGCCGCGGAAGTCCGCGCCGATCTTGTCCACCTCGTCGAGCAGGATGACGGGGTTGTTGCTCTCGACGCGGCGGAGTCCCTGCAGGATGCGGCCCGGCATCGAGCCGACGTAGGTGCGCCGGTGCCCGCGAATCTCCGCCTCGTCGCGCATGCCGCCGAGGGAGATGCGGATGAACTTGCGCCCGAGCGCGTCGGCGATGCTCTTGCCGAGGGAGGTCTTGCCGACGCCCGGCGGCCCGACGAAGCAGAGCAGCGGGCCCTTGAGCTTGTTCTTGAGCTTGATGACGGCGAGGAATTCGAGCAGGCGGTCCTTCACCTTGCGCAGGCCGAAGTGCTCCTCGTCGAGCAGGCGCTCGGCGGCGGCGAGGTCGAGCTTGTCCTCGGTGGACTTGCTCCACGGGAGGTTCACGAGCCAGTCGAGGTAGTTGCGCGTGACAGTGTATTCGGCGACGGCAGGCGGCATGGACTGCAGGCGCTCGAGTTCCTTGAGCGCGACCTTCTGCACATCGGGCGGCAGGCCGTTCTTCTCGATCTGCTCGCGGAACGCGCCGGCCTCCGCGGTCGTGGAATCGGACTCGCCCAACTCGCGCTGGATGGCGCGGATTTGCTCGCGCAGATAAAAGTCGCGCTGGCTCTTGTTCATCGAGGAGGTGACCTCCTTCTGAATCTTGGAGCCGAGCGTGAGCACTTCGAGTTCGCGATGGAGCAGCGGGAGCAGGCGGTTGAGGCGCTCCTTGACGACGGCGGTTTCGAGCAGGTGCTGGCGTTCCTCGAGGTTGATGTTGAGGTTCGCGGCGATGAGGTCGGCGAGCTTCGCGGGTTCGTCGATGTTCAGCGCGGAGACCTTCACCTGGTCGGACAGCGCGGGCGAGAGGTTGATGATGTCATGGAAAAGCTGCTGCGCGCTGCGGGCGAGCGCGGCCATCTCGACCGAGGCGTCCACGCGCTCGTGAAGCAGCTCGACCTTCGCGCGCAAATACGGCTCGGTCGCCTCGTAGCCCGTGATGCGGAAGCGCCGCAGTCCCTCGACGAGGATGCGCACGGTGTTGTCCGGAAACTTGAGCATCTTGACCACGCGCCCGGCGCAGCCGTGTTCCCAGATGTCCTCGGGCATGGGGTTCTGCACGTCGGGCTTGCGCTGGAGCACCAGGCCGAGGAAGCGGTCGCCGCCCACCACGTCGTCCACGAGCTTGGTGCTTTCGTCCGTCTCGACGAGCAACGGCGCGACCATGCCGGGGAAGATGACGATGTCCGAAAGCCCGAGCACCGGCAGCACGCCGGGGATGGGCTTGGCCGAGACGCGCGCGGGCAACGCGCCCTCGGGCGCGCCCGGCGGGGCGTTCACGATGTTGATGAACTCGGTGTCAGCGGGCATGAGTGTGGCGTCTCCTGTTGGATGCGGAGCGGGCCGGGTTCGTTCAGTCCCAGCGGCTCAACGGCGTGTCGCGCGCGAACGCCGCCTCGGCAACGGCTCCGGACCGGCCTGCGCAATCGGCACGTCCACGCGGAGGAAGCCGTTCTGATACGCCGCGCGCGCCTGCGTGAGGTCGTAACCGGGCGGCAGCTCGATGACGTTCTCGAACTCGCCGTAATGAATCTCCATGAGGTGGAACTTGCTGCCGACCTCGCGACAGCCATCGGAGCGGCTGCCGGAAATGCGGAGTGAATTGCCCTCGACCATCAGCGTGAGGTCGTCGCGGTTGAGCCCGGCGACCTCGGCCTTGATGACGATGCCGGTGTCGGTGATGTAAACATCCGTGTTGGGGACCCAGCGGGAGACGTCGGCGGGGCGGCGATGCGAGTCGAGGCGGTTCGAGGCGAAGGCGAGGGCTGCGGACGATTTGCACATGGCCATGGTCGGATGCCGCGAGCGCGGCGGTCAGGATTTGAAGGCGACCCGCGGAGATTCGCCCTTGCGGCCGCTCACCGTGAACGCGGGTTTCGGCCCGCCGGCGTCGCCGCACCCGCAACCGGTGTCGCGATGGAAGTCCAGCTTGCGCGGCTTCAACCAGCGCCAGAGAAACACGCCGGCAGTGACGCCGACAATGCCGAGCGCGGTCAGTTGCTGCCAGTCCATGGCCGCAAGGTAGAACAAACCGCGCGACAGGCCAAAGGGAAATTCTGCGGGCTCACACCGCCTTCAACGCCGAGATCACCGGCAGGCGGGATGCGCGCAGCGCGGGCAGAAAGCTCCCCACTACGCCGACGAGCACCGAGAACAGCAGCCCCTTCATCACGAGACCCGGCGTGATGCGGAACTGAAAGACCACTTCGCTGAAACTCTCGAAGCTCATCGTGCCGGTCGAGTAGCCGTGCAGCGGGAACGCCAGCGCAACCCCGAGCGCCCCGCCGAGCAGCGCGAGGAACGCTCCCTCGACGATGAAGCTGAACAGGATCGTCCGCCGCCGGTAGCCCAGCACCCGCAGCGTGCCAATCTCGCGCGTGCGAGCGCCCACGCTCGCATACATCGTGTTCATCGCGGCGAAAATCGCGCCGATGGACATCGCCGTGGCGAGGAACGCGCCGAGAATCTTGATGGGCACGGCGGTCATCGTCTGCGACGCGTAATACGCGCTCTCCTGCACCGCGCGCAGCGGCAGGCGCTTCTCGGTCTCGACTCGGTTGGTGAGCGCGTGCAGCGCCGTGGCGTCGGTGACCCGCAGCAGCACGCTGGAGTAATTCTCGCGGTCGAACACGCTGCGCGCCTCGTCGCCATCCATCCACACCTCGGAGTCGAACGCGCTGTTCGCGCCGTCCAGCCAGCCGACGACCGTGAGGTGATGCCCGGCGGTCTTGAAGCTGTCCCCGATGTTCATCCCGCCGAAACGCATCGCCAGTTTGCGGCTGGCGACGACCTCGCGCTTGCCCGGCGTGAACCAGCGCCCGTCCACGAGTTGCACCTGTGGCCGGAGGATGGGCGCGCCGGTCTTGCGGTCGCGGCCGTCCTCGATTTCCGCGCGCATCTCCGCGCCGACCGGCGAGATGCCGCGCACAAGCACGTGCGATTCGTTGGTGTTGTTCAAACGCGGCAGGCTGATGAGCACGAGCACGTCCGCGGACACCAGCGGCACGCCCGCGGCGTTCTTCGCAATCTCCGGCCAGTAGAGCATGAGGCGGAGTTGCTCGCGCGTGACCTGGCTGCTCGACTCGGCGGTCGAACCCTTGCGCACGACCATCACGTTGCGCGGATCGCCCGAGTTGCGGCTGGATTTCTCCAACCCCGCCGCCAGCGCCTGCACGAGCACGAAGACGGCCACCACGAGCGCGATGCCGAGCACCGTCGCCACTGTCGCGCGCCAGCGGACGAACACGTTTCGCACGTTGTATCGGAGCGGCAAGGCCACGCGCGGAGGATGCGGGGCGGGAAGTCCCGGGGAAAGTGTTTTCAACCCAAATCCCGCAATTGCACCGCAGATCAGCGCGGATATACGCAGATGGCAGGAGACTTGGAACCATGCGTTTCATGCACCCAGTGGGTGCATGGCGAGATGGAGACATCAGCTTGCCCATCCGGGCTCAATCTGCGTTGGTCTGCGTTCATCTGCGGTTTCCAGATTCAAGCGCGAGTTGCTTTGCCGCTTCATTTCGGCGTTGGCATCGAGCAGAGTGCGCCGACAACCTTCGCCCAGCACCGTGCGGCTGGCACGGCGGCGAAACAGCCCCAATCCACCACATCGCCTCGCTCATGAAACCGGGACTCTATCTTGCAGTTGTTCTGTGCGCCTTTCACGGCGTCGCGACTTTCTCACGTGCTGCCGAAGGACCCAATGTCGTCATTTTTCTCGCCGACGATTCCGGCTGGGGCGATTACAGCGTCAACGGCAACACCAATCTCCGGACACCGCATATTGACTCGCTCGCCCGGCAGGGCGCGACGCTCGACCGCTTCTATGTCTGCTCCGTTTGCGCGCCGACGCGCGCGGAGTTCCTCACCGGCCGCTACCACCCGCGCGGCGGCGTGCGCGGCGTCTCGACGGGACAGGAGCGGCTGAACCTCGACGAGCGGACCATCGCCGACGCCTTCAAGGCCGCGGGCTACGCGACCGGCGCATTCGGCAAATGGCACAACGGCTCGCAATGGCCGTATCACCCGAACGCGCGCGGCTTCGACACCTACTACGGTTTCACCTCCGGCCACTGGGGCGAATACTTCGACCCGCCGCTGGAGCACAACGGCCAGCCGGTGCGCGGCAAGGGCTACATCGCCGACGACCTGACCAGCAAGGCCATCGAGTTCATCGAGAAGAACAAGGCCAGGCCCTTCTTCTGCTACGTGCCCTACAACACGCCGCATTCGCCGTGGGCCGTGCCGCAAGAGTATTGGCAGCGCTTCAAAGACAAACCCATCGGCATGAAGGCCAAGCCCGGCGACGCCGAGGAATTCGACCACACCCGCTGCGCGCTCGCGATGGTCGAAAACCTCGATTGGAACGTGGGCCGCGTGCTCAAGCGCCTCGATGACCTCAAGCTCTCGAGCAACACCATCGTCCTCTACTTCTCCGACAACGGCCCGAACAGCTTCCGGTGGAACGGCGGCATGAAGGGCCGCAAGGGCGCGACCGACGAGGGCGGCGTGCGCTCGACATTCTTCATCCGCTGGCCCGGAGGCGGCATCCAGCCCGGCACGGTCGTGAAGGAAATCGCCGGAGCGATTGACCTGCTGCCCACGCTCACCGCGCTGGCCGGCGTGAAGCGAGTCGGCGAGAAGCCGCTCGACGGGTTTGACCTTTCGCCGCTGCTGCGTGGTGGAAAGGCGCAGTGGCCCGAGCGCACCCTCTTCTCGCACCAGAACGGCAACGTCTCCGCGCGCTCGCAGCAATACCGCTTCAGCAACGCTGGCGAACTCTTCGACATGGCCGCCGACCCCGGCCAGACCAAGAACATCGCGGCGGAGAAACCGGAGTTGGGCACGAAGTTCGCCGCCGCCGTCGCCGACTGGCGCAAGGATGTGCTGGGCCGCGCCACGGCGCCCGCACTGAACGCGAAGGGAAAGGCGAAGGGGGGTGGGCTCCCGCCCGATGACCGTCCGTATCCCATCGGCGCGGGCGGCGCGAAGTTCCCGGTGACGCCGCTGCCCGCCCGCGACGGCGTCGCCCACGGCGGGGTGAAGCGCAGCGCCCCCGCGCCGAACTGCTCCTACTTCGTGAACTGGAAATCCACGGACGACAAAATCACCTGGGACGTGGAAGTCGCCGCCGCCGGCCGCTACGAAGTTGTCATCCACCACACCGCCGCCGATGCGGGCGCGACAATTGAGTTGAGCCACAGCGCCAGCAAGCTCACCGGCAAAGTCCCCGCCGTCTGGAACCCGCCGCTCTACACGAACCAGGACACCATCGCGCGCCCGCCCGCCGAGTCGCAGATGAAGGAGTTCCGTCCGCTGAACATCGGCACCATCCGCTTGGAGAAGGGCCGTGGGCTGCTCGCGTTGCGCGCGACGAACATTCCCGGTGCCAGCGTGATGGACGTGCGACAAGTGACGCTGACGCTCAAGCCGTGACTTGGCGCGCACCTTCGGTTGGCACGCGCGACGAATTCGTGTTCATTCGGGCGGAGTCGTGGTTCAATCCGCTCGCCCGCAACCATGGACGTGAAGCACCTCGACGACGCGCCGCCGTTCACCACGAAGGACGGCTCGGAAATCCGCGAGTTGCTCGCCCAACGCAACTCGGCCATCCGCAACCAATCGCTCGCCGAGGCGCGCGTGCCCGTGGGCGGCAGCACGATGCAGCACTACCACGCGCGGACGGAGGAGATTTACTACATCACGCACGGCACCGGCCGCATGCGCATCGAGGGCGAACAGCGCGACGTGCGCGCGGGCGACGCCATCGCCATTCCTCCCGGCAGGAAGCACAAACTTTGGAACACCGGCCACGACGTGCTGCGCCTGCTTTGCTGTTGCGCGCCGGGATACGAACATCAGGACACGTTCATCACGGAGTAAGCATGAGCCAAGAGCGCAGAATCATTAGTGTGTTACTTCGCGGTTCGGTGACAGACGCGATCGCGACGGGCAACAATGCTGCATGGCATTGCCCGTGTGATGCGAAGCCGCTGCTAATCGGGCGCACCGGTGACATCAAAGGACCGTCTGAGAAAACGAAAGTTCAGTGTCCTTCTTGCAAACGGATGTATTTCGTGGTCCCCAATGGAAAGTCTCAAGGTTCCGCGAAGGAAGTTCGCGAGCTTGTTTCCTAGTCCGGCGAATGAAACCCACCCGTATCAGGCTCTTCATCAAACCCTACTGAGGCTGGTGCACCCGGGCCATGGATTGGCTCGACCAGCAAGGTGTCGGCTACGACGTGATTGACGTCATCGCCGACGGCAAGGCCTACGACGAGATGGTTCGCCTCTCCGGTCAGTCGCTCGCGCCCGTCATCGAGGTGGATGGCAAAGTGCTCGGCGACTTCGGGCCGCCCGAGCTGGCTGCGTGGTGGAAGCGGAACGGGTGGTTGGGAAATGACGAATGACGAAATCCGAATGACGAAAGAAGCCCGAATGCCGAAGCCCGATCATCAACCATCCCGGCCGTTTCATTCGTCATTCGAGCTTCGTCATTCCTTCGTCATTCGGATTTCGTCATTCGGGATTGGCTGACCCCGCATGGAAGCGCTCCTCGCCCCGCCCACCCCGCGCCCTCGCCTTCCCGCGTGGCTCCGCCTGCCGCTGCCCACGAGCGATTCCTTCGCGCGCACGCGCAACCTGCTCGACGACCTGCGACTCCACACCGTTTGCGAAAGCGCGAAGTGCCCAAACCACTGGGAGTGCTGGAGCCGCGGCACGGCCACGTTCATGATTGCGGGCGACCGCTGCACGCGCGCGTGCGGCTTCTGCGCGGTCACGACAGCGAAGCCCTTCGCGCTCGAGGCCGACGAACCGCAGCGCGTCGCCGAAGCGGCGCGCCGCATGGGACTCAAGCACGCCGTCATCACCGCCGTCGCGCGCGACGACCTCGCGGACGGTGGCGCGACGCACTTCGCGCGGACCATCGCCGCGGTTCGCGAGGCGTGTTCCGGCATCGTGGTGGAAGTGCTCGTGCCCGACTTCAACGACAGCGATGCCGCGCTTGCCATCGTGCTCGCGGCCGCGCCGGATATTTTCAACCACAACCTCGAGACGGTGCGCCGCCTCACGCCGGCCGTGCGGCACCGCGCGACTTACGAGCGTTCGCTCTCGGTGCTGGCGAAGGCGAAGGCACGCAAGCCCGCCCTCTTCACCAAGTCCGGGCTCATGCTCGGGATCGGCGAGTTCGAGGAGGAGGTGGTTGCGGCGATGCGCGACCTGCGCGCTGCCGGATGCGACATGCTCACGCTCGGCCAGTATTTGCAGCCGACGCAGGCGCACTTGCCGGTCGTGGAGTTCATCGCGCCGGCGAAGTTTGACGCGCTGCGGGCTGCGGCGGTGGCGATGGGATTCGCGCACGTTGCGAGCGGGCCGCTTGTGCGCAGTTCGTATCACGCGGACGAGTTCATGCCGTCGCGTTGACGCGAGGTGTCAGCGGCGCGTGGCCGGGAGCTGGTTGTTGCGGAAGGAGCCGCCGCCGCGCTGGACCTTCATCATCAGGATGGCCGACCACACGGCGAACACGAGGAAGATGACGCCGAGCACGGCAGCAATCCACTTGAGCACGAGCGCCTGCTTCTGGATGCGCGCGTTCTCCTCCTTGGACGCCGACCGGAAGAGCGCCATCTCCTGTTCGGGCGTCATCGTGGCGACCAGTTCGTCCTTGAGTTTCACCGTGAGCCATGGCGCGTCCTCGGGGCCGAATGCCGGCACGTAACGCTTGCGGCCCTCGTCATCCGGCGAGTCAAAGCCCGCGCCGCGCCAGAACTGAATCTTCTCGAGCGTCCACAGCCGCGTGAGTCCGCGGTTGCGCGCCACGGTCTGCACGCGCTCCCACAGCAACGGCCGCAGCGTGTCGGCCTGCGCGAAGTCGAGAAACGTCTCGCTGTGAAGCAGGCCTTGCGAGCCCTCGACGCGCAGGCCGATGGCGCCGACGAGCTTGTCGGCGGCGTCGAGCGCGACTTGGAATTCCGTCACGCGTTTCTCCAGGTCGGACTCGGGCAACTGCTCCGCGCGCCAAAGCACGCGCAGCGCGGGCACATCGTCCACCGTCGCGCGGCGTGCGGTGAAGTCCGGCAGAGTCACGAAGGGAACTTAGCAGGGCGCGCCGTGGCGTTGAAGGGGAACGTGGAGCGCCGTGGCGGCGGGCGCGCAACTCAGTTTCTTGCGGGACAACGGGAGAAGGTGGATTCGCTGCCGAATGAACTTCGCATGTTCTCACCCTCACCCCGGCCCTCTCCCTCCGAGGGAGAGGGGGAATCGTCGCCCGTCACCCGGTGGAATCGAACGCGGTGAGAGCACGCACACCGTCCCGAATCGCCAGCACCGTCCGAAGTGCCTCCCTCTCCCAGCGGGAGAGGGCAGGGGTGAGGGAGAACGACCCCGAACGTAGAACCGGCGTGCAGGAAAGTGAGATGCGCCGTGGCGGCGGGCGCGATGCGCGCCACGGCCATTCCCCCGGGGTCATCGCAGCTTGACGCCCTTCACGCGCTCGACGAATTCGGTGAATCCCGCGGCCTGCTTCTGCAGGCGCGCGGCAAGATCGGGGTCCTTGAGCGCGCCGCGTTCATCGAGCAGTCCGCCGATGCCGGGCAGGAAAACGCGCTCCGGGAAGCAGATGGCGTTGCGATAGCCGAAGACCTGCTGCAATTGCTCCACGGGCCGCAACGCGCCGAACATCCCGGCGGAGAGGCCCGTGAAACACACCGGCCGCCGCTCGAAGCTCTCGGGGAACTTCAGCATATCAATGAAGTATTTGAGCGCTCCCGGGAAGGAGCCGTTGTATTCGGGCGTGACGACGTGCATCCCGGCCGACTGCAGGATGGCATCGGCGAACGGCGCGAACGAGGCGGGCTTGGCCGCATACGATGACGGCAGGAACGTTTCCGCCGGCAGGTCCGCAAGGTCGAGCACGCGGTGGGTGACACCGAGCGAGACGTAGGCGTGGTCGAGGTGGCGGGCGATGTGGCGCGTGTTGCTGGCGGGACGATTCGTCCCGGAGATGATCAAAATCATGGGCGAAGGATGCGGGGAAAGGCCGCCTGCGCGCAAGTTTCGCGGCGGGCGCAGTCCATCGCGCTTGCCACGAACTGCGCCGCGGGTAACGTGCACCGCAAACGCGCCGTCTGGCGCGGCGCGGTTCAGACGTCCAACCTGCCACCATGCGCACCTGCCTCCTCGTCCTCGCCCTGCTGTCTCTCGTCCCGTCCGCCTTCGCCCAGCGCGGCGACAAGGCGGGTGAGAAGCAAGTTGCCCGTGTGCCCAAGGAGAAGATTCCACCCGCGCCGCCGCTCTCGCCCGCGGACGAATTGAAGACGTTCAAGCTGGCGCCGGGATTCCGCGCCGAGTTGGTCGCGAGCGACCCGATGATCGAAACGCCGATTGTCGCGCAGTTCGACGCCGGTGGACGGTTGTGGGTCGTTGAGATGCCGAGCTACATGCTCACGCCCGACGGAGACGGCGAGGCCGACGCGACCGGGCGCATCTCCGTGATCGAGGACACCGATGGCGACGGGCGCGCGGACAAGAAGACGGTGTTCCTCGACAAGCTCATCCTGCCGCGCGCCCTTGCGTTCGCCCACGGCGGCGTGCTCGTCTGCGAACCGCCGAACCTCTGGCATTACCCGGTGCTGCCCGGCCTCAAGCCGGGCAACCGCACGATCGTCGCGAAGGATTACGGACGCGAATCCGCGCCCGATGCCGGCCCGCGCCGCAACATCGAGCACACCGCCAACAGCCCCATGTGGGGCCTCGACAATTTCATCTACAGCGCGAACTACACCGCGAAGTTCCGGCGCGTGGACGACGAGTGGAAGCGCTTCCCCACGACCTTTCGCGGCCAGTGGGGCTTCTCGCAGGACGATTGGGGTCGCCCGTTCTACAACTCCAACGGCGACCACCTCCGCACCGACCTCGTGCCGTCCGAATACTACTTCCGCAATCCCTTCCACCGCTCGACCTCCGGCCTCAACGTGCAGCCGCTCAAGGACCAGACCGTTTGGCCCTCGCGCGTCAATCCCGGCGTCAATCGCGGCTATCAGGAGAAAACGCTCCGGCCCGACGGCACGCTCGCGGCGTTCACCGCCGCGTGCGCGCCGGTGATTTACCGCGGCGACCTCTTTCCCGCGGAGTTTGTGAACAACGCGTTCGTCTGCGAGCCTGCTGGCAACCTCATCCGCCGCGTCGCGCTCCGCGAGCAGGACGGCGCGCTCGTTGGCGAGAATCCTTACAAGCAATCGGAGTTCATGACCTCGAAGGACGAGTTGTTCCGCCCGGTGAACCTCGCGAGCGGTCCCGATGGCGCGCTTTACGTCGTGGACATGTATCACGGGCTCATCCAGCACCGCGCCTACGTGACGACCTACCTGCGCCAGCAGGCCGAGGACCGCGGGCTTCAAAAGGTCACCAAGCGCGGCCGCATCTGGCGCATCGTGCCCGAGGGGAAGAAACCCGGCGCGGCGCCGAAGCTCGCCAGCGCGTCACCCGCCGACCTTGTGAAATCGCTCTCGCACGCGAACGGCTGGGTGCGCTCGACCGCGCAGCGCCTGCTCGTGGAACAGCAGGCCGGCTCGTCACTCGCGCCGTTGCAGCAGATGGCCGTGTCCGGCGCGACGCCGCTCGCGCGGCTGCACGCGTTGTGGACGCTCGATGGCGCGGGCTTTCTCGACGGCCCGACGGTGGCGGCGATGCTCGACAAGGAGCCGCACCCGAAAGTCCGCGCCGCCGCCATCCGCGCGGGCGAGTCGCTTCTCAAGACGTCCGCGAAGGACACGCTGCTTCCGAAGCTCGCCGCGCATGCCGCCTCGAAGGACCTCGACGTGCAGGTGCAGGCGGCGTTCACGCTCGGCCAGCTCACGGACGCCACGGCGTTGCAGGCGATGCTCCGACTCGGGCGCGAGGCCGGCCACCAGCCGCTCGTGCGCGACGCACTCGTGTCCGGTCTCGCGGGGCGCGAAGTCGAGCTGCTCGACTTGATGTTCGCCGACTCCGGCTTCGCGAAGCTGCCGAAGCCCGGCGCCGATGCGCTCGTGAGCGCGCTCGCCAAGTGCGTCTTCACGCAGGCGCGCGCCGACAGCGTCAACCGCCTACTCACGCGCATCACCGCCGCCGGCACACCCAACTGGCTCACCGTCGCCGTGCTCAACAGCCTCAACCTCGCGACACCCACCGCGAAAGGCGCGCCACCGCCCCGCGCGAAACTCGTCCGCTTGCAAGCCGAGCCGGCCGCGCTCGCGCTGTTGAAGAAGTCGCCCGACAATTCCATCCGCGACGCCGCGGCCAAGCTCGACAAGCTCGTCGTGTGGCCCGGTAAACCCGGCGTGCCTCCCGAGCCGCCCGTTCGACCGCTCAACGACTCCGAGCAGCGCCGCTTCGCGGCGGGCAAGTTGCTCTACGAATCCACGTGCGCCGCGTGCCATCAGCCGCACGGACTCGGGCAGGAAGGACTCGCGCCGCCGCTGGCCGACAGCGAATGGGTTGCGGGCGACCCGGCCCGGCTCGCGCGCATCATGCTGCACGGCGTCACCGGGCCGCTCTTCGTGCAGGGCCGCCGTTGGAACCTCGACATGCCCGGCCTCGGCAACGCCCTCGACGACGAAGCGCTCGCCGGTGTGCTCACCTACATCCGCCGCGAGTGGGACCACACATTCGACCCGGTGGACGCGACATTGGTGAAGCGAATCCGCACGCTGACCGCGAGCCGCCAAGCCGCGTGGACGGAGGACGAATTGAAGAAGGCGAAGTGACCGACCGCAACGAGCAGCTCAAGGCACGAGGACAACTTCGTTCTTCTGCTTGTTGATTTCCCATCGTCTGCCAGGCGGCGCAGGCGGAATGCGGTCAATGATCTTCGCGCTGACCATGTCCTCGAGGCGTGCCGGGGGTTTTCCGCCTTTCTGCTCCATCCAGATGTTGAGCGCGAAGTTCAGGCTCTGCAGCATGGCTTGCGGCGTCGCATTGCCGCTCGTCACGACCACCGGCTCGTTCGGGCCTGCATTGACACCACCGCGTGCGGGAGGCGCGGCGGGAGTCGTTGCGGCGGGTTCCGCTGCGGGCGCATTCGCAGAAGCCTTGGCGGGCCGCACAGATGGCGCGGGTGGTGGAACCGCTGGCGTCGTCGCGGGTTTCTCAGAGCAGGCCGAAGCGAACACGATCGCGCTGGCAAGCGCGACGCTCGGGATGGCTTGCGAAGGCGGGGACACGGCGCGAGATCTCAATACCGGTCCCACTTCCAACGAGGATCCCACTGGCCGTTGCCACTGATCGGCGGGTTGGGGTTGCCTGTCTCGCCGCTGGCACCGGGGAAGAACGTGCCCCAAGTCCCAGACCCGCCGAGGGCCATGTAGCTCGAAGGTTGTCCCTCGGCGTGACCGTCCACGAATCCCATGTTGCAGCGTTTCAGATGGCGGTTGAACGGTCGGAGCGGGAACTGCGCCGATGTCCAGGAGCCCACGTTTTCAGGCGTCCTGAACAACAGATAATCCCAAGGCTGATTGCTGGGCGAGACGGCGGCTGCCTGGGCCGGAGTCAGTTCGATGTAGTTGTCCGGAAGGACCGCGTTGGGCGTCTGCACCATCGCAATGTCTGTGAACTGCACCGTGTCATCGGGCCGGTTGATGTCGGAGACGCGGCATCTTGCGGGCACTCCGTTGCGGCCTGCGGGATTGTTCAGGTAGCGCGAGAGGCTGTTGAAGTTAATGCCAATGGCCCACTTGTTCGAGTTGCCGCGGACGAAGGGGTCAATGACCGCCGGGCAACTGAAGGGTTTCTCCGCCTTGGTCGTGTGGTTGGCGAGCGAGTCCGGCCACGTCACCGCCTGTTGTCCACCCACGGGCCAGGGAAGCATGAGTGGAGTGCGAATCCCCGGCGGCAAGGAACTCGGCGGCGTCACATCGTAGGCGAGCTGCACCAGCGTGTCGTCGTTGTCGCCGTAATAGAGCGTCGAGGCGAGCGCGATTTGCTTCATGTTGTTCAAGCACGCGACACCGTGGCCCTTGGCCTTCGCCTTCGCCAGCGCGGGAAGCAGCAAGCCCGCGAGGATCGCGATAATGGCGATGACGACCAGCAATTCAATCAGGGTGAAGCCCACCTGGGCCTTGGAGCGTTTCGTAGATGCTGTCATGGGAAACGGATGGATGAGGAAACCATTCTTTCTTGCCCAAGCCGCGTCAAGCCTCGATTCGCCGTCCGGTCGTGCATCTCAGTTTCTTGCATGACAACGGGAGAAGGTGGATTCGGAGCCTGATGAATCTCGCATGGTCTCACCCTCACCCCGGCCCTCTCCCTCCGAGGGAGAGGGGGAATTGTCGCCCGTCACTCGGTGGAATCGAACGCGGTGAGAGCACGCACACCGTCCCGAATCGCCAGCACCGTCCGAAGTGCCTCCCTCTCCCAGCGGGAGAGGGTTGGGGTGAGGGAGAACAGCGGCCTGCACTCCGACCGCATGCAAGAAAGTGAGATGCGCCCGTCGCAATCAATTCCAAGCGGTGCCGGCTTCGCTTGCCACCGCACTCCAAATGCTTCCGGCGGGACGCCGGCAGCGACGCGCCGGAGGCGCGTGCCACCCGAACACTACGCAATCAGTTCCTTCACCACTTCGCCGTGGACGTCCGTGAGCCGGTAATCACGCCCCGCGTGCCGGAACACGAGGCGCTCGTGGTCGAAGCCGAGCAGAGCAAGGATAGTCGCCTGCAAGTCGTGCACGTGCACCGGCTTCTCCGCTGCCTTGAAGCCGAACTCATCCGTCGCGCCATAGACCTGCCCGCCCTTCACGCCGCCGCCGGCGAGCCACGTCGTATAGCCCCAGTGGTTGTGGTCGCGGCCGTTGATTTTTCCCTGGTTTTGGCCGGGCTTCGGCAGCTCAACCGTTGGCGTGCGGCCGAATTCGCCGCCCCAGATGACGAGTGTTTCGTCGAGCAAGCCCCGCTGCTTGAGGTCCTTCAACAGCGCGCCAATCGCGCGGTCGCACTGGCCGGCGAGCTTGCGGTGCTGCACTTCGAGGTCGTCGTGGCTGTCCCACGGCTGGCCGTCGCCGTGCCACACCTGCACGAAGCGCACGCCGCGCTCGATGAGCCGCCGCGCGATGAGAATCTGCCGCGCCTGCGTGCCCTCGCCATACATCTTGCGGATGTGCTCGGGCTCGCGGCTCACGTCGAAGGCGTCCGCGGCGTCGGACTGCATGCGATACGCGAGCTCGAAGCTCTGGATGCGCGCCTCGAGCTGCGCCTCGCGCGCGCGCTGCGTCGCGTGGCGTTGGTTCAATCGCTGGAGGAAGTCGAGTTGCTCGCGCTGCTCGGCCGTGGACTGATAGCGGTTCTTGACGTGTTCGATGAGTTTCTCGATTTGCGTGTTTCGCGTGTCGAGGTGCGTGCCCTGAAAGACTCCGGGCAGGAAGGCGCACTGCCAGTTCTGCGATTCCTGGATGGGATAGCCCGGGCACATTGCGATGAAGCCCGGCAGGTTCTGGTTTTCGGTGCCGAGCCCGTAGGTGATCCACGAGCCCATGCTCGGGCGCACCTGCCGCGCGTCGCCGCAGTTCAGCAGCATCAGCGAAGGCTCGTGGTTCGGCACGTCCGCGTGCATCGAGCGGATGACCGCGATGTCGTCAATGGACTCCGCCGTGTGCGCAAAAAGCTCGCTGACCTCGATGCCGGACTTGCCGCGCTTCTCGAACTTGAACGGCGACGCGAGCGCGACGCCGGTGCGGCGCTCGGTGCGCAGCTCGAAGGGCAGCGGCTTGCCGGCGTTAGCTGTGAGCGCGGGCTTGGGATCGAACGTGTCCACGTGCGACGGCCCACCGTTCATGAAGAGGTGGATGACGCGCTTCGCCTTGACCGGGAAGTGCGGCGGCTTCATCGCGAGCGGGTTGGTGTAGTTCGAGGCGCTCGCGCGCTGCGCGAGCAAACCCGACTGAGCGAACACCCCCGCGAGTCCGAGCGCGCCCATGCCCATGCCGCAGCGGTTGAGGAACTCGCGGCGCGTGAGCGCAAGGTGCTCCGGATTGGGCGCGTGATGGTTCATCGCAACTGGCTGACGCCCCGCTTTGCGGGACCATTCACGAGGCGGACTTTGCGCCGCCAGCCTCGGCGGGCTTGGCCGCATCGCGCCCCCAAAGCAACCGCAACGCTGCGAATCCGACAAGCGGCGTGAGGCCCGCGAGCGCAATGCCCATGTCGAAGGAGCCCGTCTGGTCCACGAGCTTGCCGAACATCGGCTGCAACGGCGACGACACCGCCCATGCCACGAAACCGAGCGTGCCGGTGACCTTGCCCTGATGCTTCGTGCTGAGTTCCTGGCTGAACGAGTAGTAGCACGGGAACAACCCGAGCGACCCCGCCGCCACCACGAGCAACACGCCGAGCAACACCCACCCGCGCGGCAACCACGCGATGAGGCCGGTCAGCGAACACAGCAGCGCGCAGCAGCCGAACACCGTCGCGCGCGAGGCGTGCACGCTGAGGCCGCGCTTGGCGAGCCAGAGCGTGGCCGCGCCCGCGGCGAGGCAGCCGACATCGGTCGCGATGTAGTAGAACGAATTGAAGTAGCGCGCCTCGCTGCCCGTGTAGCCGCGGCCCTGCTCGAGGAACATCGGCAGCCACGCGCGGATGAGCTGCCAGCACACGTTGATGCACGCGACCACCACCACGAGCGCGAGGAACCGGCGGTTCAGGATGGCTTGGAGGAACGGAGGTTCATCGTTCACGCCGCGTGTAGCAGCCGACGCAAGGCGGCTCTGTTCTTGTTCCGTGTTCCGTGCTCCGTGTTCCGCATTGGGTGCTGACTTCTCGAAATCCTCCTTCCTCAGCAGCGCGAACCACAGCACCATCCACACAAGCCCGAAGCTGCCGATGACCAGGAACGGTGTGCGCCATACACCGTCGCCGGTGCGGCCTGCGAGCATCCAGTTCATCAGCAGCGGCGTGAAGATCGCGCCGAAGCTCGCGCCGCTTTGCAGCACGCTGTTGCCCATCGTGCGCTGCTCGCGCGCGAGCAGGCCTTGCGTGGTCTTGAGCGCGCACGGCCAGTGTCCCGCCTCGAACAGCCCCAGCAGCGTGCGGCACGCGAGAAGTTCCTCGTAGTTCCGCGCCAGGCCCGTTGCGAAGCCCATCAGCGACCACAACAGCACGACCGCCGGATATAGCCAGCGGACGCTCCATTTGTCCGCAATGACGCCGAACGTGATGGCGCCCGCCGCGAAGGCGTAGCCAAAGGCCATCTCCATGTTGCCGTATTGCTCCTTGGACAGCTTGAACTCCGTGGTGACGAGCACGGAGACGTTCGGCAACGTCTGCCGGTCCATGTAGAGCAGCATCGAGGCGCAAAGCAGCAGCCCGCACACGAGCCACTTCCAGTAACCGGGGCGGGAGGGGGGATCAGCGGGAGGCACGGAGAACGGACGGCGCGGATGCGGAAGTGTTCATCTGTGTCACTGAACTGACGATTGAAACGACCACTAATGTCGCCGCCGATTGCTCTCGAAGTGACTTGTCACAAGTTTCGGCCTGTTACCTCCGGGGTCATCCAACGTCCGCGAATGCGTTCTGATCACGGCGGCTGGCCTTCGCGGTTCGAAGTCCAGCAACTCAGGTGGCAGGAGTCTTGAATCCACACCTTCTTTTGCGCCCTTCTTCTGATTTCCACACGCCTTTGATGCGAGCAGAAGTTCCTCAATCTTAAACACCATGTTTGGAGACCTCTGCGAAATGGGGTTGAAGGGCGTTGAATTGAGTGAACGGGTTTCAAAATGAGTTTCGAGGCTGCATTGCGATCACGGCGGACGGCGTCCACGAGTCTGGATCAGCCGCGATCGGTGCGGAATCGCCGGCGCCGACC
>Ga0233424_10001224_pt1 | contig 24130 bp, 21 predicted proteins | sample Watercolumn_Towu_FD_181011 | JGI IMG/M metagenome (GOLD analysis project Ga0233424, IMG submission 181011) | Freshwater microbial communities from Lake Towuti, South Sulawesi, Indonesia - Watercolumn_Towuti2014_125_MG | ecosystem: Environmental > Aquatic > Freshwater > Lake | place: Indonesia... | reverse complement strand
GCTTCCTTGCGGCCGGCAGCTCTCCCGCCTGACAGCGTCATGGAGCAAGGACAGCTGCGCCGTTGAGCCGCCGGCCAAGGCGCCCGAGACGTGTCACTGGTTCAACGCGCGGCCACGGATGCAAACCGAGCCCCTGTGGCATCGCCCAAGCTCTGCCTCGGGCGGAGCCTTCGAGGTCGCCGAGACAGACACCGTCGGTGTGCGGCTGAGCCTGGCAGGCAAGCCTGACATGGCATCGCTGGGCACGGCGCTCCACCTGTGCATCGCACGCGCAGGAGTACTTGGCGGCGCGTCAGCGCCGGAAGTCGAACGCATCTTGAAGACCTGGGCCGTCGCTCACTGCGTGGACACGGACGCCGTTTGCGCCCAGGTTGCTGCATTCCAGGCATGGATTGGCGCTCGCTGGCCCGGCTGCCCAGTACATGTCGAGGTGCCCATTGAAGCTGACGGTCCGAACGGGACCCGCATCCGTGGCCGCATCGACCTGCTGGTCGATGCGCACGACGGGTGGGTCCTCTTGGACCACAAGTCAAATCCAGGCGGCGCTGCACGAGACGATGACCTGGTGGCCGCCCATGGCCCTCAACTCGAATCCTACGGCCACGCGCTCCTGGCCGCGACCGGCAAGCCTGTGAGCCAGCGGTGGCTGTACCTACCCGTCGCTGCACGAGCAGTTCGCTTGTCCTGAGGTTTTTCTCCCCGCGCCGCGACGAAGGGAGCCCGAGACTTCAGCGAGGTCGGAACCAAGTTGCCTAGGTCAAGAGGCGCCGCGCCTTAACAGCCATGTCCACCTGGCTCCGCAGGCGACTGAAGGCCGACAAATCAGAAGTACCAGGTTCCTGCGCTAGGCCATCTGCGGGGCACCCTGCCCGTGCAGTCGATGCACATGCAGTAGCTCGTGCCGCACGGCACCGTTTGGGAAGTAGCCGTTGGTGGGTTTGACTAGCACGACGCTGCGGGATTCGATGTGAACCTTCAGCATGCCCTGTCCCGAGGGGCCGAGCGTGTCCGAGCTCTCATCTTCACGAACCTCGACTACCAGGCCGGCGGCAGCTTCCACCTCCGCGACGAAGGCACGGACTTCAGCATTCAGGCGGTCCAGATACCCGGGTTGCATGCTGCCCCTCCTCCCGCAACGGTGGCCGCGAACTGAACGGCTCGTTGTTACACAACCCGGCTGGGCCTGACAGAATCGACAGGAGCAAAAGCAGCGCAGCCGCAGCAGACGGCAAGCGCTTTTGGGAGGAAGTCATCATGAAGCTGAAAATTCCAGCGGTAGTTTGGGTGCATGCAAAGTTGCGCCATGGCGCGGTGCGGCAGATGCTGTGCGAGCCACGCGAGCTCAGCGGGGCCATGGTCCGGTTCACGACCGAGGAGCGTTCCTGTCTACGGTTCACCCCTGATGACGGCGGCGTGGAGCTTCGGCTCTACAACCGACAACCCGAAGGTCTTCAGGTTGAAGCCAACGTGGCGGCGCTAGTCCTGCCGGGGCTGCAGCTTGAGCCCGTGGCAGAACTTGATGCATCTGCGGGGAGTTGGTTCCACCACCCTTCGATTGCTGAATCCGCAGCGTTAAAGCGCCAGGCGCGGAGACGCCGCGTGCGAGAGTCCTGGCGTGGGACATTTCACTTTGTCGACGAGGACAACGCCCCGAGCGGCGCCATCGCGCTGCGGCGGCCTCAGGTGGGGGCACTTCACGCAATTCACGCGCACTGGTCAGTCTCGGAAGGCGTGGCAACAGTTGTCATGCCAACAGGGACCGGCAAGACCGAGACCATGCTCTCGACGGCCATCTCGACCCAGTGCCCGCGAATTCTGGTCCTGGTGCCGACCGATGCCTTGCGCGCCCAGGTCGCGGAGAAGTTCTTCACCCTAGGCGTGCTGAAGATGACGGGCAGCGTCATTCTCGGCGCCGGTGCCCAGCGACCCGTAGTTGGCGTACTCACGAAAACGCCAGCCACCGCCGCCGAAGTCGATGAAGTTTTCAAGGCGTGCAACGTCGTAATCACAACCTCCCAACTGGCCGCACGGTGCACCGCTGATGTGAAGGCGCGCATGGCCCGGCTCTGCAGCCATCTTTTCCTCGACGAGGCGCACCACTCAGCCGCGAAGACCTGGACCGAGTTCAAGGAGCACTACGGCTCTAAGCGAATTCTTCAGTTCACGGCAACGCCGTTTCGCGAGGACGACAAGCGCATCGACGGAAAAATCATCTACGTCTACCCGCTGCGGAAGGCGCAAGCGGAAGGATATTTCAAGCCAATCAGGTTCAACGGTGTGTCGGAGTTCGGGCAAGCAAAGTCAGACCGCGCTATCGCCCGGAAGGTCCTAGAAGAGCTCGACCTCGACACGACCGGCAAGCACGTCGCAATGGCGCGGGTCTCCACCACTGACCGTGCGACACAGGTCTACGCCATCTACCAGCAGCTCGGACGCTTCGACCCCGTGGTGCTCCACACCAAAATATCCGTGGCTGAGAGAAGTGCTGCGCGCGCCAAGCTGATGTCGGGCGCCTCGCGCATCGTCGTCTGTGTGGACATGCTGGGCGAGGGCTTCGACATGCCTGAGCTCAAGATTGCCGCTTTCCATGATTTGAAGAAGAGCCTGGCCGTCACGTTGCAGCTCGCCGGGCGGTTCACACGCGCACGGTCAGACCTTGGAGACCCGGTCTTCATCGCCAACAGCGTCAGCGTCGACCTGCACGAGGAACTCGAGAAGCTGTACACGCAAGACCCTGACTGGAACCTGCTGCTTCCCGAGCTGAGCGAAGCTGCAATCGCCGATGAGGTCGGTGCCCACGAGTTCATTGCGGGCTTCGCCGGCAACCTTGGCGGCATCCCGATGAAAGAGCTCAGTCCGTCGGCCAGCACAGTGGTGTATCGAACCGAATGCGCAAACTGGAAGCCGAAAGAGTTCCGCAAGGGCTTGCGCGGCGCCGGCAAATACGAGCAGGTGCACTCTTCACTGAACGAAGTTGACAACGTCCTTGTCATCATCACGGCTGCCCGGACCCAGGTGCCTTGGACCCATGTCTCGGTCGTACAGGAATACGCCTGGGAGTTGTTCATCGCGTTTTGGGACCGCGAACGCCACCTCCTCTTCATCCATGGTTCCAGCAACAGCAGCGAATTCAAGGAGCTGGCCAAGGCCCTGTGCGGTGCGGATGCAACTCTGGTAGTCGACCCCGTCGTCTACCGAATCTTCCACGGCATCAAACGGCTCCATCTCACGAACGTCGGGCTCGATGAACACTTCGGCCGGCAGATTCGATACACCGGTCGAATGGGCGCCGATGTCGGCTCGCGTTTGTCGGAAAGCACGCGGCAAGGAGCTCGCAAAGCGGTCCTTGGCGGGCTGGGCTACGAAGGTGGCTCCAGGACCAGCATCGGCGCGGCAAAGCGAGGTCGGGTCTGGTCCGCCCAACGTCTTCGGGTCGACACGTTCCGGACCTGGTGTACGCACATTGGCAAGAAAATCGTCGACACCACAATCGACCCTGAAGAGGTCCTTCGCGGCACCCTGGTTGCACGACAAATCGACGCACGACCTGCAGTCGTGGCTATCGGCGTTGACTGGCCGTCCAAGATTCTTGAGGTCGCAGAGTCGACTACGTCGCTGATTTGGCCAAACGGAACCACTCATCGCTTGAACGATGTTGGCATCGAGCTGGTTGGAGAGGCGGTCGACACTCCATTGACCCTACGAGTCTTCACCGAAGCTCGCGACGTGAACATCCGATTGGAACTCCGGCGTGTGAACGCTGAGACGACCGACTTCCAGTTCGTGTACGAAGGGAACGGTACCGCGCGCATCAAGCGCGGCGGAGAACATGACCTCTGCGACTACCTAACTCAGAATCCGCCGACGATTTGGTTTGCGAACGGAGCCGCCTTGGAGGGAAATCTGCTCGTGGAACTGGTCAATGCGCCACGGCCATATTCAGCGGAGAGGCTGGAGGTCCTGGATTGGACGGGCGTCGACATCACCAAGGAATCCCAGCACGACCAGAAGCGTCAGGACTCGGTCCAATACCGGCTCATCGATGTGCTTCGCCAGAGGGGCGGCTACGACATCATCTTTGATGACGATGAGGCGGGCGAAGCCGCCGATGTGGTGACGCTCCGGCTCGACGACCCAGCCGGTCCGAAGCGTATCGACGTAGAGCTGTACCACTGCAAGTTCTCGAAGCTACCGGAGCCAGGTGCGCGTGTCGACGACCTGTACGTGGTGTGCGGTCAGGCCCAGCGAAGTGTTGTTTGGCTCCACAACCGAGACCGACGCAAAGACTTCTTCACGCACCTACTGCAGCGCAACCACAATCGAGTTGAGGCCGGCCGACCAACGAGGTTTGAGCATGGGGGCGAGGCTCGGCTCATCCAACTACGCGACCTCAGCAAGCGATGTGAGCTGCGCTTCTCGGTTTTCGTGGTTCAGCCTGGCGTATCCAAAGCACGCGTCAGCGATAGCCAGCTGACCCTCCTGTCGGTTGTCGAGGCGTACCTTCAGGAACCAGTGTCATCCGCTGCACAGTCCAAAGCAGCATGCCGCCGTCTGAAAGGGGCGCTTGCGCTACAAGAGTTGCGCCGCCGGTCTGTAGCTTGACGTAGAAATCGTTCTCGTGAAGAACGTGAGCTGCGCAGAGCGCGAGGCCGGGTCCGACCATGACCCCAGAGCCGTAGGTATGGTGCCCGTAGTCGTCGCGAAAGCTCAGCGCGAGCAGAGTGCCGTTCAACGCACCAACCATCATGTGGTGGTCGTTGGTTCCTTCAAAAAGCAAGCGCTGCGCAGAGAACCGGAGCCGCTCCCCTCGTGTGAGTTCCTGTTCCGGGTCAATGAGCGCTAGGGTCGATGCCTCGTCCTTCTCGCCGGCCATTTCTGGATGCGTCATAGCTGGCAGTTGTACCGCCAGAACGCATTCCGTCGTCCTGTTCATTAGGGACGAAGTTCTCTAGCACTGCAGAGACCAGTGTCGATAGGGCAGGTCTCTCAGAAGCGGACCGGAATGGCGCCTAGTTCGTCGTCGGCCGCCTCGCGGGGCCCCCACTTCGGTTTGACGGCGCGCTCGCCGAACACCAGCCCACCGCCGCGGCCGTCCTTGCGCCAAACGGGCGACTCGCCAGCGAACGCCTCGACGAGCCCTGCTTCCGGCGGCTGGCTGGCATAGACAGCGCGGTAGGCGTACCTGGCAACGTGGATGTTGACGAGCTCCACAAAGCCTGCGTCCGGAACATCCCCGTGTAGCACGCCCTCCGAAGCAAAGCGTTCCTTCAAGTTGACGCCGCCCACCACGAGCAACGTTGGACTGACTGGGAAATACAACGCCACCTCGCCGTCGGGCTTGACTGCATACGGGCTATGCGAGTCGAAGGGTTCAGTTGGGTCGAACCAGATTACAGGGTTGTCCGAAGTCAAGAACGGGGTACCCGTGGCGTTGTGAAGCACAACAAGCCCAATGCGGTCGAACACAACATGGGAGGCCTGGATGTCCTCGACCATCGCGTGGATTGATTTGTGCGGGTCGATGGAGACGATGATTTCGTCCATCCGGTCTGCCAGCGGTTCCGGTGGCCGAGCAATTTCGCCAGAGGCGACCATGTCAATCAGATGCTGGTGAACCTCGGCTGCGAGTCGAGCCTCCGTCGCATCACGGCTAGCAGGCACGCGCACGCGCTGCGCGATGACGAACTCGAACAACGCTTCCAGCCGGTCGTTGATGTCTTCCCGTCGATGCATGGCCGCCACCAGCGGTTGCCACTTGCTTTCGAGGTCGGAGAACATGTCCTCCAGCCGATTGTGGTCCACGTCGCCATCTGGTGTTGGCTGCGAGTAGTAGTAGCGCTCGACGCCGGTCTTGTCGGGAGCGGCGTGATAGGGCTTCGTTGGGTAATCCTTCGGATAGACCTCTATCCGTCCCTGCGAGTTGCAGAACGCCCGCAAGTACGCCTGAGGCACGTAGTGGTGCCGCTTCTTTGTCTCTTGACCGGTCACAGCAGCAACCTCCCCTTCAAGTCGATGACCTCCGCCTCTGACAGCGCGGGAAACAATCCCGTGGTGAGGTTGAACGTCGTGGTCGTACGGAACCTACCCTTCGGTAGGTGTTCTGTCGTCAGTTCACCGGGCTGCAGCACGGCCCACATTGCGGCGATTCCGACGTCGCGCGTGTAGAGGACTGGCTGGATGTCAGGAAAGGCCGCATGCGCATTCAGCAGGAGCTCGACGAAATACAAGTCCGTCAGTGCGTTGTACGCATCTTCACGGGTGAACGCCGCTTTAGGTTTCAACACCGCCCGACCCGGGGTAGCCGCGCGGTGCGTCGAAATCGCCGGATTCGCGTCGTAGATGCAGCTGAGAAGCGCCAATACGGTCAAGCTCGACAGCCTCACTCCTTCCTGACGGGCAAGCTCTAAAACCTTGGTCTCGAGCAGGCCGCGCCGTTCCGGCTTCTCACGATGTACGACCAGGGGCGCTGCTTGCATCAAGAGACGAGTCGCCCTGGCTCGGCTCTCCGCGTTGTCCAGCACAAGACGAAGGAGAGCTTTACGCTGTTGCGAGTTGACCGTCTGAACCTTCGCCCCGGGCATCAACCGCGCAAGCGCCTTGCTGGCACGACCCAGTTCGGCCCGCATGTCAAAGTCTGTAGGTGGCCGGCGCTGGCTGCCCTCCAGCGCGAACAGGATTGGACTCACCTCTTCGGTATCGACCCCAAGCCACTTCGCCAGCCACGCTGGGTCACCGGGGCTGGCCTCGCCTTCAACGTCGCTCTTCAGCTTCTCAAGCGCGATGACCACATTTCTATCTACCCACGCCACGCGTTTATGCGCCCACGGCATCGGCAGCCATCCGCCCTTCACAAGACCGAAGGCGATGACCGGACCGTTGTTGGACATTGTCGTGTTCACGGTCAACGGGCCATCCTTCTCCAGGCCCGTTTCCGATACCGGCGCGCGCGCGTTGCCAAGCGAAACGGCAAACGTTGGATTGGTGGTTTCAGCGGCATGGACAAGCTCTGCGAAACTGAGCGGCTTGACGTCGAATTGCCTGCCGTCATGGGGCTCCAGCTCGACTGTTCTGCCATCATCGGAAACGAATTTGAGGACGCTCATGCGAGGTGTAGGTCCCTCGCCCACGACCGGAGCAGGCGCCGCGTCGCTTGGTAGTTGGTCGGTCATCGCCCACCCTGTAGGTACGCCGGAACCACCACACCGACGAACTGCGCATAGTGCGAAACGACCCGCGCGTCGAACTCGACAACGCCAGCATCAGTGATGCGCAGCAGGCCTCGGTCATACAGCGCGTGCAGGTCGCGTCGCAGGAGCAGTCCGTCTTCGCCACTGTTGTGCCCCTCGTGCCAGTCACGGCCGAGAAGGTGGGCGGCCTCAAGCGCCTCGGGCACCGCGCACGCGCTGATGACGCATCGGCCCTCGCACGCGCGGAAGACGGCGGCACGAAATGCGGCCTGCTGCGTTCGGACCTGGACCAACGCGAAGCGGGCGACCCGGTCTTCGAAGTCATCGGCTGCCGAAGCGGCTGATGCAGGCGCTGCCTGCGGCTCGGCTTGGGGTCCCCAGCGCTCGTAGCACCGCTCACGCTCAGCCTGGTCATCGACTATCCCGAATTCCCCCTCCAGGCCACCTGAGCAGGTGCCGGTGTCCTTGTCGACGATGAGCGCAGTGAGGATGGGCTCCCCCGCGCTCTGGCAGTCGTGGCCAAGCCGGTTCATCGCGTTTATCAACGGGAAGTAGGTCAGGCCAAACCGGTCCCGCACCTCGGCATACGTGACCTTGCTTCGGGTTGCACACAGCGCAATCAGCCAGGCGCGCATGGCCGGCAGCTTCTGTACGTAGCCGTCCGTCGACAGACCCGACCGCTCGGAAGCGTCCACGGGAAACGCGCCCTCAGCCGCCTCAGTTCGATGCGTGCGTGAATGCTCCTGAAGTGCCGAGACCGGCACCATGTCACCGAGGATGGCCACGATGCCGCCATCAGCGCGAGCCTGCAGGCGCTTGATGGCGAATACGACGTCCTCCCTGTAGCCCTTGATTTCGCGCGGCCGTACGTTCTTGTCCTTGACCTCAACGATGACGGTGTATCCGCCGGCCTCGCCCTTCCAGAGCGCCTCGAGCTGCACGATGCGCTCGTCCAGTCCGAAGGACTCGGTCTCCAGATGAGCCGCGGGCTCACGCAGCACGGTGACCGTGCGAGCACGGAAGTCCTGCTCGTCTTGCCATGTGCGCAGCAGGATGCTGTCTCCGCGTCGTGCACCCCATGACCACCGGATGTTCCGAAGTCGAAACCCCAGCTGGTCGAAGAACTTGCTGATTGGCCTCGCCATGCTGGTCACCCTCCCCGGCGGCCGGCGCTGATGTGCGCTTCTGTGACCCACTCGATGCCCAGGATGCGCTCAGGTGCGACCGCGACGTTCTCGCCATCGAAGCACCAGACTGCGCCCATGTGCGGCCTGCCTCGCAACGCGCAGTCCCGCAGGTAGCACAGCGCCGTGGCCACGGCGTATCGGCCCGAGGATTCCTCGCAAGGCGCCCAGAACTTGACCATCGCCGGTGCCCAGCCCTGTTCGAAGGCCGCGCGGATGTCCAGGCCGTCCGCGATTCGGACCTCCTCGCACAGGTCGTCGATGATTTCCGGCATCGCCAGGTAGTCGTGCTGCCCGATGGCGCTGGCATGGTCTGCGACCTCGCGCACAAGGATTGCGTATGGTCCCCAGTGGATGTCGTGGTCAACCTTGTTGCGGAAGTGCATGGTCTTCCCGTGCTGGCGGTCGAACGCAGCTCCGACGGCAGCCCGTGCAGCTACGTCGTCCAGCGTTGAAAGGATGGCATCTCTCAAGCGCCCGATGCCCTGCCCCAGCGGAAGGATGCCCTCGGCGAAGGTAGTGCCGGCCGGCACGCGTGTGCCATGGAACCAGCACAGCTCCGTCGGCAGCGTTGGCGTCCCGAGCTGCTCGCAGGCCTGTGCGTAGAACCAGTCCTCGAAGGCGGGCAACTTGGACCAGTTCGCCTCGAAGAAGGCTTCTTTTGCTGGGTCAGCAACGAAGCGCCGCAAGTCCTCTACCGTGCAGGAGAACACGGCAGCTAGCCCTGCCTCGGTCGATGCCCGGGAGGCGCAGTCGAGACGCAGGGGATATGCCGTGGCGACTGTCATCTGCGGTGGCTTCGTTGCCTTGGCTCAGGTCGTACCGGTCGCCGCTCGCGGCTTCCGTTCAGCGAGGTACTCCTCGAGGCCCTCGACCTGGCGGTACTCTTCCTTCACCTTGTCCAGCGTGACAGCTTTGGACGCAATCAGCGGGCCGACCTGGTCTTCCCAGCGCACAGCGCGATGCGCACGAATGGCCCTTGACGTGTCTCCGTAGCCCATGCCCGGCGTCGGCAGGTTGTCAACACTCGGCACATACACGTCGCAGGCGGTCTCCGGCTTGGATTTGCCCTCAAGGTGGCAGACGCCAAACACTGCGACGAGGTGCTTGAAGAGCTCTTGCGACTTGTCGAAGAAGCGGGTCCCGCCAACATTGCGAAGGGTCTCCGTCACATCAGCGCCGTACGCGCCGCAGATGAACAGCACATCGTCGGCATAGGCGGCCAGGATGTCGAGGTCAGAGCTTCCCGGAAGTACCACCATCCGACGGTAGCCTTGCGCGTAGGCAGACTCGATGGATGGCAGAAACGGCAAGAGCTTCAGCGGCTCGGGAACCAGGAAGTTCTTCGATGGCGTGCTGCGGTCGCGCGGAAGGATGCGACACGCCATCCCGAGGTCCTTGGTGACGGCCAGAAGTGCGGTGACCAAGTCTGCAGCCCACCAGTTGTCCTCCGTCACAGATGAACCGGCCGCCAAGATGCCAACCTGGCGGTCTCGGAGCGCACTAACGAGGTGCGGCAGGACCACGGCCGGGATGGCGTCGGTCGTCGCCGTGTTTGGCACCGGCACCGGCCACGGCCTGGGCGGTGAGAACGGGGTTTGCACCTTGAGCTCGCCGGCCTCTGTCACGACGCCGGTGAGCCCATCGAGAACATCAGTGGCTTGGTCCTGGCGCATGTCCACGGCGAGCTGGATGTCTGCCATCAAGTTCCCCGGTGAGGGCGTATCCACCAGGACCGCGACGCGGTGCCCCGCGTCAAGGGCCAACACGCACGCCATCCAGAACCGCGCAGCAGCGTCGTCCCAGTTCTGCTGGTTCAGCCGCAGCGGTCCGAGCACCACGAGGGTCCCGCTCGGTACGCGCAGCAGACCGTTAGACCACAGACCTTGCTCGTCCAGGTCGATGCAGTTCTCCCAGTGAGACCCCGCGCGCTCGGCATAGACAAGCGCGCCATCAGAGGCTTCGGTGTAGTTGACGAGCAACGCGTTGATGGCGTCCTGGGACGTTGCGATGTAGACACCTGGCCGCGGCCCGGTTGGCCAGACTTCAGGCGCCACCTCGGTCTGCGACTCCGGTGGCATCAGGGCCTTCAGCAACGTCATGGGCGTCAGCGTCACCTGGTAGCGAGTCTTCAGCCGGTGGGAAAGACGCCCCGTCGCCGTGGTGGTGAGCTCGGTTGCGGCGACCCGCTCGGGGAACGCCATGACCTCGGGCCAGTTGCGCAGCCCAGGCAGGGCTGCGATGGCATCAAGCGCTTGGGAGTGCCCGATGGGCACGTTTTGTTGTTCCAGCAGGCCACGGACGAGGCCTGCCAGCAGCTTCAGCTGCGGGACATTCATGCTTCACTCCTCGGGCGTTCAAAGCCGGTGCACGCATTGCGGGCCGCCCGTGGGGAAACACAAATGGGGGTGGCTCGAGAAAATCAGTCCGTCTTCGTCCTACCCGTTGCGGGGCGCGCGCGGCAGGCGACGGCAACCGTATCAAAAGATAACACGCCGACGCCCTGCCCGCCTACATGATGAGCTTGCCGCGGTCTCCGTATCCCCTCGGTTGGGCGTCTAGCTCCGCGAGTACGGGTAGCAACGCCTTGCGGCATCGAAAGCCATCGGGCGTTGACTGGAGCCAGGCTCCGTTACGGCGTTCGAGCCAAGTCGTTCCGAACGCGTCGCCAGCGGAAAACCCGCCCGAATGGAAGCGCACGTTCTCGCCCTTCGGGTTCACGGCGACGTGGAGGGCCAGTTCGTCGAACCCCGCCGTGGCGACCGAGCCGCGCGCCGGCAGACCGTTCGGGAGCACGAAGTCGAACAGGTGCCCCCGCCGGAGCGTGTCGTCAAAGCGGTCGTCTCCTGGGCGCAGGCTGAACAGACGCTGGTCTAGCGCTGCGTTGACACCGAGCACCATCAGGTTCCGCCAAGCACGGTCACGTGCAGTCTTGTATTCGATATCGAACGCGCTGCTTGGCATTGTCCGGACGATGGGCGCGTCTCCGCCAAACAGCTCAAAGTCGAACCGAGCGTCCTCGGCGCTCAGCTCGTAACCAAAGCTCCTGATGCGGTCCAGGAAGCTGTCGGTGTCGAGCAGGACGAAGGGGCGTTCCTCCTCCGGCCCGGTCATCGCGGCCTGTAACGCCGCGTGGGTGCGGAACCCTAAGGCGGCCGCCAGCGCTTCGGTGACGTGCGAGGACTTGACCTGGATGAGGTCGTCAAGAACGAGCTTCTTGAGGGCGGCCAAGGGAGCTTTGGCCAGGGGGATTGCTGCCATACGGCACTCCAATCTAGCTTCGTCGATGTCCCTCGATTACGCATCGACGCGGATTGAAGTCCGTGCGGCTGCGGGAAGTCAGACTGCTTTAACCCGAGGGCAGGTTCGGCTCAGTCGGCCAAGCGCAAGGATAGCGTTTTCCGGCCGCGTCTGCACGCGCAGCTACGTGGAGTCGGTTTCCTCCGCCCACCCTCGCGCTGACCGACACCACCTTCCAAAAGTTCAGCGAAACCGAGCTCGACACCTGCAACGGGTGCGTCAGTACGTGAGCCGATAGCTAGGGGTTGGCGCGTCTCCTGTGCACATGCGATGCACCCACGCGGGATGCCACCCGTGTCGGGCCATCCGGGCGGCGACTTCTTGCTGGTACCGGTCGACGCCCGGAGGATTTTTGCGGCGATGACGCGTGCGATTGCAGTGAAGGCATGCCGCCGCGATGTTCATCGGACTGTTTGAGCCTCCGTCGGCGCGTGCAGTCAGGTGCTCGGCTGTACACAGCAGGCGTCTAGCCGCACGCGTGCCAGGCGAGCCCGAAGGCAGTTCCGTGGGTGAGGCGAACCACATCGGAACTTGGCAGTAGCAGCACAAGCCATGTTGACGTTCAAAGGCGCGGCGGCGGAGGGACTGAATTCTTGACGGCATGAGGACTCCTGGATGGAAAGTCCCCGTGCCTGCTTCTGCATTGCGGCGGGCGCCGGTGCTCAGCTCCCGGCTGTGCCGTCCTTCTGGTCCGGCGGGCCTGACCTCCCGGTCAGACGCAGCGCTAGTTTGCTCAACTGCAGCTCGTGGGTCAAGACTGCACCACCGATGCAAGCGTTGACCGCGCCAGCTCGCTCCATTGGCGAGCTGGCCAATGGTTGACATGGTTGACAGCGCGGTAGACTAGCCGACATGGCAACGACCCCGCGCCCTACCCTGCTCGGAGCCAAAGCTACGCCCCGAGACCTTGCGGACCGGGTTGAAGCGATGGCGTCAGCGGTGGTGGACGTGGAGCGGCTTGGCGCTGCCCTGATACCTTCCGCGCTGCGCCGCTCTCCGCGGGATACGCGGCGCGCGCTGGCTGCCATCGAACGTGCGTCCGCTTCCTTGGCCTCGCTCCGTGCGCACCTTGCCTGCGCCCTGCCCCCTCCCATAGCGGCCAGCGTCGGCGAGACCTTCAATCGCCTGATGGCAGCCGGTCAGATTGTCGACAGCGCTGAGTTCCAGCGCCGTGCAGGCATCACTCGTCAAGCGCTCAGCAAAGCGGTCGCTGCGCGGCGGTTGTTCTACCTGGAGTTCGGTGGCCAGCGCGGCTACCCAGCGTTCTTCCTTGACCCGGTGTTCAACCGCGCGGACCTCGAGGCGGTGTCAAAGCTGCTCGGGGACGTTGGAGGCGGAACGAAGTTCAGCTTCTTCGTGACGCCACGGGGCAGTCTTGCGACGGCAGGTCGAATCGTAGACGGAGTGCTGACTGAAAGCGGCACGCCGAGAACCCCGCTACGGGCGATGCGAGACGGAGACCTCGAACGAGTGAAGGCTGCCGCAACCGCGGCAGGTAGCACCTGAGATAGGCGGTTATGCCTCGCTGATTAGACGCGGTTAGACAGGTTTTTCTAATCGCCGTCCCAATGAAAACGGGGCCGAAGCCCCGTTTGGTTTTTGTCAGGCAACGAGCCTGAATTCGTTGACTGGAACTGGCATGACGCTGACCCAGTGGCTCTGATTCCATCTGTTCAAGGCCTCTGGGCCACCGGCCGCATCGAGAAGCTGCGGTTGTTCCGAATCAGGCGACATCGTGCCGTCGTACAGACCGTTGAGGCTTGCATCCCACAACGGTGCGTTAACCGCTTCGAAGTTTTGTGCGCCAATGTCGAAGTCGTAGCTCGCGAGCAGAAGGCCGTCCCCGCCTGTTGAGCCGGACATGACATCTCCAGGCGCGGCGCCATGAAGTTGGTCGGGACCAGCAACGCTCGCAGATTGGGCAACGTACGCGGAGCTGTACAGGACCATGCGGCCGCCAGCTTGGGTTAGCCGCTCTTATTGCCCCTATAGGTACGGCGCGAGCTGCGGCCGAGTCGTAGTCGAAGAGAGCCGAAGCTGAACGTTGGCCTACCGGAGCGGAGAGCGCCGCTGTCGACGCGTTAGCGACCAGAACTTTGTGCGTTCCGGTTGCGCGCTGAAGTTCGCCTTGACGCCCCCTTGAACATTCCGATACCGTTGCGGCCAACGCAAGTTGCCGCGTGTCAGCGTGTGCGCCGGGTGGGGCCGTAAGGACCTGCCCGGTACGGCAAAGGCAGCAAAACCACCCCACACCCGTGTTTCCACACCGAAGCCAGGGCAACGCACACCGTCCGTCACGGCTTCATCGGTATGGAGACAGTCGATGTCACCCGACTCTTCCGTCACGGCGGCGCGTCCGCTGGATGACCAAGCGCGTGCGCTCGTCGGCTTCTTGCTGGCGCACGACCACAAGCTGGCTGAATCTGACGCCCAGCGCCTCTGCGCGGACCTTCCCGCGGACCCGAAGGCAGCCGCCAAGATGTTGCGCAGCGGCCTGGCGCCCCTCAACATCGACATCAAGCACACGCACGCCCTGAAGGCGGTCGCTGTGTTGCGCAACAGCGCGGGCTTCTTGGGCCTGGATGCTCGCGGCGTGTATGAGGTGGCGGACTGGACACCGGATGCTCCCGGGGTCAGCCCGGAGCGCGTGCGTTTGACCAGCTTCGCCAAAGCCGCTGACGAGTTCTGCCGACGTCTGCGCGAGCAGTTCGAAGACGATGCACCGCTGGTCGTTCTGCGCTGCCGTCGCACTCACGTGCAAATCCGCGCCACGAGCAAGGCGAGCGGCGCCTGGTGGAACCTGTTGCTCGTGCCGCTCGACGCAGGGAAGACAGAGGCGACGTTCGAGGACCGACAGGAGGTTGAACGCCTTGCGGAGCGCGTTCGCCGCGTTGTCGAAGGCGACCTGGGTGGATGGGTCGACGGTATGTACAACGTCTACCAGGTCGTGTCCGACGCAAGCGCCGAGGCGCTCGACGCGCACTCAGTCCTGGAAACCGACTTCTACGACGACGGCTCCCTGCCCGCCCCCATCGCCGATTCCGCCCCTGAAGCCCTCAGCGTGATGCAGGACGAGTGGGACGGCTTCCTCAAAAGAAAAGCGTTCTTCCAACGCCGCAAGGACAAGCCGCTGCCCGATTGGGCGCGTGAACTGCGTCAAGAAGCTGCAGTGCCCCGCTACGGCGAGGTCGAGTTCAACCTGGAAGTGTTGGAGCGGGCACGAGCCGCGGCTGGCGTGTCGTGGACACAGCTGGCGCACCTCTTCGTCGATGACATTGACGGCGAAGTCGTTAGCGCGATGTCTGAAGGCAAGGCATGCCTCAGTTCCCTGCAGACCGTGGCGGAGGCATTGAAGATTGACCCGAACACGCTGCTCCAGCCGCAACGCGCGACACCGCGAATTCCGCTGCCGCTGCACAGCGACATCGCGATGTGGCTGAGCCGCATGGATGCGGTGGTCGGCGAGCCTCTCGATGCTGCGACGCCACCTGCCAGCATCGTTGAGCGCCTGCGTCAGCTTTGCGCAGTCCCTTACGCAGAACGCCGCGGCTGGTACGACAAGCCTCCGGCGGCTCTGCAGTCCCTGAACAAGGAGATTCGCTTCGCAGGCCTGGTGGTCAGTGCCGGCATGGGCGTGCGCTTCGTGAAGGACCTGCCTCTGGGCATGCAGCGCCCTTCGTCGATGTCCATCTTGGAATTCGACCGTGAGGTCGACGTGCTGACCCAGGGTGGCGCGCTGCCGGATGGCTCCAGCACAATGGCCCTAGTCGAAGAAGAAACCGACGCCTCGCCGGAATGGCTGGAGCGCTACAACAAGCCGAAGTTCACTGGGAGCGAACTGCTCCGCTACGCCGACATGGTTCATGACGGCGTAGACGAAGCAGACGACTGGCGCGACCGCTTCACCGCGAAGGTCATGGTCGGCGCGAAGCTGTTCCCAAAAGACGCCCCGAAGATTCACGCAGCCACGGTGCGCATGACGGCGCTGTCGAAGCTCATCGAGCGATTCCCGATGGAGCCCTGGGTCCGCAAGAACCGTAACCCGGAAGAGGGGTCGCTGCTGATTGCCGAAGCGGGCTTCGAGGCGGCCGCGCGCTGCGAGCTGGTCAATGTGGATGGCGAGCCGGGCTTCGACAACCGAGCGTTCTACCTGCTCTGCGTCAAACACGAGCGCAAGTACAGTTGACTCGGGAGGACGCGCAGATGAAAACACTCACGCGCGCTGAAGGTGACGTAGGCCCACCGCGTCACGCTGAAGTAGTTCCGGCATTCGTTGCAGCCTCGATTCGCGCACCGCTGGAGGGCTGGGCGGGGCCAATCCACCCCACCGAGCTCGTCCGCTGGGCTCGCAAGGGCGACCTGACCGAGACCGAACGCGCGAATCTGCGCAAGGTCATCGTCAAGCGCACCCGAGTCCGCGCTGAACAGTTCTGGTGCCAGCCTACCGGCGTCCGCTTGGTCGAGGGGTGGCAGACCCGCTTCGCTGACCGAGACCGAAAGCGCCTCGAGCGTCTTCCCTTGACGGAAGACCGTCCGCTTGAAGTCTGGACGCTACGGGAGGTCAAAGAACACCTGTTCCTGCCACTCGAGCGCACCTTGGAGCTGCTTGCGCGCCTTGAGGCGATGTACTGGCAGCCGCCGTCGCCGGCCTCAAGAATCGCACCAACGGAGCTGATGGCACAGACGGCGCCCGTAGCTGTGACGCCGGAGCTTCAACAGCTTGCTGATACCGTACTCGACCTCCCTTGGCTGAAGGACGTCAGCAGCCACGACCTGCGGTTCGGATATGGCGGAGACGCGCCGCTGCCGGACTGGATTCGGACGCAGGTTCAAGCGGCTACCGTGCAGGAGTCCTTCACCAAGCTGCTCGAGCGCCTGTTGGCTGCCGAGAAATTGACAGCCGCTGAGGAGGCAAAGGACATCGCCGTTGCTGCTGCGCGAGATTGCGCACCCAAGGGTGCGGATACGGCCGCTATCGAGCGATGGGTATACATCTTCCTGCGCCGACACATCAGCCCGACAGGGCCTGGCCGCATCCTGGCGGACGTTGGCGGGGAATTCGGCGTCACCCGCGAACGAATCCGGCAAATCTGCGAATCGTTCGAGGAGTACTTGGCGGAGGTTCAGCCCGCCACACCAGCATTGGACCGCGTGCTGCGTGCCGCAGCTCGGGTTGCTCCTGCTCAGGTTGACGACCTGGATGAACAGCTACGGCGATTCATCGGAGAGGAAGCGGGCATGGCCTCGCTCGTTCCGTGGGCGGCGGTCCTGGGGCGCGACAAGCTGCCGATTCGATGCCAGAAGACTCGCACGAGCGTTCGAGGGAAGTTCTTGGAAGTGGTCATGGTGCACGCGGCCGATGAGGCTGACTGGGTCCAAGCCATGATTCGGCACGTAAGCAGGGACAGCTCGATGTTCGGGTGCACGAACATCCTCCGCGTCGCTGGACGCCTTGCCTTGAAAGAAGGAGTTGCGCCGGGCCAAGAAGCTATCTCGGCTGCGCTGGTGTCCACCGACGGCTTCCGATGGCTGGACGAAGAGACAGGGTGGTTCTCGCTTGGGGATTCGTCTACCAGCTCTGTCGCCCTTCGCGTCCGCAAAATCTTGGCCATCGCCCACGATTCCATCGGAACCGATGAGATTGCTGGTGCACTGGCCAGCGACGACATGATGCTCTACCGAGAGGAGTCGACGCTTGGCCTTGCAACGCCGCCGGTCCACGTACTTCGCGAGCTGTTCAAGGGATGGCCATGGCTCGAAGTGGTCCAGCGCGGCCGGTATCGACCTGGGCCTGGATTCGACCCGGCCGGTGCACTGTCGGGTGTTGAGCAGGCGCTCGTCGACGTCATCACAGCACACGACGGTGTCGCTTGCCGCATTGAACTCAAGGAAGTCGTCATCGGCAAGCTTGGAATGACGGACGTGCTTCTGGCCCACGTGTTGGGTAGTTCGCACATCGTCGAACGAATTGAGCATGGGCTGTACAAGCTGCGCGGGCGCCGCATTGGCGACGGTGCGCTTGGGGCGGCCCGCCGCCGTATGCGCGAGCGCTTCACGCGCGGCTTGGTCGACACGGACGCCAACCAGTTCAGCGTCAAGGTGACCGAGGCAACGATGCGGAACGAGCAGTACACCGTCCCCAGCTTGTTCAAGGCGAAGTTGGCCGGGAAACACCATCGGCTGTTCAGCACGGACGGTACTGAGCTCGGTTTCGGACGAGTCGGCCAGGCGGGCAGCCTCGCGGGCGTGAATCGCTACTTCCCTGCGGTTCAAGCAGGCGACCAGTACGTCATCGCCCTGCGCGATGAAGGCCTGGTGGTGCAGCATGTGCCGCACGCTGAGGTGTCGCGCGCATCCTCGCAGCCTTAGGCGAACTTGAAAACGAGGCGGACGGTTCCATGCTTTCTGCAATCCTTAGAGCCTCCGATGTCGAACATGTACGTCTCGCCGCACGTCACCCTGTTTCCGTCGACCCGCCCCTCAGGAATGTGGCTCGTTGGCGTGGTGACTGCGTTTCAGGGCCGGCGCGCGCTCCGAGTCGAGCACGAGTGCCTGCCGCTCCGCGATACGGAGCTTGAGGCGCATCTCGACGCATGCGATGACGCCGAGAAGCTTCTGAGAATGTGGAGTGACCGGGTGCAGCTCCGAGATTGCCTACTTGCCTAGCAGCTCCCCTGCCTTACTCAGCGTCTCGTGGGGCTTCCAGTAGCCGCCATGGGCCCCTGCCCGCCGAGCTACGCAATCAGGCTCGGTGGCGATGTTCCAACGCGCACCGCTCTTGAGCTCCAGCAGCTCCTCCAGTGCCACCAGCATCGACACGCCCAGGCCAGCGCGAGCCCGACGGCACGAAAACGATGCTGGTCCGCTGCCCTCAAACTGATTAAAGCTTGCATAAGGTTAGGAAAACGTCTCCGACCGCGATGAACTCTGGAGCACTTCAAGCTGCAAAGGCGACCAAGCACGGTAGCCAACAAGGTCTGCATAAGGTTAGGCAAACGTCTCCGACCGCGATGGAACCTGGAGCACCTCGAGCGAAAGGCGACCATGTCCAGCCGCCAAACGCACTGCATTTATGTACAGTGCTCATGGGAAACACGAAACCGGGGGCGCGAAATGAGAGTTCTGTTTTTGGACTTCGACGGCGTACTGCACCGTGCGGGAAACGGTATTGAAGAGGTCGGCCCCACCTTCGTCTGGCTGCCCTTGCTTGTCTCAGCGCTTAGCACACACCAGTCTCGGTGCCTTTCCTTCTGCTACGACAAGGCGTCGGCATGGACCGTCTTTCTGGCCATACGGGACTACGTCAAGAGGCACGGTCGCTTGCCCGAGGAACTCCATTTCGACAACGGACCTGAATTCAAGAACCGGGACATCCTTCTTTTCTGCCACCTTTTCGGAATCAAACCGGTCCCTCGAAGGCCAGGCGAGCCGCGAGGCGGCGCAATGATTGAATCTCTGATTGGCGTAACCCAGAAAATGGTCATCCAAACCTTGAAGGGGAATACCGTTGCCATTAGCGATGACGCCAGGTCTGTGAGCTCGGAGGTAAATGGATTCAACCGCGGGGAATACGACCTCCTCCAGCTCTACAAGAAGATGGAACACTTCCTCTTCAGCGAGCGGAATTCAACCCCGCTTGCATCCATCGGGGACAGCCCTGACAAGCTCGAGATAGCGCTGAAGAGAGAGATGGGCGCCCGCAACGTTCGCGCCGTTGCCCTCAACTCAGACTTCATGCTGCTGACGTCACCGCATCCAGTGCGGTCCACCAGGAAGTACGACCCTGTCAAAGGTATCAATGTCGGCGGCCGATACTTTCGCGCGCCTGAGATGCGCACCCTCAGGAAAGGCGTGCGGCTACCCTCGTAGATTGCGCTCTCTTGCGCCGATTGCTGCGTCTGCTTCATGGGCGACGGGCTGGGTTTTGCCGTGTCTGGGCTGTCTGTGCCAACCGGAGCATTCGACGTGTCAGACGCGGATTGCGGCAGGTCCTTGGGTGCTACCTCGTCAATGGAAACACGAGGTCCATTGAACAGCGCAGCGGCCTCAGACATCGCGAGTGCCGAAGCTACGCCGCCGAGTTGGTGCGCAGCAACGGCCAAATTGGCAGCCTGGCGCAGATGCTCTATTTCGTCGAAATCAACTCCTTCGGGAGGTACTTCGAAGGTCTTACTAGCGCGATTTGCTTGGTATCGCTTCGCTGAGCCTTGCCTCTGCAAAGCCTTAACCGCTAGTTCGTCTTCTTTGCGAGTGTGATTGGCGAGGTCAGGGTGATTGCACACAGCGATGCGCCACTTCTTATCAATCAGAACGTAGACGACACGAGCAAGCCATCCCTCCTCGCGGACCTCTAAAGGCGCTGGTGCTAGATGAGGTTCTTCACCTTCTGAGATTCGAGGACTACGCGGCCTGCATGGACACGCTCAAGGACCTGAGTGAAGGCGGAGAGACCAAGTTGGTTCTGTTTGGGCCATTTGAGTCGGCTCGTAGCTGAGCAAGTCGCGTCCCTCATTGCTAGGCAAACAGAAATCGAGTCGTTCGGCCTGACGGCCTTCAAGCTTGCGCTCAGAGAACGATATCTCCAGGTCCCTGGGGAGCTCAGGAAACTCTCCAAAAGATGCGGGCTGAACCCAGCGTTGCTCTCCCACTTTGTACAGCGACCAACCGCGCGCATCGGCCTGGGAAGCCTCCTGCGAGTCGCCGCCGCAGAAGGCTATGACCTTGTCGACTTGATGCTTGGTCGCTTCGTTCGCGTCCATGAGAGCGTTGCGCTTGAGAACTCACCGCGCATGCGACACGAGGTTCCCGGCAGTTGGGAAGAGATTGCGGAGATGGCGCAGCAAGCAGAGCGCAAAGGGATGACAAGGGGCGAGTTCACTCGAAGTATTGGCGTGCACGACTCTTCATTTCGAAAGCACCTCCCAGAAGAGGCGCGGGCCCTCGCGCAAAACACCTTCCGTCGAGCGCAATCGCTCCGAACCAAGAAGCAAGATGAGGAACTGAAGGAGGTGGAGCGCACTGCAACCAAAGCACTCAGGAAGCACCTTCCCTTGACACTCAGGGTGGCGTCGGAATTGACAGGAGCCATCTGGTATCCCAGCCAGCCTAGGGCTCAGTACTTGGCGGCCATCCGTTGCGCGTTGTCCGGCAAGACGTATCAAGAGAAGCAACCGTGGTCCCAGGCGCTTCGGCAACGAGTCAGCGTCCTCATCGAACGCCTCCAACGAATCCAGGTAGAGCTTCCCAACGCAGGTAGCTCACCTTCCGATGGCCCCTAATTCGGCCAGCAATCGACAGCCGCATGGAAGGACGTACCTATGCAAGACCTTTACTTCACTATCCAGCATCAAAGGGTTGCAACGCCGCTTTTTAACATCGAACCGCGTGGAGCAGGAACCAGTCAGGTGCAGTCCTTGTTCGATTACATAAAAACTCTGGCGATGGCTCACAGGCTCTCACTCCCTTCAATACTCGAGCTTCTCTTTGGTTTGCTTGGAAAAAAGCTCGGCGATTCGCGAGCGAGAAACAATAACGGCCGTAGGTGCCAGGGAATCACCGACATGGCACAGATGCTGGTCGACGCAAGCACCCGAGCGACCGGACGAGACGACTTGGTCTTCACTACGATGCTGCCATTCGCCGGCCACTTATCCGCCAATTTTCTTATCAGTGACCCGCGCTTCTGCCCCGTGTGCTTTTCTGAGACACCGGAAGGACAACTGCCCTACACCCGCTTGTTGTGGTGCCTTCAACCGGTTCAGTGCTGCCCGATTCACAAGGTGAAACTGGTGCTCCCAGTATGCGGAGCCGAGTCGAAGTTCGGAGGTTCCCGTGTCACCACCGAGGGGGTCTGTTCAAAGTGCGGAGCCATTGGCCATCATTGCAATAGGGCAAAGCCGAAGAAAGCCTCTGACACTGACGTTTGGGTCGCCAACCAAGTAGCGGACTTACTCAATCGGGCGAAAGAAGTGCAACAAGCCCTCCCCCAGTCAGCCAGAGGTTTCCTGCGCGCGTATTGCGACCGGCCCGGCCTTTCCATCAATAGAGTGGCGACGCGCTCTGGAGTTGGTACCTTGTCCCACTACCTTCTTGACCGGAACCAAACCATGGAGCTCACCGCGTTCCTCAAAATCGCATCTTCGGAGGGCCTTTCGCTGGTGGGGCTGCTCAAGGGAACGGGCGAATCCACTACACCTCCCCCTCGATGCGTCCTCACTCCTCGAAGGGTTGTGGTGCGAGAGAGGGACTGGAAGGCAATCGGAACAGCGGCAGATGCAGCGCTGCTTTCCGGTCACAGCCTTTGTTCTTGGGCTCGAGAGCTCGGGATTCACCCGAGAAGTCTCTCCAAAAGACTGCCCGAGGAATGCGCCCGGCTTGCAAGAGCAACGGAAGACCGAAAGCACACAGCTCGACTTGACTTGACAAGGCGACATGTCCTCGAGGTTGAAGCGATAGCTGACGGCCGCTGGGCTCAGAAGCGCTGCGTCACGCCGTTGCGGAAATATGATGGAAAGCGGCTGAACGGCGACCGACCTCTTCTTCTGCGAGCGCTTGGCGTCCTGCTGTCAGGAGGTGACGTCAACGGTGCATGGGGGCCTGAAATCGACCAGACGTTGCGCGAGGCTGCCAAGCGTATCGCCTTGCGACACGGAACAGACACGCCGTGCTGAACTCGGCAGTCCTCCGGACCCTTGCTGGTGGGGACCTTTCTTGCGGCTCTAGGATTAACCCAAAAAGATGTCTTGTTTGCCGTGACCCATATGCGGTGCCCGTTGGAATTTTTATGGGTTCTTTGCCAGCCTCCCCGGCCCTCGCCTGTGGGGCCGGGGTGTAGCATGCCGGCGTTTTCTGAACGCGCCTTCGCATCCCCCATGAGCTCTTCCGCCATCCAAGCCAAGCTTGCCGAACTCGGCATCACGCTGCCCCCGCTGGCCGTCCCGGCCGCTGCCTACCTGCCCTTCACGCGCACGGGCAACCTGCTCTTCGTCTCCGGCCACATCGCCAAGAAGGACGGCAAGCCCTGGGTGGGCCAGCTCGGCCGTGATGTCGACACCGCCACCGGCCAGGCCGCGGCGCGCGCCGTCGCCATCGACCTGCTCGGCACGCTGCAGGCCGCCACCGGCGACCTGGGCAAGGTGCGCATCGTGAAGGTGATGAGCCTCGTGAACAGCACGCCTGACTTCACCGAGCAGCACCTCGTCACCAACGGCTGCTCCGAGCTGCTGGCCACGGTGCTGGGCGACGCCGGCAAGCATGCCCGCAGCGCCTTCGGCGTGGCGCAGATCCCGATGGGCGCCTGCGTCGAGATCGAACTGATCGCCGAAATCACCGCCTGATGTTCATCCAGCCTTCCAAGCTGCCGGCCCGCGCACTCGCCGGCATGGCGGCGCTGAGCTTCGCCGGTGTCGGCATCGCGCTCGTGGCCCAGCACCAGTTCGGCGTGAAGCCCTGCCCCTGGTGCGTGCTGCAGCGCGGCATCTTCCTGCTGATCGGCGCCTTCGCGCTGCTGGGCTGGCTCTTCCAGGGCCGGCGTGCGCTGCGCCAGACGGCGGTGGTGGCCACGCTGCTGCTGTGCGCGGCGGGTGTGACGGCCGCGGTGTTCCAACATGAAGTCGCGTCGCAGACGGCGACCTGCGCGATGGGGCTCGCGGACCGCATCATCACCGCGCTCGGCCTGGAAGAGCTCTGGCCGGCCGTGTTCATGGTCACGGCCAACTGCGCCGAAGCCGCAGCCTACCGGCTGCTCGGCCTGCCCTACGAAATCTGGAGCGGCCTGCTCTTCGCCGGCCTGGCCGCCGTGGGCCTGTGGGTGCTCGGGCAGCGCCGCTGAGCGCGCCCGCCCCGAGCGTTACTCGCCCCGCACCACGCCTTCCCGGCGCTGGTCGGCCCCGCCGACCCAGCCGCCGGGCACGCGCATCAGCACCTGCAGCCCGCTCGTCAGGTCGGTTTCCACGACCCGGTGCCCGCGGGCCTGCAGGTCAGTGAGCTGCTCGGGCGTCAACCCGCCCCGCTCCACGATCAGCGAGCCGCTGTTGAAGTGGCCGAAGTTCGGCAGGTCCACCGCCTGCTGCACCGGCAGGCCCCAGGCCAGCGCGCCGGTCAGCACCTTGGCGACGTAATGGATGATGACCGGCCCGCCGGGTGAGCCGGCCGCCATCAGCAGTTGGCCCTTGCGGTCGAACACGAGGGTAGGCGCCATGCTGGAGCGCGGCCGCTTGCCGGCTTCCACGCGGTTGGCCACCGTCTTGCCGTCGGCCCCGACCGGGTTCAGCGAGAAGTCGGTCAGCTCATTGTTCAGCACGAAGCCGCCGGGCAGGCCGGTGCCGCCATCGCTCATCACGCGGTTGCCGAAGGCCGACTCGACGCTGGTCGTCATGGCCACGGCATGGCCATTGGCGTCCACCACGCTGATGTGGCTGGTGCCCGCTTCGAGTTGCTAGGCCTGCGGCGCGAGTGCCT